>Ga0182740_1000579_pt1 | contig 37056 bp, 28 predicted proteins | sample eDN5th37CKraftBY_FD_128872 | JGI IMG/M metagenome (GOLD analysis project Ga0182740, IMG submission 128872) | Enriched backyard soil microbial communities from Emeryville, California, USA - eDNA 5th pass 37_C Kraft BY (version 2) (version 2) | ecosystem: Environmental > Terrestrial > Soil >...
ACCGCGTCCCAGATTTCGACGAGCGCGGGCGCGTCGCTGCGGATCGCGGTGTGAATGGTGTGCGTTTCGCCGGCCTTGTTGGAAAGCCCGCGGAAGCTTTCCGGCGTCGAGAACACCTGATCGACGGCCCCGACAATGCCGGCGGCCGAGCGAAACGAAAGATCGAGTTGCCGCGGCTCGAATTTCTGCTTCGCGCCCTCGATCTGCTTTCGGAAATTGCGCTGCATCTCCTCGAAGCTTTTCGGGTCGGCGCCCTGAAAGCCGAAGATCGACTGCTTCTCGTCGCCGACAGCGAAGATGGTGCGCGGCCGCTCGCTCGCGCCTTCCCCCGCGAAGAATTCCTTGGCGAGTTGCGCGACGACTTTCCACTGCTCGGGGCTGGTGTCCTGCGCTTCATCGATCAGGATGTGATCGATGCCGCCGTCGAGCTTGTAATGCACCCAGGCCGCGGCCTGGTCTTCGAGAAGATCGGCGGTCTTGCTGACGAGATCGTCATAATCGAGCGCGCCGCGCGCCTGTTTCATGGCCTCATAGCGCTGGATGATGGCGCGGCCGAGCCTGTTGAGCGCGCAGGTGCGCTCGAAAGCCTGCGCCGCGCGGCGGCGTTCGATCAGCGGTGCGATGCGGCCAAGTTCGGCAATGAGCCGCTGCACCGCCGGTTCCGTGTCGCGCACATCTTCGCCGCCGAACCCCTTCAGCTCTCGCAGCGTTCCTTTCTGCGTGCAGAAGATCGAAAGATAGCTGTCGATGATTTGAGAATCGGATGTTGCCGCGGCTTTCGCCAATTGTTCGCCGCGCGATTTGGGGTTGCCTTTCAAGGTCATCAACTGATCGGCAATCGCCTTCCATTCGCTATGCGGCAGGAAGGGGCCGGAGAGAATTTCGGCTTCCGCCGCCGCGACGCTATCGCCATGCGCGAGGCCGAGCCCATCGCAGATCGCCCGTTCCGCCCGTTCGAGCCCTTCCTCCCCCAAAAGATAGTGAAGCTTGCGCCGTGCCCGCACCATTTCATCGAACAGGTCTGCAAGCCGCGTATCGCTATCGGTCGAGACGGCGAGTGCGAGCGCCCTGCCGAGTTCGCTTTCGGGCGCGCGCGCGGCTTCAAGGAGAACGTCGGCGCGTGCGCGTTGCAGAAGGTCGGCTTCGAGCGATTCTTCGAGCACCGTGAAGCCCGCCGGCACGCCCGCCTCGAACGGAAATTGATGCAGCACGCGATCGCAAAAGGCATGGATCGTCTGCACCTTGAGGCCGCCCGGCGTTTCGAGCGCGGTGGCGAACAGCCGCCGCGCTTCGGCGCGGCGCGCGGCGGAAGGCTTGCCGCCATCGATCGCGACGATCCGCTCGTCGAGCATCGCGTCGTCGAGCGCCACCCAGCTGCGTAGCGTCTTCAGCACCTGATTGGCCATGTGAGCGGCGGCGGCCTTGGTGAAGGTGAGACACAGGATGCGCCCCGGCGGCGTGCCGCGCAGCAAGAGCCGGATGACGCGCTGGGCGAGCACATATGTCTTTCCCGAGCCCGCATTGGCCGACACCCAGGCCGAGGCTGCAGGATCGGAAACGGCAAATTGCGCCTGCCGGGTTGTTTCGGGAATCGGGCGCCTGGTCATTCCTCACCCTCGTCTTCGCTCGACCATTCCTTGATGCGGGCGAGGTGATCGTAGCTGCCGTAGCGCTGTTTCCATTTGGGCCGCGGGATTGGCGGATAGGATGACGCGGCATCGGTGTAATGCGCGATCAATCCCTTCAGCCGCTCGAACGCAAAGTCGGCAAGCTGATCGCAATTCTCGATGCCATATTGCTCGGGAAGCTTCTTTCCTGTGCGCTTGGCCTCGGCGGGGTTGAGCGAGACGAAGCGCCCCGGCGGGTTGCCGCCGCTCAAATGAAAGACGCCGATTTCAGCGATGCGGGCGCCTTTCGGAATGCCCTTGAATCCGCCTGCGCGCGCGATCGCGGCTTCGAGCGGCAATTGCGGTGCAAGTCCGGTAATCGCTTGCGAGAGCGAGGGCGGCGCGCCGGTCTTATAATCGAGAACGCCGATGGCCTTGTCGTTTCGAATTTCGAAGCGATCCGCCTTGGCGGCAAGCGTGAACGGGAAATCGTTCACCGTGAACGAGATTTCTCCGCGAATTTCCGCCCGAATGTGATCGATATGCGGCCGGCGGGCCTGTTCAGCCGCGACAAACCATCTTGCGATACGCTCAAAACGCGGCCACCACACGGCTTTGGCGCCGGGAAACTCGTCAAAGGCCACAAAGGCTTCCCGGCCTGCGGCGATCAGCTGGTCGAGCGCATCGCGCGGCAGGGCTTGCGGAAATTTCTCGGTGAAGCGCGCAAGCGCGTCGTGCAGCACGATGCCGCGCTCCGCAACGCCGGGGTCGGCGTCGATTTCTTCGAGCGGAAACACCTTCAACACATGCCGCGCGTAAATCGTATAAGGGTCGCGCACGAGATCCTCGATCTCGGTCACCGAAAGGCGCTTCGGCCGCGCGGCAAGCGGCGGGCGCGGCGCCGGTTTCTCGATCGGCTTCGGCGTGCCTTCCGGGCGATCGAGCATGCGTGCGAGTTCAAGCAGGCGCTCGCCGCGCATGAGCGCGGCCTTCCATGACTTCTCGGTCGCAATCGCTGCCAATCGTTGCCATGAGCGCGAGGCCACGGTTTCCGCGCCGCCCTGGCGCCGCGCGCGGGTCACGAGGACGTCGCGCGTGCCCAGCATCTGCACGAAATCATGCGCGGAAAGGCCGATACGGCGCTCGGGCACATTCAATCCGAGCGCGCGCCGCATCGGCCGGTTCAGGAAAGCATCGGTTTTCGCGCCGGCAGGCCAGGTGCCTTCGTTCAGGCCGCCGAGCACCACGCGGTCGAAACCGACAAGACGCGCTTCGATCGGGCCAAGAATGCGGATCGCCGCGTCCTCGTCGAGCGGCGCGCGCAGCGGCGTGCCCGCGAGCAGGGTTGTGAAGGCCTCGGCGTAATCGGCAAGCGTCAGCGCGAAATGCGGCGCAGGCGCGGCAGCGAGTTCGTCCAGAATCTCCGCAAGCTCTTCCGCGCCATGGCCGGCGTTCTCGTCGAAGCCGAGCGCTGAAAGTACCGTTCGGTGCGCATTCAGGAGTTGCCCGAAAGGCAGCGGCCGCTCGCCGAGGCGGCAAAGCGGATCGAGCGCAGCTTGCAGTTTTTCCGCCAGCGCGCGAGCGGAATCCCAGTCCTCAGGCTTGAGCCGTGCCTTCGGATCGTTGGGGTGGTAGCGCTCGGTCCGTGCCGTTTCGATTGCCCGCAAAAGCCCGCGGGTGCCGCTTGCCGGGCGCGGTCCGCGCAATATGCCCTGTTCGAGGGCGTCAATTTCGTGCGCGGCGAAAGCACAAAGCGGATGCCGCAAAAGCGCAATCAGCGGAACCGGCGCGAGCTGCGAGGCCGCGGCTTCCGCGGCGAGCCGCGCAAAGCGGCCGGCTTCCGATTCCGCGAGCGGAATGCCCGCCGAATCGTCGACCTTGATGTTCCAGCGTGTAAGTTCGGCGGCGACGCGGCGGGCGAGCGCGCGGTCGGGCGTAATCAGCGCGCTGTAGGGGATTTTCCGTGCCAGCGACTCGCGCAAGGCGACAGCGATGGCCAGCGCTTCTTCGCGCGGATCGGCCGCTTCGACGAGCGTCACATCGTCAAGCGCGTCGTCGCCGGCCGCATTCGCTTGCCAGCGATCGGTGACGCCCGCGGGGCGGAACGCCTCCGACAGGAGCTTTTCCCGTGCCGGCAGCGGCGGCACTGCCAGCGAAACGACATCGCTTCGCTTGATGCCGAATTCCCCGAGCAGGCGATGCAGACCGTATTGCGGATGGCCTTGCGCGGCATCCATCTCGTGATGGCTGCCGATCTCTGCGAAGGACTTCTCGTCAAGCAGCTGGTCGAGCCCCGGCAGCACGACAGCGCCGTCCTTGCGCCGGGCGATCACGTTCAAAAGCCGCGCGACCGAAGGCAGCGAGCCGGTCGAGCCTGCCGCGATCACCGGCCCGCCGGAGGCGGCAGCCAGGCGCGCCGTTTCGCGGGCGAGCAGCCGCTCGCGCCGATCGGTCGGATCGATCTGGTTCTGCTCGCGCAGGATATTTGGCCATTCGCGCCAGATGATGTTGAGAAAGGCGCGCGCCGTTTCCCAGTAGCGGTCGAAATCGTGCGGCACGGCCTCGGGAAGTTTCTCGTGCGGCACGCCCGCGATGGTCAAATCGTCGAGCACATGCGCGAGTTCGTCGGCAAAAGCGAGCGAAGCGGCAGGCGTCGAGGCAATCAGGCGCTCTTCAGCGCCGGTCGCGCGCGCCCACTGTAAAATGAGCTGGGCAAGCACGAGCCGCCGCCCCGTCGCGGGAATGGCTGGCGGCAGGTCGGCGCCGTTTTCCTCGAACGCAAATTCGTCTTCATCGACGCCGCCGAGCGGCAGGATCCGCGGCAGGATCAGCGCTTCCTGCCCGATCGCTTCAAGCAGGCTCGTCGAGAAAATACGCACCGCGCGCCGTGTCGGCAGGAAGACGGTGGCATTGGCGAGGATGAGGGGATCGTCCTTGGGGCGAAAGCCGGGAATCAGGCGGCCTTCGACCAGCGCCTCGGCGAGCGTTGGCAGGAACGGCGCGGAAGGAGGAATGGTGTAGACGCGGGCAGGCGAGTCGCTCATGCCGCTATTGTGGCACGCCTCGCCGCCGGTTTTCACACTCCAATTTCAGCCGTGTTGGCGAAGCGCGGCTTCCGCCGGCGCGATCGAAGCCGGCGTTCCGACATGCAGAAATTGACCGGCAAGCTCGAGGCCAAAGAGCCGCCCGCTCGTCTCGGCGCGGTTGAATAGCGGAAGAAGCGGAAACGCGCCCGCAGGCGCGCCGTCGAACAATCGGGGCGAGAGAATCGCGCCGCCCGCATATGTGAAAGGAGCGCTTTCATGCGCGCCACGCCGGCGCAGCCGGCCGTCGCTATTCAGAAAATAATCGCCTTGCCCTTCATAGCCGATCGTATTCTGCGGGCGTGCGAGCAGAAGCAGCGCATCCATTCGGGCCGGATCGAAGGCGCTTGTAAGGCGCGCAAGATTGCAATCGCGCTCCAGCCACAGGCTGTCCGAATTGACCAGAAAAAACGGCGCGCCGCCGAGCCGGGGCAGGGCGTGCGCGATGCCGCCGCCGGTATCGAGCAATGCCGCCCGCTCGTCGGAAAAGATGATGTTCGGCGTTGTGCGCGTCTTGAGATGCGCCTCCAGGAGATCGCCGAAGTGATGCAGGTTTACGATCGCTGTCGTGACGCCCGCGGCCGCGAGACGATCGAGGTTGCGGTCGATGAGCATACGCCCCGCGACTTCGACCATCGGCTTTGGCCGCGTGTCGGTCAGCGGCCGCATGCGCTTGCCGATGCCGGCGGCAAGCACCATCGCCGTCCTGGGAAAATCGCCCGCGCTCACGAGACCGGCTGCGGCTGATCCGCCGCGGGCGCGACATCCGCCGCAGGCGGCGGATCGGGTGGCGGCACATGGGCGTGATACCACGCGTTCAACTGCCCCAGCGACGGGTGCGCCAGCGCGCGCATCAAATAGTTCCAGACGCGCGGCAGATGCGCGAGATATTGCGGCTTGCCGTCACGCTTGGCGAGCCGCGCGAAAATGCCGAGGATTTTGGTCGCGCGCTGCGCGCCGAGCGTGACGTAATGGCGCGCGAACTCATTGGGATCGAAATTGGGATCGACGGTGCTGCGGCCGACCGCGTAGCGCGACAGCAGCGTGATTTCGAGCTCGTGCGGAATATCGACGCGCGCATCCATCAGGAGCGAGGCGACGTCGTAAGCGGCGGGGCCCATGACCGCATCCTGAAAGTCGAGCAGGCCGAGCTGCGCGTTGCCCTCGCGCGCCGGCAGCCACATGAGGTTGGGCGAATGATAGTCCCGCAGCACCCAGGTTTTGGGCGCCGTCAGAACTTCGGCGAGCGCCGCCTTCCACATGCCGGCGAAATAATCGCGCACTTCGGGCGTCGGCCGCGGCGCGCCGCGATAGGGCAGATACCAGTCGAGCATCAGTTCGATCTCGGCCGTGAAGGCATCGAGATCGTAGGGCGGAATGACATGCTCGACGCGCGGCGAAACCGGCAGCTTCGACGGCAGTTCCTGCGTATGCAGCGCGACCAGCACATCGATGGCCGAAGCATAAAGATGCTCGATCGGCGCCGGCGGGTCGGTGCGCGTGACGATGCCGTCGACGCCGAGATCTTCGAGCAACAGAAGGCCGTTGTCGATGTCGGCGGCATATAGTTCAGGCGCGCCAAACCCGCGCTCGCGTAATGCCCGCGCCAGCGCAACGAACGGCTTCACGTCTTCGGCAAGATGCGCGATCGCACTGTAGGATTTGCCGTCCCTGATCGGCGGGCCGTCGGGCCGCCGCGGCGAATTCATCAAAATGGCGCTGCCCGGATTAAGGAGCAGCCGCTCATAGCTGCGGGTCGAAGCATCGCCCTGGATCGGAATGCGCTCGGCCGCGCCGAATCCGGCGCTGTCCAGAAGCTCGCGCACGGCCCGAAAGCGCGTCAGCCGCCCGGCCCAGCTGCCGAAGCCGGTGAGCCGTACCTGCCGCGCGTCGGGGCCGTATTCGAGCGCGAGCGACAGCGAAACGTCGAGCCGGTCCGCCTGAATGAAAGCGCTCGCGCGTTCCGGCCATTCGACCATGACGGCGGCGCCGTCGGCGGCCTCTTCCCAGCCCAGCTCGGAAAGCTCGGCGAGCGTCGTCACCCGATAGAGATCGGCATGCACCACCGGAAAGCGCGGCAAATCGTAAAGTTGCAGCAGCGTGAAGGTCGGGCTCGGGACCTCGACCGTTTCATCGCCGGCGAGCGTGCGGATGATGGCGCGGGCGATCGTCGTCTTTCCGGCGCCGAGATCGCCCGAAAGCGTCACGAGATCGTTGGGCTGAAGCGCGAGTGCGATATCCGATGCGAGACGCCCGGTCGCGGTCTCGTCAGGCAGCACAATATCCCAGATCGTACGCGCGGCGGTCGGGCTCGGCACATCAGGCTCGCTAAACTCGTTTACTCGCTTTTACTCGGCCGCCTCGCTTTGGGCACGGGCGGTGGCGGGGAATATACAACTGACCACCGTTCCTTGTCCGGGTTCTGAGTCGATTGCAACACTGCCGCCGTGAAGAGCCATCAGCGAGCGGACGATGGCAAGCCCCAATCCGGCGCCCCGATGACGCGAACCGCGCGGATAGCTCTCAAACAGGCCGAAAAGCCGCGTTTTGATCTCGGGCGGAATGCCGGGGCCCTTGTCGATCACGCGAAAAACGATGTTGTCGTGCTGGCGCTCGGCCGAAAGCGTCACCGTTTCGCCCGCGGGTGAAAACCCGATCGCATTCGACATCAGGTTGAACAGAATCTGCCGCACCCGCTTCGCATCGGCCGTGAAGCTGCCGATATTGGCGGGCGCCTTCATGTCGAGCCGGATATTGCCTTCCGCGAGCCGGTCGCGAATGCCTTCGGCTGCCGCCGCCATCGTGGCGCGGATATCGACTTCGCCGAGGTCGAGCTGCATGGCCCCGGCATCGATGGTCGCAAGATCGAGAATGTCGTCGATGATGGCGAGCAGCGCCGTGCTCGATTGCGTGATGTGGTCGATATATTCGCGCTGCTTGTCGGTGAGCGGGCCGATGGCGGGATTATCGAGCAACTGCCCGAAGCCGATAATCGTGGTGAGCGGCGAGCGCAGCTCGTAGGAAACGTGCTGAACGAAATCGTTCTTCAGGACGTCGGCGGCAACGAGCGCTTCGTTGCGTTCGGTCAGCGCGCGCTCGAAGCGGACGCTGTCGCTGACGTCGCGGAAGGTGACGAGCGAGCCGCCGTCCGGCAGCGGCACCGCCGTGCATTCCAGCATGCGGCCGTCGGTGCATTCGAGGCGCAGGCCCGAGAACGAGTTGCGGTCGAGCCCGGTGACCGCAAGCTGCATCGTCTCCCAGGCGGTGAAGGATTCATCGCCATTGAGCAGCGGCCGACAGACGGCGGCGAGCTTGTCGATATGCGGATGTTCGGCGGCGGCTTTTGCGGAAATTTTCCAGAGTGACAGGAACGCGGAGTTATAGAGCTTGAGCCGCCCGTTCGAGCCGAACACCGCGACGGCTTCCGCGAGCGCATCGAGGGTTTCGCCCTGCGTATGGATCAGCGCGTTGTAGCGGCTTTCCAGCTGGATGCGCTCGGTGATGTCGTCGAAGAGATAAGTGACGCCGCCTTCGGGGTTCGGATTGGTGACGACGCGCAGCACGCGGCCGCCGGGCATGTGCCACCAGTGTTCCTTCGATTCGATCGCGCGATAGGCCTCGAACAGCTGCGCCTTCCAGCTCTTGAAGTCCGCCTGTTCCGGCAATTGGCGCTCGGCCCGCAAGCGATCGAGGATGGCGGAGTCGCTCGGCCGCTCGTCGAGAAAGTTCGCGTCGAAACGGAACAGCGAACGATAGGCGGCATTATGGAAAACGAGCTGTTGCTCGGCGTTGAAGATCGCGACGGCAATCGGCAGCTCATCCAGCGTGCGGCGATGCGCCGAAACGATGCGGGCAAGCTCGGCGCGCACCGTCTCGGCTTCGGTCGCATCGAGGCCGATCCCCGCCGCGCCGCGCTGACCGCCGACCTCGATGACATCGAGAATGCGGCGCGCACCGGCGATGACCGCGGGCAGCCGCTTGGTGAAAATCCGGTTGGCGGCCGCGGCCTCCGCCGCTTCGGCGCGCGCGCTTTGGTCGAGCAGTTCAAGGCCGCGCGCGACGGCGTCCTGCGTGTCCGCCGCTTCCACGGCGCGCGCATAGGCGGTATTGGCAAATACCAGCTTGCCCTTGGCGTCGTGCAGCCAGATCGGCGTCGGCACGACCTCGAGCAGCGCGCGCATCTGCTCGACTTCGCGCTCGAAACGCTTGAGCTGCTCGGAAAGCGTCGCATATTCGAGCCGCACGCCGGTGAGATCGCGAAGGCGCAAAACGGCGGAAGCGCCGATCGGCCGGCCTTCGGCCTCGAGATAACGGCCGCGCGGCGTCGTGAGCGTGAGGGAGAAGGCTTCGCCGCGCTGGCGCAAGCCCTCGACGGCCGCTTCCAGCCGGTGCGCTTCCTCGACGCCAAGCCAGGTGCCGAAAGCAAGTATGCGCCGCGCGGCTTCAACGCCGGCGACATTGCCGATATCGCCGAGGATCAGGGGGCTTTTCTGCGGCTCGCGCCAGACGATGATGATTTGCGGATCGCCCAGGAGAAGCGTCATCGCGCGGTCGGCTTCGTCGCGCAAGAGCGCGATTTCCTGCTTGGCGCTCGCGAGATGAAGACTCATGCGATCGCGCGTGCGCACCAGCGCGATCGCCGTCGTTACCGCGAACACCAATATACCGAGCGTCAGCGCAAGCTGGGCAAGCTGGTGGCGGTCAAGGTTGAGGAGCGAGTGAAAGATGTTCTGAAGCGTCGGCGCTTCTTGTGCCGAAGCGCCATTGCCGAGCGAGAGGAGCAAAATGCCCGCGCAGACGAGCAGGCGGACAGCCTTTAGCGCTTTGCGTTCGCTCGCGCGCCAAAAGGCGCGGTCCGTTTCGGCCCGTCCTGCCATTCCCGCCATGCTCTCTCGTTCCGCCGCCGCCCGGCGCTGAAGAGCCCGCAGCCCAGCGACTGACCCAAGGGCTGCGAATCATCCGTCCACTCTACAACTGGCCCAACTTGGGACAGAAGCAAAAATCCGGGAAATGGCGGCAAAAAGCCGAGAAACCTCGCGAATGATGTCGGGAGGCGGCGATCCGAGCCGAGCCGAATGGGTCGAGGTCTAAAGCCCCTCGAACAGCGAGGTCGAAAGATACCGTTCGGCAAACGAAGGCAGCACCACGACGATATTTTTCCCCGCCATTTCCGGGCGCGAGCCGACTTCGATGGCGGCGGCCAGCGCCGCGCCCGACGAAATGCCCGCCGGAATACCCTCATAGCGCGCAAGCGCGCGCGCGGTATCGAAAGCGGTCTGGTTCCCGACCGTCACGACCTCATCGATAATGGCGCGATCCAGGACTTCGGGGATGAATCCCGCGCCGATCCCCTGGATCTTGTGCGGTCCCGCGGCCCGGCCGGAAAGGACGGCGCTGTCTTCAGGTTCGACGGCAATCATCCGCACGCCGGGCTTGCGCGCCTTCAGCACTTCGCCGACGCCGCTGATGGTGCCGCCGGTGCCGACGCCGCTGACGACGGCATCGACCGCGCCGCCGGTATCGTTCCAGATTTCCTCGGCGGTGGTGCGGCGATGGATATCGGGATTGGCTTTGTTGTTGAATTGCTGCGGCATCACCGCCTTGGGCAGTTCGCGCAAGAGTTCCTCGGCGCGGGCGACCGCGCCTTTCATGCCCTTGCCGCCTTCGGTGAGCACGAGTTCAGCACCGAGCAGAAGCAGCATCTTGCGGCGCTCGAGCGACATCGTCTCAGGCATGACCAGGATCAGCCGGTAGCCTTTGGCGGCGGCGACGAAGGCGAGCGCGATTCCGGTGTTGCCCGATGTCGGCTCGACGATCACGGTATCCTTGTCGAGTTCGCCCGACTGCTCGAGCGCTTCGATCATGGCGACGCCGATGCGGTCCTTGACGCTCGAGACCGGATTGAAGAATTCGAGCTTGGCCAGAATGTTCGCCTTGACGCCGCGCATCTGGGGCAGCCGATGCAGCTTGACGAGCGGCGTGTCGCCGATCGTTTCGGTGATGGAATTGAAAATCCGGCCGCGGCCGGGTTTGTGTTTCACATCGGCGGAGGAGTTGCGCGTCTCGGGCATCACGGCCTTCCGTCAAAAGCAAAGAAGGCGCCCGGTAGCATATTCACGAAATCGAGTCGATTTCCGATTTGTATAACAAAAACTATATGTTGAAATCGGCGGTGCTCTTCGTTTCGGCGATGCCCAGCTTTTCAGCGGCGCGGCACAATTCGTCGATGGAGACGCCGGAAAGCGCGACCTCGAAGGATTGCTCGGCCGCCGCGACCGCGGGCTGCACCACCTTTTCGACCAGCAGCGGAATATGCGCGTTGTTTTCCGCGGCCGTCGCTTCGGCAACGCGCGCGATCTCGGCGACCGAAATGCGCCGCCGCTCGCGCGCGAGTTCATAGCCGCCGCGCGGGCCCCGCACGCCTTTCAGAATACCGGCATGAACGAGCGCCTGCAGCACCGGCTCGAGATGGCGCGGCGGCAGATGGTGCCGCTCGGCGAGCGCCTTCGCCGCGACCGGCTGCCCGCGCGAGTGGATCGCAATATCGACGATCGCCGCAACGGCCAGCAGGCTTTTTTCGGATAGACGCGCCATTTATTCGCTCGCGAGTTTGCTGTGAAGACCGGTGGAGCCGAAACCGCCTTCGCCGCGCGCTGTCGCGCTGAGGGTTTCGACCGAATAGATATTGGCGCGCAGGGCCGGCGTGAACACAAGCTGCGCGACGCGCATGCCGCGCGTGACGGTGAACGGCTCGGGTCCGAAGTTGATCAGGAGCACGCGCACTTCGCCGCGATAGTCGGAATCGATGGTGCCGGGTGCGTTCAGCACCGTGACGGCATGACGGAGCGCGAGACCGGAGCGCGGCCGCACCTCGCCCTGAAAGCCGTGCGGAATCTCGAATACGAGCCCGGTCGGTACCGCGGCCCAGCCCTGCGGTGCGATCACGAGCGGCTCGGTGTCAGGAAGCGCCGCGATGAGGTCGACGCCGGCCGCGCCTTCGGTTTCATAGACCGGTGCCGGCAGGCCAATGGCGTGCGGCAGGCGCGTGAAGGGAACGCTGAGCGGCTTCATGCGCGGGCCTCTTTCATCGTCGCCGCGATCCGGCGGATGAGACCGTCCGCAACCGCTTCCTTGGAAAGCAGCGGCCAGCTCTCGACGCCGCCGGCGGTGACGAGATGGACCTGGTTGTTGCGGCCGCCGAAGGTGCCGCGCTCGGGCGACACATCGTTCGCAACGATCCAGTCGCAGCCTTTGCGGGCGAGCTTGGCGCGTGCGTGCTCGATGACCTTTTCGGTCTCCGCGGCAAAGCCGACGACGAGGCGCGGGCGCTTCTTGCCGTGCGAGAGCGTCGCGAGAATGTCGGGGTTTTCGGCGAACGAGAGCGAGGGCGCGCGTCCGTCGATTTTTTTGATCTTCTCGTTGGCGATCGCATCGACGCGCCAGTCGGCGACCGCCGCCGCGCAAACCGCGATATCGACCGGCAGCGCCGATTGCGCGGCGGAGAGCATTTCCGATGCGGTTTCGACATGAATAGTTTTCACGCCCGAAGGATCGGGAATTTCAACGGGACCTGACACCAACGTAACTTCCGCACCGGCCGCCGCCGCCGCCCGCGCCACCGCGTGACCCTGCCGGCCGGAAGAATGATTGGAGATATAACGAACGGGATCTATCGGTTCGCGCGTCGGGCCGGAGGTAACGAGCACCTTACGGCCCTTCAAAGCGTCAGTCGCCGGCATCTCGTGGAGCAGGCTCTCGATCGCACTGACGATTTCCAACGGCTCCGCCATGCGGCCGACACCGGTTTCGCCCCGCTCAGCCATTTCGCCGGCATTCGGCCCGACGGCGATAATGCCGTCCGCCATGAGTTGTGTGAAATTACGTTTGGTGGCTGCGTGGCTCCACATCATTGGATTCATCGCAGGGGCAATGAGCACGCGCTTGTCGGTCGCAAGCAGCACGGCGGTTGCAAGATCGTTGGTGATGCCTTGCGCCATCTTGGCGATGAGGCCGGCAGTTGCGGGCGCAACGACGATGAGATCGGCTTCGCGCGAGAGCCGAATATGCCCGATGTCGAATTCATCCTGATGCGAGAAGAGTTCGGTGAAGCAGCGCTCGCCGGAGATCGCCGCGACAGAAAGCGGTGTGATGAATTCGGCACCGCCCGGCGTCAGGATACAGCGCACCTTGGCGCCGCGTTCTCTGAGGCGCCGGATCAGGTCAAGACTCTTATAGGCGGCGATGCCGCCGCCGATGATGAGCAAAATACACTTGCCGTTCAGAACCATGACGCAACCCGGTGCCACCCATTTACGGAGCCAAGTACGAGCGGCTTCAGCCTAAATACCAGATTATCACCGTTCAATTATTTGAGGCGAGGACTTTTCACGCGGCCCATTAACCATAGGGCGGGAAAAGCCCGGAGAATCTAGCGAAAAAGCCAGATCGCAATCAAAAGCGCGATCGTCCAGACCGCCGCAGTCATCCAGGCGCGGCCGCGCCGTTTGCTTTTGCCGATAGCTTCGACAGTCGCGGGCGACAGCACTAGGCCGTCCTTGGTTTGCTCGTCGAGCCGTTCGAAGGTTTGCGCGGCGCGAGAAAGCATCGATGGAGCCGAGCCGACAAGGCGGGCGAGGCCGCCAAGTTCCTGTGCCGCGTTCTCTACACGGCCAATCGGCCCAAGATTGCGCTCGATCCACTCGCGCACCACAGGATCGGAGGTCGCCCACATATCGAAATCGGGGTCGAGGGAGCGCGCGACTCCTTCGACGACCACCATTGTTTTTTGCAAGAGCAAAAGCTCGGGCCGCGTCTTCATGTCGAAGATCGCGGTGACCTCAAAGAGCAGCGTGAGCAACTTCGCCATCGAGATCTCGCTCGCCGGCCGCTCGCGGATCGGCTCACCGATGGCACGAATGGCCTGCGCGAAATCATCGACTGAATGATGAGAGGGAACGTAGCCTGCTTCGAAGTGCACTTCAGCCGTGCGCCGCCAGTCGCCGGTAATGAAGCCGTAAAGGATCTCGGCAAGGAAGCGCCGCTCCTGTGGCCCGAGCCTCCCCATGATGCCGCAATCGACGGCAACAAGATTGCCGGTCTGGTCGATGAACAGATTGCCCGGGTGCATGTCGGCGTGAAAGAAGCCGTCGCGCAAGGCCTGCCGTAGAAATGACTGGATAACGACGCGCGCGAGATGTTTGAAATCGTAGCCGGCCGCTGCGAGCTTATTCTTGTCGTTGAGGGGAATGCCGTCGACCCATTCGACGGTGAGTACGCGCTTTGCGGTGCGCGCCCAGTCGACCGCCGGCACGCAGAAATCAGGATCGTCCTTGGTGTTCTGCGCGAGCTCCGAGAAGGCCGCAGCCTCCAGCCGCAGATCCATTTCGATCGCGACCGAACGAGCCAATGTCTCGACCGTTGAAATCAGCCGCAAGCGGCGCGCTTCAGCCGAATACTGTTCGCCGAGCCGGGCGGCGAAAAAGAACGTGTCTAGGTCGCGCTGAAAACGATATTCGACGCCGGGGCGGAGTACCTTTACAGCAACCGGCTGGATCGCACCCTCGCGGGCAACTTCCGCGCGGTGCACTTGGGCAATCGAAGCGGCCGCGACCGGCGGGCCGAATTGCACGAACAGTTCAGTGACGGGCTTGCCGAGGCCTTCAATGATCGCAGCTTCCGCCTGCCGCTGCGAGAACGGCGGCATGCGGTCCTGCAGGCTTTCCAGGTCGCTGGCGATGGCGGTGCCGACGACATCGGGGCGGGTCGCAAGAAACTGCCCCAGCTTGACATAGGAGGGTCCAAGTCGTGTGAGCGCCTTCGCGAGCCGTACCGATCCGCTGCCAGCATTTCTGCGCTCCACGAAGCGCGCGCAACGCAGCAGAAATCGCGGGCCGGCGGGCAAAACGACAGGGTCGACGAGGCCGAGCACGCCCTCGCGCGCAAACACGAAACCTGCCCGCGCAAGACTTAAGAGGTGAAAAAAACCGGAGATCACAACCGCCTCAGAGCCGCCAGCCGGAATGAAGCGCGACGATCCCGCCGGTCATCGGCGTGAAGCCAACGCGGGCGAAACCCGCTTTGTGCATCATTGCGGCGAATGCCTCAGGCGCTGGGAACTGGCGGATCGATTCCACGAGATAGCGATAAGGCTCGGCATCGCCCGCGACAAGCCGGCCGATCTCGGGGATCACCTTGAAGGAGTAGATCTCATAAAGCTTGTCGAGCCCCGGCACGTTTACCGATGAGAATTCCAGACAAAGGAAATGCCCGCCCGGTTTCAACACGCGATGGATTTCGCTGAGCGCGCGCTCGATCCGCGGTACGTTGCGAATACCGAAGGCGATGGTCGCGGCGTCGTAGGATTTATCGGGAAACGGAAGCTCCTCAGCATTGGCCTCGACGAATTCAGTTTGCCCGCCGAGCCCGCGCTTTTCGGCGCGCTCGCGGCCGACGGCCAACATGTCGGTGTTGATGTCGGCAACCGTCACCTTGACGCCGCCTCCGCCCGCCTTAACGACGCGAAACGAAACGTCGCCGGTGCCGCCGGCAAGGTCGAGGAGATGAAACGGACGCCCGCTCTTCGGTGGACGAAGCCTCGAGACGAGCGCGTCCTTCCAGGCCCGGTGCAGGCCGCCCGACATCAGGTCGTTCATCAGATCGTACCGGCGCGCGACCTTATGGAAAACGTCGTCGACCAGCGTCTGCTTCGCTTCAAGCGGTACGCTGCGGAAGCCGAAATGGGTGTCGGAACGCTCGGTGGACATTGTTCTCTCTTGGCGAGGGGACCATAGAGCATGATGCCGAAAAGTGGGAACAGGCTTTCGGAAAAGATCATGCCCGAACACATTTCGATCCCGGGCGGTCTGGGCGGATCGAAGTCTAGCGCGCGGCCTGCGCTGGCGCTATCACCAGCAGGAACGGCAAGCATGTATAGAGCGCCGCAAGGTTAAGGTTAAAGTGCCCGAACTTCCCGAAGTCGAAACGGTACGCCGCGGTCTTGAGCCTGCGTTGGAGGGCGCGCGCTTTCTTGACGTTAAAGTGCGTCGCCCGGATTTACGCTTTCCCTTTCCAAAGGGCTTTGCCAAGCGCCTGATAGGGACGGCCGTGACCGGTCTCGGGCGGCGCGCGAAATACATTATCGCCGATCTCTCGTCGGGCGACGTTCTCTTGATGCACCTTGGGATGTCCGGCTCTTTTCGCGCCGAGAAGGCCGGCCGCGAGAAAGACATGGGCGAATTTCACCATCCGCGCGGCAAGCCCGGTAAACACGATCACGTCGTCTTCACCATGTCGTCGGGCTGGACCGTCACTTTCAACGATCCGCGCCGCTTTGGCTTCATGAAGCTCTTGCCCCGCGCCGGGCTTGAAGCCGAACCGATGCTGCGACATCTTGGTCCAGAGCCGCTCGGCAACAGTTTCGATGCAAGAATGCTGGCAGCTGCCGCCCACAGCAAGAAAACGAGCCTCAAGGCGCTCCTCCTCGATCAAAGAGTTGTTGCAGGTCTTGGCAACATCTATGTCGCCGAAGCGCTGCATCGCGCGCATCTTTCGCCCAAACGCCCCGCTTCGATCCTGGCCGATCGCAAGGGCGCGCCGACGCCCGCCGCGAGCGAACTCGTGGAGGCGATCAAGCAGGTTTTGCAGGATGCGCTCCGGGCCGGCGGCTCGTCGCTGCGCAATCACCGGCTGCCCGACGGCGAGCTTGGTTACTTCGCTCATTACTTCCGGGTTTATGACCGTGCGGGTGAGGCTTGCTCGCAGCCGGGCTGCAAAGGGAAGATCCGCCGTATCGTGCAAACAGGCCGCTCGACCTTTTATTGTCCGGTCTGTCAGCGTTGAATGCTGCGAGGAGGAAAACATGGCCTACGAAAACATCCGCGTCGAAACCAAAGGCCGTGTCGGCCTCATCACGCTGGATCGTCCCAAGGCGCTCAACGCCCTAAACGGTCCCTTGATCGACGAACTCAATAAGGCACTCGATACATTCGAAAATAATTCCGATATCGGCTGTGTTGTCCTGACGGGATCCGAAAAGGCGTTTGCGGCTGGCGCGGACATCAAGCAGATGCAATCGATGGGCTACCCGCAGAACTACCTCGACGACTTCGTCGCGGCCTGGGAGCGGATCGGCAGGGCGCGCAAGCCGATCGTCGCAGCGGTTGCCGGTTACGCATTGGGGGGCGGCTGCGAGCTGCTAATGATGTGCGACATCGTAATCGCCGCCGACAATGCCCAGTTCGGCCAACCCGAGATCAAGCTCGGCGTCATGCCCGGCATTGGGGGCACCCAGCGGCTCACGCGTTTTATTGGCAAAGCCAAGGCGATGGACCTCTGCCTGACCGGCCGCATGATGGGCGCCGAGGAGGCGGAGCGGGCAGGTCTGGTGTCGCGGATTGTTCCGGCGGCTAGTCTTCTGGATGAGGCGATGAAGACGGCCGAAGTGGTGGCCGGCATGTCGCTCCCAATCGCCATGATGACCAAGGAAAGCGTCAATCAGGCTTACGAAACGACGCTTTCGGCCGGAATCCGGTTCGAACGGCGGGTCTTCCATGCGATGTTTGCGACCGCCGACCAGAAGGAGGGCATGGCGGCTTTTGTCGACAAACGCGCCCCGTCCTTTAAGCATCGCTAGACACTATATAATATACCGTTGACGCTGGCGGGTGGCCCCACTATGGTCCGCCCGCGTCGCGATGCCTGAGGGCGCTTTCGCGGCATTCCAAAATCGGATCGAACTGGACGCTCAAGCATGCCCAATACGACCTCTGCCAAGAAAGCGACGCGCAAGATCGCTCGCAAGACGGCGATCAACAAACAGCGCCGCTCGCGTTTTGCGACTTCCATTCGCGCGGTTGAAGATGCGATCAGCGCAGGTGATGGCAAGAAGGCGCGTGCCGCGCTTGCGAAGGCGGAGCCGCAGATCATGCGTGCAGCGCAAAGCGGCGTTCTTCATCGTAATACCGCTGCCCGGAAGGTGTCGCGGCTCAACGCGCGCGTTCGCAAGCTTAAAGCCTGAGCCGATCGGCGCGTTAAGTCAGCACGCCAGACATTCTCATACGCGTTTCGACGGCGGCCTCTAGGCCGCCGTTTTTTTATTTAACTTGACGTGTGGCTTGCACGCAACGGCGAAACGCTCCCGAAATAATTTTCGGAGTCGCGAGATCGGTTATGCGCGAAATGACGCGCCTGCTATCCGTTCGCGCTTCACAAAAAAAATAGAGACAGTGCAAAACCTTGCGTCCTAAAGCGTGTCATGGACTTGTAATTTTTCGGAATCCGCCGCGCGCGGACGGCGCGCGCCGAAAAAAATCAAAAAAATTTTGCGCCTGTTCAACGCGAGACACGTGGCAAAATCGTCAAGTGAATCAAGGCTTCTTGTTGTCACAAATCGCACGCGCCGCGGAACGAATGCCTGGAATCGGCATGCAGAGGCGCCTCGTGAAGCTTTCGCAAAAATGAATCGTTGCGCCTCCATACCACGCTATGTATCGTCTTTTCATCGAAGAGAGATTTCCCTCTTCTGCTGTTCAGATGACTACGGAATTCGAACCAAATCGGGAAGCTGATCGGCATGATGAAGTTGTCTTGTTGGATCACCGGTTCATTGCGTAACAGTTATTATGACCGGACGCCGTTGAGTATGGTTGCAAGTAAGTAAAGTGTAGTTCGAGTACGGCGTCGAATTAAGGATCAATCGAAAACGGAAATTTTGAAGCGACTGCGGGTTCAACCGCAGCGAGGGGATGGCCATGCTTGTTGAGATGCGAAATCGGCAGACGAGTAAGAGTGTCGATACAGAACCAGATTTCCGCAGTGAGGTGAAAAGCCACGCACAGGGCTTTCCCAGTTATAAGGCCGCCGCGGCCGAGGGCCCGCCGCTTTAAGGCTATGACTTTTAACGCACCGGTTGGTTTGCGTTTCACCCTTACCGAAGAAGTTTGAGACCGTATGATCCTCTCGTTGAGGTCTCGCGCCTGACAAAGGCATTGGAGTCTCTAGATGGCGCCCCAAAAGCAAGAAGTTTCCGAGAACGCCGACGCTGTTCACTGGGATCGCGTTCGCCGCCGCCTCCGCGCGGAGGTTGGCGAAGATGTTTATTCGAGCTGGTTTGCTCGCATGGAAATCGAAGACTGCAGCGGCGAAGCCGTGCGGCTCTCGGTTCCGACACGTTTTCTTCGCAACTGGATTCAGTCGCACTATGCCGAGCGGCTACTGACTTTATGGCGCAGCGAAATGCCGGCGATCAAGAAAATCGATCTTGTCGTTCGCTCGTCGTCGGTCGTGCGCCCGGTCGCCGCGAGCAGCGCCATGAACGCGCCCGTAAAACCCGGCTTTGCTGTTCGCCCGAATGGCATGCAGCGTTTTTCTATTCCTGCGAGTGGCCCGCTGTCGGCGCGCGATAAGAACGGCTCTTCGCCGCTCGATCCCCGGCTCACCTTCTCGAGCTTTCTGGTTGGCCGCTCGAATGCGCTGGCACATGCCGCTGCGCGCCAGGTCGTCGATGCCGAGGCCGGTACCGTCGCACGTTTCAACCCTCTCTACATTTACGCGTCGGTTGGTCTCGGCAAAACGCATCTTCTGCAGGCCATTGCCTGGGCCGGCGAAACCAGCGGTCGCCGTGTGAGCTATCTCACCGCGGAAAAGTTTATGTACGGCTTCGTCGCGGCCCTCAAGAACCAGTCGGCGATCGCTTTCAAGGAAGCGTTGCGCGGCATCGACGTGCTCATCATCGACGATCTGCAATTTCTGCAGGGCAAGACGGTGCAGCAGGAGTTCTGCCATACGCTCAACGCGCTAATCGACGCCGGCCGTCAGGTCGTTGTCGCCGCCGATCGTGCGCCGCCTGAACTTGAGACGCTCGAGGAGCGCGTTCGCTCGCGTCTGGCTGGTGGCCTTGTGGTCGAGATCGCGCCGCTCGAAGAAGCGCTGCGTCTCAGCATTCTCGAAGCCCGGATCGCCGCCGCGAAGGCCGAGCATCCCGATTTCGACGTGCCGCAATCGGTGGTCAATCACGTCGCCCATCAGGTGACGCAGAATGGCCGCGATCTCGACGGCGCCGTGACGCGGCTTCTCGCCCATAATCAGTTGAGCGGCCGCGCGGTGACGGTCGAGCTTGCCGACGAAGTGATCCGCGACCTTGTCCGTCCCTCGGATCCGCGTCGGATCCGTGTCGAAGACATTCTGCGGATCGTCGCCAAGCACTATAGTGTAACGCGCTCCGATCTGCTGTCTTCGCGCCGGACGGCGAACGTCGTCCGCCCCCGTCAGATCGCAATGTACCTTGCCAAGACCCTAACGCTGCGCTCGCTGCCTGAGATCGGCCGGCGTTTCGGCGGGCGGGACCACACGACAGTGCTGCACGCCGTCCGCAAGATCGACGCCAATGTGGCGAGCGACAAGGTGCTTGCCGAAGAGGTCGAAGTCCTCAAAAGGCTGTTGCTGGAGGCCTGAGACGGCGAAACAGGCGAATTGGGCCTAGGCCTGCACGGAAGAGGCGTGGGTTTCTGCCCGCGCCCCTTGCGTTCGCCACGCCAAACCGCCAAAATTTTCCGCCCGTGAGGCGAGATCGCCTCACGTAGCCTTGGGGAACCCCGTCATCCGGATCGCGAGCCTATGAAGGTTACCGTCGAGCGCGCCGAACTCTTGAAATCGCTCTCCCATGTTCACCGCGTGGTCGAACGGCGAAATACTATTCCCATTCTGGCGAACGTCCTGATCAAGGCCGGGAAGAGCGGTCTCGAGCTGAAGGCAACCGACCTCGATCTGGAGGTCATCGAAACGGTACCGGCGGAAGTGAAAACGCCCGGTGCCACCACTGTGCCCGCCCACATGATTTACGATATTGTTCGCAAGCTGCCCGAGGGCTCGCAGGTCGAGCTCACAGCGAGTGGCGATCGCGGCTCCATGGCGGTGAAAGCTGGGCGTTCGCGCTTTACGCTGCAGACGCTGCCGGAAGCGGATTTTCCCGATCTTGCGGCAGGCGAGCTATCCCACAAATTTGCGATTGCAACGCCCGATCTCAAGCGGCTCGTCGACAAGACACAGTTCGCGATTTCGACCGAAGAAACGCGCTATTACCTGAACGGCATCTATCTTCATGCCGTTGACGAAAAACCGGCCAAGTTGCGTGCGGTTGCGACCGATGGGCATCGCTTGGCGCAAGTCGAGATCGCCTTGCCCAAGGGCGCCAACGGCATTCCCGGCGTCATTGTTCCGCGCAAGACCGTCGCCGAAATCCAGAAGCTCGTGGAAGACAGCGGCGAGGAAGTCGAGATCGAACTCTCGCCCGCCAAAATCCGTTTTTCGTTCGGCCGGGTGACCCTAACCTCGAAACTGATTGACGGAACCTTTCCCGATTACGGCCGCGTCATTCCGGCGGGCAACGACAAGACGCTTATCGTCGAAAAGGCCGATTTCGCTGCGGCTGTCGATCGTGTTTCGACCGTTTCGTCGGAGCGCGGCCGCGCGGTGAAGCTGTCGCTTGCTGCCGGCAAGCTGACGCTCTCGGTCACCAATCCGGATTCGGGAAGCGCCACCGAAGAGCTCGAGGTCGAGTATTCGAGCGATCCCCTCGATATCGGGTTCAACAGCCGGTATCTTTTGGACATTGCCGCACAGATCGAAGGCGAGAAGGCGGAACTGAAACTTGCCGATCCCGGCTCGCCGACGCTGCTGCGCGATCAGGATGCGGGCGGCGCGCTTTACGTTCTGATGCCGATGCGGGTGTGAACGCGCGTCGCAAGCAATCGTCATCCGCTCCTGAGCCCGGACTCCGCCCGGCCGCCCGCATTCGCCGCCTGCGCCTCACGAATTTCCGCTCCTATCGGAGCGCCGACCTTCGCTTCCAAGACGGCCCCATCGTTTTTCTGGGCGATAACGGCGCCGGCAAAACCAATATTCTCGAAGCGATCTCGTTTCTTGCGCCGGGCCGGGGCCTGCGCCGTGCGACGCTTGAAGACGTCGCATCGAGCGATGGAGATGGCTCCTGGGCGGTTGCTGCAACTATCGACGGCGCCGATGGCGAAATTCAACTCGGCACTGGCATAGAAGCGCCGCTCGCGGACGAAACGCCATCACGCCGCTCGCGTATTGCACAAGAGAACGTCGCCTCATCTACACAATTCGCCGATCATCTGCGGGTCGTCTGGCTCGTGCCGGAGATGGATGGCATTTTTCTGGGCCCGGCCGGAGAACGGCGGCGGTTTCTGGATCGCCTGGTGCTCGCGATCGACACGAGACATAGCGCGCGTGTTTCCGCCTTTGAGCGGGCCTTGCGCTCGCGCAACCGATTGCTTGAAGAAGGGGTAAGCGATGCGCGTTATCTTGACGCGGTCGAACATGAAGTTGCCGAGCTTGCGGTGGCGGTTGTCGCTGCGCGCGCCGAATGCGTTGAACGGCTGCGCGTAGAAATCGACGCAGCCCGTGATCCGGGTTCACTATTCCCCGCAGCCGGTCTTTTCCTCGATGGCTGGATGGAAAAAGCGGTGCGAGAGACACCGGCGATCGAACTCGAGGATAAATATCGCGCTGTCTTGCGCGAGAATCGTGAACGCGATCGCGCTGCCGGCCGCACCCTTGAAGGGCCGCATCGCAGCGATCTCGTATTGACCCATCGCGACAAGAGCATTCCCGCCGCGCGAGCCTCGACAGGCGAGCGCAAGGCGCTCCTCGTGGGCGTTGTCGTGTCCCACGCGCGGCTTGTGGCCGCGATGCATGGCCATGCGCCTGTTATGTTGCTCGATGATGTGGCCGCATTTCTGGATGCCGCACGCCGCGACGCGTTGTTCGATCTTCTCGCGCGTTTCGGTGCTCAGGTTTTTATGACCGGAGTGGACGAGCCGTCGTTTGAGGCACTTGGCCAATCAGCAGAGCGCTTCCGTGTCGTGCCGGGGAAAGTGCAGCCGATGAACCGCCCGTGAGCGGAAAAGAGGCGTCTTTCCGGGTTCCGCCTCAAGGCCATCAAGGGCATAAAAAACCGCCGAATTATCATTTAATATCAATGGGTAAGAAGGAACGAATCTTCCCGCCACACCATTCTTTTCGGGTAAAAACGGCCTATATTTCCCGCAAGATTTTCCGATGATTCGAGGCCGTTTTTCCCTATGGCGAAAGCTCCAAAACCGACGACGCCGAAAACTCACCCCGGCGAATACGATGCCGAGTCGATTCAGGTCCTCAAGGGCCTCGAAGCCGTCCGCAAACGGCCCGGCATGTATATCGGCGATACCGACGATGGCTCGGGCCTGCATCACATGGTCTACGAGGTTGTCGATAACGCCATCGACGAAGCGCTCGCAGGTCATGCCAAGCACGTGCAGGTCGAGCTTAATCCCGATGGCTCGGTGACGGTGATCGACGACGGTCGCGGCATTCCGGTCGATATCCACAAGGAAGAAGGCGTCTCCGCCGCCGAAGTCATCATGACGCAGCTGCATGCCGGCGGGAAATTCAATCAGGATTCCTACAAGGTTTCCGGCGGTCTGCACGGCGTCGGCGTTTCGGTCGTTAACGCGCTCTCGACGAAGCTCGATCTCACGATCTGGCGCGACGGCAAAGAACATTTCATGCGCTTCGAAGATGGCGAATCCGTCGCGCCGCTGAAGGTCGTGGGCAAAGCCGAAGGCAAGCGCGGAACCAAGGTCAATTTTCTTCCAAGCAAGGAGATCTTCACCAAAACCGAATTCGACTACGCGACGCTCGAGCATCGTCTGCGGGAGCTCGCCTTTTTGAATTCCGGCGTGAAGATTATGTTGTCCGACCTGCGTGGGCCGGTACCGAAGGTCGAGGAGATGCTTTACGAGGGCGGCGTCGAGGCCTTCGTACGCTTTCTCGACCGCAACAAACAGTCGCTCATTCCCGCGCCAATCTTGATCCGCGGCGAGCGTGATCGTGTCGTCGTTGAGACGGCGCTGTCGTGGAACGACAGCTATCACGAGAATATTCTTTGCTTCACCAATAACATCCCGCAGCGCGACCGCGGCACGCATTTTACGGGTTTTGCCGCGGCGCTCACCCGCGAAGTGATCCGCTACGCAGAGAGCGCGGGCCTCAGCAAAAAGGAAAAGGTTGAGCTTTCGGGCGAAGACTGCCGCGAAGGTTTGACAGCGGTACTATCGATCAAGGTGCCCGATCCGAAATTCTCGTCGCAAACCAAGGACAAGCTCGTTTCCTCCGAAGTGCGGCCCGTCGTCGAAACGATCGTCAGTGACGCGCTCCAGCAATGGCTGGAGAAGCATCCGGCGGAAGCCAAGGGTCTTGTCGGCAAGGTCGTCGAAGCGGCCGCCGCGCGCGAAGCGGCACGCAAGGCCCGTGAGCTGACACGCCGCAAGGGGGCGCTGGATGTCTCCTCGCTGCCCGGCAAGCTTGCCGATTGCCAGGAGAAGGATCCCGCGAAATCCGAACTCTTCATCGTCGAGGGCGATTCCGCCGGCGGTTCGGCAAAACAGGCGCGCGATCGTGCATTCCAGGCCGTCCTGCCGTTACGCGGCAAAATCCTGAATGTTGAGCGTGCGCGCTTCGACAAGATGCTCTCATCGGAGCAGGTCGGCACGTTGATTACGGCGCTCGGCACCGGGGTCGGCCGCGACGACTTCAATATCGAGAAGCTGCGCTATCACAAGATCATCATCATGACGGACGCCGACGTTGACGGCTCGCACATTCGCACGCTGCTTTTGACGTTCTTCTACCGGCAGATGCCGGCGCTGATCGAGCACGGTCACATCTACATCGCACAGCCGCCGCTTTACAAAATCGCGCGCGGCAAGTCGGAGCAGTATCTCAAGGATGAACGCGCGCTCGAGGATTATCTCGTTCATGCCGGCCTTGAAGACGCCGTTCTGAAGCTCGCGAGCGGCGAACAGCGCGCCGGCCGCGATCTCGCGGCGCTCGTCGAAGAAGCGCGCGTGGCGCGAGCGACCCTTAAGGGTCTTCATCCGCGGTATAACCGTTCCGCCGTCGAGCAGACGGCGATCGCCGGCGCGATGTCGGCTGATGTCCTGTCGGACATCAAGAAAGCACGGGAGGCTGCGGCCTATGTTGCCAAGCGCCTCGACGCGATTGCCGAGGAAACCGAGCGCGGCTGGGAAGGCACAGCTGACGAAAACGGCTTCAGATTCTCGCGCACCGTTCGCGGCGTGCGGGAGGAGAATGTGATCGACCAGGCGTTCTTGTCGTCTGCCGACGCCCGCAAGCTGGATGCGATGGCGCCTGGCCTGCAAAAGGTTTATCCGCGCCAGGCCAAGCTGATCCGCAAGGGCGAAGAGACGACGGTGTTCGGCCCCATCGACCTGTTCGAGGCGGTGACCGGCACCGGCCGCAAGGGTGTCTCGCTGCAGCGTTATAAAGGCCTCGGCGAGATGAACCCCGAACAGCTCTGGGAGACGACGCTCGACGTCAACGCCCGCTCGCTTCTTCAGGTGAAGGGCGGCGATGACGCCGACGATCTGTTCACCAAGCTGATGGGCGATGTCGTCGAGCCGCGCCGCCAGTTCATCCAGGACAACGCGCTTTCCGTCGCCAATCTCGACGTCTGATGCCTTTGCGAGGGCGCGCGAGATCGGCGATAATTTCCGCATGACGCTTTCCGCGCAAGAGATCGAGCGCTACGCTCGCCACGTTGTCCTGAAGGAAGTCGGCGGACCCGGACAGCAGAAGCTGAAAGCCGCGCGTATTCTCGTCGTCGGCGCGGGCGGCATCGGCTCGCCGGCGCTTCTTTATCTTGCTGCGGCCGGTGTCGGCGAACTCACGGTGATCGACGACGACACGGTGTCGCTTTCAAACCTGCAACGTCAGGTCATTCATTTCACTGAAGATGTCGGCCGCCCCAAGACGGAGAGCGCCGCATCGGCGGTCACGCGTCTTAATCCGCACGTCAAAATCACGCCGCTCAATACGCGGCTCAAGGGCGAGAATGCGCTTGAACTGATCGCTGCGAATGACGTCGTGCTCGATGGCTCGGATAACTTTTCGACGCGCTATCTCGTTTCGGATGCCTGCTTTCTCGCAAAACGCCCGCTCGTGACGGCGGCGCTCGGCACCTTCGATGCGACGCTGACCACGATTCGCGCCCATGAAAAGGGGCCGGACGGCAAACCGAACCCCAGCTATCGCTGTCTCTTTCCTGAACCGCCACCGGAAGGAACCGTGCCGACTTGCGAGCAGGCCGGCATTATCGGTGCGCTCGCGGGTGTTGCGGGCTCGCTCGCTGCGCTTGAAACCATCCGTGCGGTCGTCGGCTTCGGGCAGCCGCTTGTGGGGCGGTTACTGATGATCGACGCGCGCGAAATGCGCTTCGAAACCCTGCATTACGGATGGAATCCCGAGAATCCGCTCTCGGGCGAGAAGCCGGTGATTCGCGATCTTTCGCGCTACGCCTAACGTTTTCGTACTACAGCATCGACGGCAGCACACGATCCGGCGGACGATGGCCGTCCATAAACGTGCGGATATTGACGATCACCTTGTCACCCATATCGTTGCGGCCCTCGATCGTAGCCGAGCCCATATGGGGCAGCAGCACGACCTTGCCGGTGCGGGCAAGCTTCACGAGCTTCGGATTAACCGCGGGCGCATGTTCGAACACGTCGAGACCGGCGCCAGCCAATTCGTCCGCCTCGATCATGCGGGCTAGTGCATTCTCGTCGATGACTTCGCCGCGCGCGGTGTTGACGATGTATGCGTCCTTCTTCAGCAGCTTCAACCGCCGCGCTGACAAAAGATGATAGGTTGCCGGCGTGTGCGGACAGTTCACCGAGACGATATGCATCCTTGCCAGCATCTGATCGAGGCTGTCCCAATAAGTCGCCTCCAGTGATTCCTCGAGTTCGGGCGAGACACGGCGTCGGTTATGATAGTGGATCTGCAAGCCGAAGGCCTTGGCGCGGCGCGCGACGGCGCTGCCGATCCGGCCCATGCCGATGATACCGAGCCGCTTGTTGGAGATGCGGTGGCCGAGCATCCAGGTCGGCGACCAGCCGTGCCATTCCTGTTCGGAGGTGATGACCGTCGATCCTTCCGTGAGTCGCCGCGGCACCGCGAGGATGAGCGCCATCGTCATATCGGCGGTGTCTTCCGTGAGGACGCCCGGCGTATTCGTCACGGTGATGCCGCGCGCCAGCGCCGTCGCGACATCAATGTGGTCTACACCGTTACCGAAGTTTGCAATCAGCCGCAGATTTTCACCGGCTTGCGAAAGTACGGCCGAATCGATTCGGTCGGTAATGGTCGGCACCAGTACATCGGCGGTCTTCACCGCGGCGACGAGTTCCGCTTGCGAGAGCGGGCGATCCTCGTCATTAAGACGAGTCTCAAACAATTCGCGCATGCGCGTCTCGACGCTTTCCGGCAGGCGGCGGGTGACGACGACGAGCGGTTTTTTCTTGGCCATTGGGCGGCGTTCCTCTCGCAAACTGTCTAGCAGACGATTTTTTGAAACTCAAAACGCTCGATTTCCAAGCTCCCGATTGACAGGCCGGATAGGAATCCGGCTAGTGAGCGGGGAATTTGCAAACTGGAAGGAAGGGCGAATGATCCGGCAAAAATGGCGCGAAACAGCCGGTTATGCGATCGCCGCGGTGGTGATTGCGCTGGTCATGCTGCCGTTTGCCGCAGCCGCGCAAGGCACCGGCACTTCGACCAATCTGCCGATCCCTCGTTTCGTCAGCCTCAAGGCGGACAAGGTCAATCTGCGGTCCGGGCCGACACGAGAGAATGCGGTGAATTGGGTGTTTACCCGCGCTGGCTTGCCGGTGGAAATCATTGCGGAGTCCGAGAACTGGCGGAAGATTCGCGACTCCGAGGGAACCGAGGGCTGGGTATTTCACACGCTGCTGTCGAGCCGCCGCACGGCGCTCGTTGCCCCTTGGGCAAGAAAAGACAAAAAGGATTTTCCGCTGCTCGATAGCCGTGGTGGCTCCGGCGTCGTGGCGAAGCTGCAGGCCGGCGTGCTTGCCTCGGTAAAATCCTGCGACGGCAAATGGTGCCGGATCTTCGGCGAAGGTTTCAACGGTTATATCGAGCAGGAACGCCTGTGGGGCGTCTACCCGAACGAAACCATCGAATAGCGATTTGCTTCCGGCAATTAGGACTTGCGTTTCAGGCGCACGACGACATCGACGCGCGCAACCTCGTAGCCTTCCGGCGGCGTCGGCATGGCGTCGAGCGCAAGCGTGTCGTGAATGTCGAGCAGCTTGCCGTCACCTTCGATGTAGAAGTGATGGTGATCGGAAGCATCGGTATCGAAATAGGTTTTCGATCCGTCGACGGCGACCTCACGCAGCAAACCCGCTTCGGTGAACTGGTTGAGCGTGTTGTAAATGGTCGCGAGCGAAACAGGGAAGCGCGCCTTGAGCGCGTCTTCGTGCAGCATTTCCGCAGTGAGATGGCGGCCGCCTTTGGCAAACAAGAGCCAGCCCAGCGCAAGACGCTGCCGGGTCGGGCGCAGGCCAACATCACGTAGCATGGCGCGCACGTCGTGGAACGGGCAGCCGGTACGGCGCCCAGCCGACGGCTCCGTGCTGAGCTGCTCGATCGGCAGCTCGGCGTGTTCGTCATCCAGGAGATGTCGGCGGTCCAGTTCGGTCATCGCTAAAGACTCTAGTGGTACAAAACCTTACGTTCCGTAACATGAATGATGCCGATCTGACGATCAAGCAAGCCCATCCATGATATTTTATAATATTAGAAGTTCAAAAATTCCGACGCAATAATAATAAGCCACTGAAATATATTGTATTTTTCGAGCGACAGCCGCGAAATCAAGCTTCTTGCCTTTCGGGAATGGGAGGCCTGTGTTAGGGATTTCAGGGGTTCCAGACACGAATATTCAGAAAGCGGCAATGAGCGAAAGACCGAATAGTTTCAGTTACGAGGATTTGCTGGCCTGCGGACGGGGAGAGCTTTTCGGCGAGGGGAACGCGCAACTTCCGCTGCCGCCGATGCTGATGTTTGACCGCATTTCCGAGATCTCCGAGCAGGGCGGCGCCCACGGCAAGGGCCTCATTCGGGCGGAGCTCGATGTGAAGCCGGACCTGTGGTTTTTCGCCTGCCATTTCAAGGGTGACCCGGTGATGCCGGGCTGCCTCGGTCTCGATGCGCTCTGGCAGATGCTCGGCTTCTACCTCGGCTGGCTCGGCGCGCCCGGCAAGGGCCGCGCACTCGGTACCGGCGAGATCAAGTTTTCCGGGCAGGTTCTGCCGAGCGTGAAGAAAGTGATTTATGGCATCGACATCAAGCGCGTCATGCGCTCGAAACTGGTTCTCGGTATCGCTGATGGCTGGCTCTCGGCCGATGGCGAAGTCATCTATCGAGCGGCGGATTTGAAGGTCGGGTTGTTCCAGGCCGGCCAGATGGCGCCTGCGAAGGCGTAAATTGAAGGCCGCCGCGAACGCGGTGCCACGCGACCCGGAAGAAATCGAAGAGGTCAATCATGCGACGCGTCGTTGTCACCGGAATGGGGATCGTCTCCTCGATCGGCAACAACACCCAGGAGGTGCTGGCGAGCCTGCGTGAGGCCAAAAGCGGCATCACGCACGCTGAAGATCAGGCCAAGCTCGGCTTCCGCAGTCAGGTCGCCGGTGTGCCGACGCTTGACGCGAGCGCGATCGTCGATCGCCGCGCGATGCGTTTTCACGGCGGTGGCACTGCGTGGAATCATGTCGCGATGGATCAGGCGATCCGCGACGCCGCGCTTGAAGAAAAGGATATCAGCAATCCGAAAACCGGCATCATCATGGGTTCGGGCGGTCCCTCGACCAAGACGATTGTCGAAGCCGCCGACACGACACGCACCAAGGGCCCGAAGCGCGTCGGCCCCTTCGCGGTGCCGAAGGCGATGTCATCGACCGCGTCGGCAACCCTTGCCACCTGGTTCAAGATCAAGGGCGTCAACTACTCGATCTCGTCGGCCTGCGCGACCTCCAACCACTGCATCGGCAACGCCTACGAGATGATCCAGGCCGGCAAGCAGGACGTAATGTTCGCGGGCGGCTGCGAAGAACTCGACTGGACGCTCTCGGTGCTGTTCGACGCGATGGGCGCAATGTCTTCGGGTTATAACGACAAGCCTGCGGTCGCATCACGCGCCTACGACAAAAACCGCGACGGTTTCGTCATCGCCGGCGGCGCGGGCGTGCTGGTGCTCGAGGAATACGAGCGCGCCAAGGCGCGCGGCGCCAAAATCTACGGCGAGCTTGCCGGTTACGGCGCGACTTCCGACGGCCACGACATGGTGGCGCCGTCAGGCGAAGGTGCGGTCCGCTGCATGCAGATGGCGCTTGAGAACGTCAAGCTGCCGGTCGATTACATCAATCCGCACGCGACTTCGACGCCGGTCGGCGACATCAAGGAGATCGAGGCGATCCGCGAAGTGTTCGGTGCGAAATGCCCGCCGATCTCGGCGACCAAATCGCTGACCGGGCACTCGCTCGGTGCCACCGGCGTGCAGGAAGCGATCTATTCGCTCCTGATGATGAATAACGGCTTCATCTGCGAAAGCGCTCATATCGACGAGATCGACCCTGATTTTGCCGACATGCCGATCGTGCGCAAACGGGTGGACAACGCGAAATTGAACTGTGTGCTGTCGAATTCGTTTGGCTTTGGCGGCACCAATGCGACGCTCGTATTCAAGCGTCACGACGCCTGATTTTCTATAAGCCAGTCGAATTAGACGAGCCGAAGAGACGACATATGAAAGGTTTGATGGAAGGGAAGCGCGGCCTCATCATGGGCGTCGCGAACGATCACTCGATCGCATGGGGCATCGCGAAAGCGGCCGCGGCGCACGGCGCCAAACTCGCCTTTACCTATCAGGGTGAAGCGCTGGAGAAGCGCGTCCGCCCGCTCGCCGAATCCGTCAAGGGTGAGATCGTCCTGCCGTGCGATGTCGAGGATATCGCAACGGTCGATCGCGTATTTTCTGAAATCGAAAAGAAATGGGGCGGGCTCGATTTCCTCGTTCACGCCGTCGCTTTCTCCGACAAGAACCAGTTGAAGGGTCTCTACGCCGATACGACGCGCGATAACTTCGTCCGCACCATGGTGATCTCCTGTTTCTCCTTCACCGAAGCGGCGAAGCGTGCCGCGGCCTTGATGAAGAATGGCGGCTCGATGATCACGCTGACCTATAACGGTGGCGATCGGGCGATGCCGAACTACAACGCCATGGGCGTCGCAAAGGCGGCGCTGGAGGCAAGCGTGCGGTATCTCGCCGTCGATTACGGCAACCGGGCGATCCGCGTGAACGCGATCTCGGCGGGCCCGATCCGCACGCTCGCCGGCGCCGGCATTGGTGACGCGCGCGTGATGTTCGCTTTTCAGCAAAAGAATTCGCCGCTCGGCCGCGGGGTCACGCTCGAGGAATTGGGCGGGGCGGGGTTGTATCTCCTGTCCGATCTTTCGACCGGCGTTACCGGCGAAATTCACTTTGTCGATTCGGGTTACAACGTCATCGCGATGCCGCACCCTGACACGCTCAAGAACAGCGACGACAAGAATATGCCGAAAGCCGCGGAATAGGACGCGGAATAAATTTTCCCTCTGAATGAAAACGGCCGGGTCAACCCGGCCGTTTTGTTTGTCGTCCTTTCGATCGGATCAGGCGTGGAGATCGAAGCGGTCGGCGTTCATCACCTTGGTCCAGGCCGCCACGAAATCCCTGGCGAACTTTTCCTTGGCGTCGGCGCAGCCATAAACCTCCGCGAAGGCGCGAAGCTGGGAATGCGCGCCGAAGATGAGGTCGACGCGGGTGGCGGTCCATTTCAGCGCCTTGGTCTTGCGATCGCGGCCCTCGTAAACGTCGCCGCCTGCCGGCTGCCATACCGTGCCCATATCGAGCAGGTTGACGAAGAAATCGTTCGTCAGCGTGCCGGGCCTGGCGGTGAATACGCCGTGCTTGGAGCCGCCCGCATTGGCGCCGAGCACCCGCAAACCGCCGATGAGCACCGTCAGTTCCGGTCCCGTAAGCCGCAGCAATTGCGCCCGGTCCACCATCGCCTCTTCGGGCTGCATGAACTGCAGCTTCTTGGCGTTGGTGTAGTTGCGGAAGGCGTCCTGACGCGGTTCGAGCGGAGCGAACGATTCGACATCCGTCTGGTCCTGCGAAGCGTCCATCCGGCCTGGCGCGAACGGCACCTTCACGTCGATACCAGCATCCTTCGCGGCCTTTTCGACCGCTGCGTTGCCCGCAAGCACGATCAGGTCGGCGAGCGAAACCTTCTTGCCGCCGCCGGCCGCGCCGTTGAACGTCTTCTGGATCGCTTCGAGCTGCGCCAGTACTTTGGCGAGCTGCTTCGGCTCGTTGACTTCCCAGTCCTTCTGCGGGCTTAAGCGGATACGCGCGCCATTGGCGCCGCCGCGCTTGTCCGAGCCGCGGAAGGTCGAAGCCGAGGCCCAGGCGGTCGAGACGAGTTCGGCAACCGAAAGACCAGAAGCCAGAATCTTGGCCTTTAGATCCGCCGCGTCCTTGTCGTCGATCAGCTTGTGATCGACTTCGGGGATCGGGTCCTGCCAGATCAGCACTTCTTTCGGCACGAGCGAACCGGCATAGCGCGCGCGCGGACCCATGTCGCGATGCGTGAGCTTGAACCAGGCACGGGCGAAAGCGTCCGCGAACTGATCGGGATTCTCGTAGAAGCGCCGCGAGATTTTTTCATAGATCGGGTCGAAGCGCAGTGAGAGATCCGTCGTCAGCATGGTCGGCACATGCTTCTTCGACTTGTCGAAGGCGTCGGGGATCGTGGCCTTGCCGTTTTTCGCGCGCCATTGCTTGGCGCCGGCCGGGCTTTTTTCCAGTTCCCATTCGTTCTCGAACAGGTTCTTGAAGAAGAGATTGGACCACTTCACCGGCTCCTGCGTCCAGGTGACTTCCGGGCCGCCGCCGATCGCATCGGCGCCGATGCCGGTGCCGTGCTTGCTCTTCCAGCCGAGGCCCTGATCCTCGATCGCCGCCGCTTCCGGAGCCGGACCGACAAGCGAGGGATCGCCCGCGCCGTGGGTCTTGCCGAAGGTGTGGCCGCCGGCGATCAGCGCGACGGTCTCTTCGTCGTTCATGGCCATCCGGTAGAACGTCTCGCGGATGTCCTTCGCCGCGGCGACCGGATCCGGATTGCCGTTCGGGCCTTCCGGGTTGACGTAGATAAGGCCCATCTGCACGGCGCCCAGCGGCTCCGCGAGCTGGCGCTCACCCGAATAGCGCTCGTCGCCGAGCCATGTTCCTTCGGGGCCCCAATAGAGTTCTTCGGGCTCCCACACGTCGGCGCGGCCGCCGGCAAAACCGAACGTCTTGAAGCCCATCGATTCGAGCGCGGCGTTGCCGGCGAGAATCATGAGATCGGCCCAGGAAAGCTTGCGGCCGTATTTCTGCTTGATCGGCCACAGCAGGCGGCGCGCCTTGTCTAGGTTGACGTTATCGGGCCAGGAATTCAGCGGCGCGAAACGCTGCTGACCGGCGCCCGCGCCGCCGCGGCCGTCGGTGATGCGGTAGGTGCCGGCCGAGTGCCAGGCCATGCGGACCATCAGGCCGCCGTAATGGCCGAAGTCGGCGGGCCACCATTCCTGCGAGTCGGTCATCAGCGCCTTCAGATCGTTCATGACGGCGTTGAGATCGAGCGTCTTGAACTCCGCGACATAGTCGAAATCCTTGCCCATCGGATCGGCGAGGCCGGAATTCTGATGGAGAACCTGAACGTCGAGGTGATCCGGCCACCAGTCGCGATTTCGGTTGCCGCGCTGGCCGGTGAAGGGGCATTTGCCGCCGCTGTTGTCAGTTTTCGCATCCATGATCGTATCCCCTTTGGGTGTGTGACCCTTGGTTGTTGTTTAGAACGGGTCTGTGTTGTGTTTTAGGCGATGGACGCCGATCAGGGCTAATCGTATTGATTGGTCTGTTTCATAAGAATATCTTATGGAATGGTCACCCTCCGCCAGCTTCGCTATCTCACGGCCCTTGTCCGGCACGGTCATTTCGGCCGTGCGGCGGAAAGTTGCGCCGTCACGCAACCGGCGCTCTCGATGCAGATCCGCGAACTCGAGCGCGAGTTGCAAGCCGATCTCCTCGAGCGCCGTTCGGGCGAATTCGCGCCGACGGAAATCGGCCGCGAGATCGCCGAGCGTGCCGGCAGGATTCTCACCGACGTGCAAGACCTCGTCGACTTCGCGCGCCACAAGGACCAGGTGCTGACCGGAGCGCTGCGGCTCGGCATCATTCCGTCGCTCGCGCCTTATCTCTTGCCGCGCATTCTTCCCCGGCTGCAGAAAAAATATCCGGCGCTGCGTCTCGAAGTGCGGGAGACGATGACGAAGCAGCTCATCGGAGAACTCGAGCGCGGCGAGCTCGATGTAATGATGGCGGCCTTGCCGATCGAGCATCCTGCCTTCGAGACTTTGCAACTGTTCAGGGATCCGTTTCTGCTGGCGATGTCGTCCCAGAGCGCACCGCAAATTCAGCGCATCAGCGTGGACGCCATCGACCCCCGGCGGCTGATTCTGCTCGAGGAGGGGCATTGCCTGCGCGATCAGGCGCTGGCGTTCTGCTCGGCGGCGTCCGGCAGCACACCGGCCTCTCTCGGCGCCACGAGCCTTGCGACGGTCATGCAGATGGTGGCGAACGGCTACGGCATCACGCTCGTTCCCGAAGTCGCGGCCCAGATGGAAGTTCACGATCCGCGCATCAAGCTCGTTCGCTTCCGCAATCCGGAGCCGGCACGCAGCGTCGGGCTGGTTTGGCGCGTGACCTCGCCGCGCAAGGAAGATTTCAGGGCGCTTGGCAGGATCGTGAGCGAGTCGCTGAAAAAGCGCGGCAACGCCAAACCGAGGCGCAGGCCGGCGGCTTAATTCTCCGCTTCGTTTTCGAGCAGCTTGCGGTTCTCGATGGTGTAGAAGCCGCTCGCGCGGGAAAGCAGCTTCTGGCGCATCCACTCGTTCAGCGTCCGGCTGACATTCTCGCGCGCGACGCCAGCCATCGCCGCCACTTCGTTCTGGGTGATCTTCTGCTTGATGAGATGACGCCCGCCGCCGAGATCCTGGCCGAAGGCTTCCGCAAGGCCGAGCAGCGCGAGCGCGACCCGGCCCTTGGTCGAAAGAAAGCTCGCCGCCGCGACGATGCTGTTGGTGTCGCGCAGGCGCTGGATCAGCATCATCATGATGTGATCGCGCACTTCCGGATGCTTCTTCACGAATTCGTCGTAGGCGGCGCGGCTGATGAAGCGCAGCAAGCTCTCGCGCACCGCGGTGACGGTCGCCGAGCGCGGCTGGCCGTCGATCACCGCGAATTCGCCGATCAGCGAGCCCGGCCCGAAGATCGCAAGGATACGCTCGCTGCCCGCCGGCGAAATCACGCTCACCTTCATGAGCCCGCTCTCGACGCGGTAGCAGCCGTCGCCGGGATCGCCCGCCGTGAACAGCGTCTGGTCGGCGGCGATTTTGACGAGCCGCGATTTCGCGAACAGGTCGTTGGCGAGCTTCTCGGGGAGGCGGGAGAAGATGTGAGCGGAGGCGAGAGCCCAGGGCGCCATTGCGAATCCGGAAAATAATTACAACAACCGATCTTAGCGTAGCCGAACAAGCATCGCGAGAGCGGCAAAACGCCAGTAAAAAGGGCGGCCTCAAGGCCGCCCTTCGCATTCGATGCAGCGCGCCGCCGTTATTCGGCAGCCGGCTGCTGGTCGCCCTTTTCCGCCCTGGCCTTGGCTTCGAGATCCTCGCCGGTCGTCTGGTCGACGGCCTTCATCGACAGCCGCACCTTGCCGCGATCGTCGAAGCCGAGCAGCTTCACCTTGACCTTGTCGCCTTCCTTGACGACGTCGGTGGTCTTGTTGACGCGGCCCTGGGCGAGCTGGCTGATGTGCACGAGGCCGTCCTTGGCGCCGTAGAAATTGACGAAGGCGCCGAAATCGACGGTCTTGACGATGGTGCCGTCATAGATCTGGCCGACCTCGGGATCGGAGGTCAGCGACTTGATCCACTTGATCGCGGCGTTGATCGAATCGCCGCTGGCGGACGCCACCTTGACGGTGCCGTCGTCCTCGACGTTGATCTTGGCGCCGGTCTTTTCGACGATCTCGCGGATGACCTTGCCGCCGGTGCCGATGACGTCGCGGATCTTGTCAACCGGGATCTGGATGACCTCGATGCGCGGCGCGTTGGCGCCGAGCTCGGGCCGCGCGGCGGTCAGCGCCTTGGCCATTTCACCCAGGATGTGCAGACGGCCGTCCTTCGCCTGGGTCAGCGCCACCTTCATGATCTCCTCGGTGATGCCGGCGATCTTGATGTCCATCTGCAGGGACGTGACGCCCTTCTCGGTGCCCGCGACCTTGAAGTCCATGTCGCCGAGGTGATCCTCGTCGCCGAGGATGTCGGAGAGCACGGCGTATTTCTTGTCCTCGAGAATGAGGCCCATCGCGATGCCCGCGACCGGGCGGCGGAGCGGCACGCCCGCATCCATCAGCGCGAGCGAGGAGCCGCAAACCGTCGCCATCGACGACGAGCCGTTCGACTCGGTGATCTCCGACACGATACGGATCGTGTAGGGGAACTCCGTGTTCGGCGGCAGCATCGGGTGGATGGCGCGCCAGGCGAGCTTGCCGTGGCCGATTTCGCGGCGGCCCGGCGAGCCCATGCGGCCGGTTTCACCGACCGAGTAGGGCGGGAAGTTGTAGTGCAGCAGGAACGTCTCCTTGTACGTGCCCGCGAGCGCGTCGATCCACTGCTCGTCCTCGCCGGTGCCGAGCGTGGTGACGACGAGCGCCTGCGTCTCGCCGCGCGTGAACAGCGCCGAGCCGTGGGTGCGCGGCAGCACGCTGGTCTCGGCGACGATCTGGCGCACCGTCTTGGTGTCGCGGCCGTCGATGCGGATGCCGGTGTCTAGGATCGAGTTGCGGACGATTTTCGCCTCGAGTTCCTTGAAGATGCCGCCGATCTGCGTCGGCGTCGGCGCGTCATTGTCGGCCGTCTCGGGGAAGGCGGCCTTGACCTTGGCCTTCACCTCGTCGATCGCCTTGTGACGCTCCTGCTTGGTCTTGATGCTGTAGGCGGCGCGCAGATCCGCTTCCGCGATGCTCGCGACCTTCGCCTCGAGCGCCGAGAGATCCGGCAGCACGAGTTCGCGCGGCTCCTTCGCGGCTTTTTCCGCGAGCTTGATGATCATGTCGATCACCGGCTGGAAGTGGCGATGACCGAACATCACCGAGCCGAGCATGACCTCTTCCGGAAGCTCCTTGGCTTCGGATTCGACCATCAAGACGGCGTCCTTGGTGCCGGCGACGACAAGATCGAGCGCGCTTTCCTTCATCTCGTCGAGGGTCGGATTGAGCACATACTCGTTATTGATGAAGCCGACGCGGGCGCCGCCGATCGGGCCCATGAACGGC
>Ga0182740_1000580_pt1 | contig 36922 bp, 32 predicted proteins | sample eDN5th37CKraftBY_FD_128872 | JGI IMG/M metagenome (GOLD analysis project Ga0182740, IMG submission 128872) | Enriched backyard soil microbial communities from Emeryville, California, USA - eDNA 5th pass 37_C Kraft BY (version 2) (version 2) | ecosystem: Environmental > Terrestrial > Soil >...
CCCTGGCCGCCGCGGACGATGTCCTCCAGCGGCAGCCCGTCCAGCTCGGTGCCGGCGATGCGCGCGTTGAGGGCATCCACGTAGGCACGGTGGTGGCCGCCGTGGTGCAGGTCCAGCGTCTCGGCCGAAAGGTGCGGCTGCAGGGCGGTGCGGGGGTAGGGCAGGTCGGGCAGTTCGACGGGCATGGTCCGTTTCTTTCGGGGCGAAGCGCCGGGAGTTGGCCGGCTCGGCTTACAATCATCAACCCCGCAGAGTCTAGCCGACCACGGCGGGCCGTTCTTTCGCAGCAGCAGGAGTACCGGATGGCGGTGATGGAGCAAATACAGGCCGAGGTGGAACAGCACCCGCTGGTACTGTTCATGAAAGGCACGCCGCAATACCCGATGTGCGGCTATTCCAGCCGCGCGGTACAGGCGTTGCTGGCCGCCGGCGCCAGCAACCTGCGCACGGTCAATGTGCTCGAATTGCCGGAAGTGCGCGCCAACCTGCCGCGCTATTCCAACTGGCCGACCTTCCCGCAGTTCTTCATGCACGGCGAGTTGATCGGTGGCTGCGACATCCTGCTGGAACTGCTGGAGTCGGGCGAGCTCAAGCGCATCGTCGCCGAGGCGGGGCAGGCATGAGCGCACAGCCGACGATGCAGGACGTCCCGCCGGCCGGAGCGCTGGACGGGCGCGTGGTGCTGGTGACCGGCGCCGCCGGTGGCCTGGGCGCCGCCGCCACCCGTGCCTGCGCCGCCGCCGGCGCCACGGTGGTGCTGCTCGGGCGCAAGATCGCCAAGCTCAACCGCGTCTACGACAGCGCGGCGCAGCTCGGCCCCGAGCCGCTGCTGTACCCGCTGGATCTGGAAGGCGCCGGCCCGGACGACTACGCCACGCTGGCCGAACGGCTGGAGGGCGAGGTCGGCCGGCTGGACGGCCTGCTGCACTGCGCCGCCGATTTTGCCGGCCTGACGCCGTTCGAGCTGGGCGACCCGGCGGCGTTCGCCCGCGCCATCCATGTCAACCTCACCGCCCGCGCCTGGCTCACCCAGGCCTGCCTGCCGCTGTTGCGCCGGCGCGAAGACGCGGCCGTGGTGTTCGCCCTCGACGACCCGCAGCGGGTCGGGCAGGCCTACTGGGGAGGGTATGGCGTTGCCCAGCACGGGCTGCGGGGCCTGATCGACACGCTGCACCATGAACTGCGCAACAGCCCGGTGCGGGTCAGCGGCGTGCAGCCGGGGCCGATGCGCACCCACCTGCGCGCGCGCGCCTATACCCACGAGAACGACTTCGCGCCGGTCGAACCAGCCACCTATGCCGAGGCCTGTGTGCAGTTGCTGTCCGCCGAGGGTGCGGCATGGCGCGGGCAGGTCCGGGACCTGCTGGCGTGACCGTTCTTTCCGCCGCGCTGCTGCTGTTCCTGATCCTCGACCCGCTGGGCAACATCCCGGTGTTCCTCAGCCTGCTCAAGCCGCTGCCGGCCGGGCGCCAGCGCGTGGTGCTGGTGCGCGAGCTGCTGATCGCGCTGGCGGTGCTGATGGGCTTCCTGTGGTTCGGCAAGTACGCGCTGGAGGCGATGCACCTGCGTCAGGAGTCGGTGGCCATCGCCGGCGGCATCGTGCTGTTCCTGATCGGTATCCGCATGATCTTCCCCAGGCCGGAAGGGCTGATGGGCGCGGTGCCGGACGGCGAGCCGTTCATCGTGCCGATGGCGATCCCGCTGATCGCCGGGCCGTCGGGCATGGCCGCGGTCATGCTGATGGGCAGCAACGAGCCGGGCCGGCTGGGCGAATGGAGCCTGGCGCTGCTGCTGGCGTGGGGCGCCACGGCGGCGATCCTGATGTCGGCCACGTTGCTCTACAAGCTGCTGGGCGCCCGTGCGCTGACCGCGCTGGAGCGGCTGATGGGCATGCTGTTGGTGGCCATCTCGGTGCAGATGCTGCTCGATGGTGTCGGCACCTATCTGGCGTCGTTGCCGTAAGTCATTGATTCGGAAAAGTGCTTTTTATTGCATCGTGGGAAGACGGTCATGCTCCCGTCATATTCGTCACCTAACGTGTTAATCTGATGTTAACCGTTGCGACCGAAACCGCTGACGGAAGGCACCTCAGATTCAAGCCGATCAGGCGCCCGGTTGATCCCGGGGCTGATGGATCGCGTTTTTTTCCAATCGCCAACTCGTAATCGAGGCTACCCATGAATCATCCCCGTATCCGGATGTCCAAGCTCGCCCTTGGTCTTGTCGCGGCCCTTGCGGCCGCCCCCGCCTTTGCCCAGAGCACCTCTGCCGGCGTCGGCGGCCTTGTCACCAACAACGGCGGTTCGCCGGTGGCCGGTGCCGAAGTCACCATCACCCACACCGAGTCGGGCACGGTCAGCCGCGCCACGACCGATGCCTCGGGCCGCTACAACGCGCGCGGTCTGCGCGTGGGTGGCCCGTACACCATCACCATCACCAAGCCGGGCGAAGGCACCAGGACCGAAGACGGCGTGTACCTGTCGCTGAACCAGGTCAACACCGTCAATGCGGCGCTGGCAGGCGACATCACCTCGCTGGAAGGCGTGACCGTGGTTGCCGCCGCCGTCCCGAACGTCTTCAGCTCGGACAACAAGGGCGTGGGTACCTCGGTCGATGGCCGCAAGCTGGAGCTGGCCCCGAAGGGCAGCCGCTCGCTCGACGACGTTGCTCGCCTCGATCCGCGCGTCACGGTGACCGACCAGGCCACCGGCGCGATCTCGGTTGCGGGCGTCAACAACCGCTACAACAGCATCTCCGTGGACGGCCTGTCGCAGGGCGACCCGTTCGGCCTGAACGCCAACGGCATGCCGTACACCGGTTCGCCGATCTCGGTGGACACCATTGCCGCCTATGACATCAAGGTCAGCGATTTCGATGTCTCGCAGGACGTCGTCGGCGCGGCGGTCAATGCCGTCACCAAGTCGGGCACCAACGAATTCCATGGTTCGGTGTACTACGTCTACAAGGACGCCAAGGACATGGTCGGTTCGCGCGATGGCAAGGACTACTCGGCCTTCGACAAGGACACCACCAAGGGCTTCACCCTGGGTGGCCCGATCCTGAAGGACCGCCTGTTCTTCTTCGGTTCGTACGAAGAGCAGAAGATCACCAACTTCGGTGGCGCCGCGTCTTCGGACGGCTTCACCAACGGGATCGTCTCGCAGGCCGACATCAACGAAGTCATCGACATCGCCAAGAACGTCTGGGGCTTCGATCCGGGTACCTACGGTGCGGCCGGCGTCAACCTGGAAACCAAGCGTTACCTGGGCAAGATCGACTGGAACATCAGCGACTACCACCGCGCCAGCCTGACCTACCAGCAGACCGAAGAATCGCTGCCGCAGCCGTATGACAGCAATGCCAACTCGGTAATCCTGACCAGCCGCTGGTTCCAGAAGAACAGCACCACCAAGAACACCTCGCTGCAGCTGTTCAGCGACTGGACCGAGAATTTCTCGACCGAAGCCAAGGTCAGCTACCAGAAGTTCGAGCAGATCGCCGGTGCCTCGCAGAACCTGCCGACCATCAACGTCGGCCTCGCCGGCAGCTCGTCCGGCGCCGGCAACGGCGTGCGCCTGGGCGAAGACCGCAACCGCCACGAAAATGCGATCGAGACCAAGAAGATCACGGCCTCGATCTTCGGCACCTACTACGCAGGCGACCACACCATCAAGGGTGGCTTCGACTACCAGGATACCGACGCTCTGAACCTGTACGGCCGCGACCTGCATGGCGTGTACACGTTCGACAGCATCGAGGACTTCCGTACCGGCAACTACTACCGCTACGACGTGCGTCGCCCGATCGGCGGGTTCAGCGAGGCCGATACCGCCGCAGCCATCAAGTTCAGCCAGATCAGCCCGTTCCTGCAGGATACGTGGCAGGTCAACAACAATCTGTCGATGACCTACGGCGTGCGCGTGAACATTCCGAAGGCCGATGCCGCGCCGCCGGCGAAGCCGGGCTTCGAGGAAGCCTTCGGTTTCCCGAACAACTACAAGCTGGGCAGCAGCAACAAGGTCGTGCTGCCGCGCTTCTCGTTCAACTACACCTTCGACGGCGAGCGTTACTCGCAGCTGCGGGGCGGCATCGGCCTGTTCCAGAGCGTCCCGCCGTTCGTGTGGCTGGCCAACCCGTACCAGAACAACGGCATGACCTCGACCTCGTTCTGCGCCTCGCGGGCCGACGTCGACATCCGCAACTGCGTCAAGAACAACGGGGAATACCCGTTCAGCCCGGATGCGTTCGACCAGCCGTTCCCCGACAATGCGACCGCCTCGGGCACCGCCCAGATGGACAGCATCGACCCGGACTTCAAGCTGCCGACCGTGTGGAAGGTGAGCCTGGGCTATGACCAGGAACTGCCGTGGTGGGGCCTGGTGGGTACCGTGGAAGTCCAGTACCTGAAGAACAAGGATGCGGTGTTCTACAACGCGTTGAACATCGGCGAGGCCCAAGGCCAGCTGGCCGACGGCCGCGACAGCTACTGGTGCACCCCGGGCAACACCAAGAACTGCGGCGCCAAGCCGGGCTTCGCCACCAACTCGACCGTGCTGACCAACTCCGACAAGGGCGCCTCCACCGCGGTGACCTTCTCGCTGGACAAGCCGATGTCCAACGGCTGGTACGGCAACCTGTCCTATACCTACACCAAGGCCACGGAAGTGGGCTCGGATACCAGCTCGCAGGCCTGGTCCAGCTACCAGTACGTGTCGCGCCTGAACCCGAACGAGGAATTCGCCGGCACCGCCACCCGCGAAATCCGCAATTCGGTCAAGCTGTCGCTGGGTTGGGAACATGCGTTCTTCGGCAACTACAAGACCAGCTTCACCGGCTTCTACAACGGTCATGACGGCCTGCCGTACACCTGGATTGTCGATGGCGACCCGAATGGCGACGGCATCTACCAGGATCCGGCGTACATCCCGCTGCTGAATGATTCCAAGGTCAGCTACGTCAACGGTTCGCGTGACGCCACCGCCGAGGAAATCGCCAAGTTCCAGGCCCGCATCGATGCCGATCCGTACCTGGCCTCCCGCCGCGGCACTATCGCCAACCGCAATGGCGCCCGGAATCCGTGGGTGAACCAGTTCGACGTGGCCATCCAGCAGGAGCTGCCGGGCTTCTTCCGGGAGCACAAGTCGATCCTGCGCCTGGATATCTACAACTTCCTGAACATGCTCAACAAGGATTGGGGCATCACCCAGAACGTTGGCGGCTTCGATACCCGTTATCTGGCCGGCCTGAGCGCGGTCAATCCGGATGGTACCTACGTGTACAACCTGGAAAAGAACGCGCCGCAGAACCTGGTCGACTACGACTACAACTCCGGCTACCCGTCCCGCGTGGTTTCGCGCTGGTCGGCCATGCTGACCCTGCGTTACGAGTTCTGATGCCTTGACGGATCAGCGCTGAACCTGAAAACGGCCGGGGCAACCCGGCCGTTTTCCTTTTCATGGGGGCAGCGCTACATTCGACCAGTTGTGAACCGGAAACGATCATGGAAATGAAGAGCAAAGAAGAAACGGCAGCGAGGGCGCTGCCGGTACAGGATGCGCGGATCTACCCGCGCGGCGGGCTGGACGTGCTGTCGCGGGCGGAAGTCGCGCGGCTGCGGGACGCTTCCAGCGGCGGCATGCATGAACTGCTGCGGCGTTGCGCGCTGGCGGTATTGACCAGCGGCAGCGCCTCGGACGACCCGCGCGCCGCGCGCGACCTCTACCCGGATTTCGACATCCAGGTCGCCCAGCAGGACCGCGGCGTCCGCATCGACCTGAGCAATGCGCCGGCGGTTGCCTTCGTCGATGGCGAGATCATCCGCGGCATTTCCGAGCTGCTGTTCTCGGTGGTGCGCGATCTGGCCTACATGGCCATCGAGCTGGGCCCGGAATACGCCTCGGATCTGGAGACTTCGGAAGGCATCACCAACGCGGTGTTCGGCGTGCTGCGCAACGCGCGCATCCTGCAACCCAGCGAGCCGAACCTGGTGGTGTGTTGGGGCGGGCACTCGATTTCGCGCGACGAATACCTCTACACCAAGCAGGTCGGCTACGAGCTGGGCCTGCGCGGCCTGGACATCTGCACCGGCTGCGGCCCGGGCGCGATGAAGGGGCCGATGAAGGGCGCCACCATCGCCCATGCCAAGCAGCGCAAGGCCAACACTCGCTACATCGGCATCACCGAGCCGGGCATCATCGCCGCCGAGTCGCCGAACCCGATCGTCAACCACCTGGTCATCATGCCGGACATCGAGAAGCGCCTGGAGGCATTCGTGCGGATGGGCCACGGCATCATCGTGTTCCCCGGTGGCGTCGGCACGGCCGAGGAAATCCTGTACCTGCTGGGCATCCTGCTGCGCGAGGAGAACAAGGCGCTGCCGTTCCCGCTGATCCTCAGCGGCCCGGCCATCGCCGCGCCGTACTTCGAGCAGATCGATCGCTTCATCCGCCTGACCCTCGGCGAGCAGGCGGCCAACCGCTACGAGATCATCATCGGCGACCCGGTGACGGTGGCGCGCAGGATGACGCAGGGCATCAAGCGCGTGCGCGAGTACCGGCTGGCGCACAAGGATTCGTTCTTCTTCAACTGGTCGGTGGAGATTCCCGCGGACTACCAGCAGCCGTTCGTGCCCAGCCACGAGGCAATGGAGGCGCTGGACCTGCACCACGGCCGCCCGGCCCCGGAACTAGCCGCCGACCTGCGCCGCGCGTTCTCCGGCATCGTCGCCGGCAACGTCAAGGAAGATGGCATGCGCCGCATCGAGGAATTCGGCCCGTTCAAGATCCACGGTGACCCGGACATGATGCAGGCGCTGGATGGGCTGCTGTGCGCCTTTGTCGAGCAGCGCCGGATGAAGATTTCCGGCGAATACCGCCCTTGTTACCAGGTGGTGACCTGAGGCGAGCCCGTCTGCTCGCCTGCGCCACGGAGATGTTGCCGCCCGACGCCTCGTGCATGCGGAGCGCAAGGTGTGGGCGCATGCGCTTGCCGCAGGTAGCGCCATCGCGGAGGTACATATGACTGCAGCCCATTCCGCCGAACCGTGGTTTCCAGACCTCTGCCGCACCCCGCGCACCCTGGTGATGTTGGGATTGGCGGAACTTGTCGTGGTGCTGCTGGCGCTGGTGCCTGGTGGTGGGCAACAGATGACGCTCGTACAGTTCCTCTCGGCCAGTGCTTTCGCAATGTGGCTGGCCGCGGCAGTGACAGCGGTGCTGTGTCTGTCACGCACTTGGGTATCGCGGTTGCCTGTATGGCTGGGCAGCGTGGTGGCGCTGGCGACGACCGCGGCAATGGTGGTATTTGCTGCCGGCGTGATCTATGCACTGTATGCGGCTGGCGGTGCGGCATTTGGCGTGGGTTTTCTGCGCTTTTCATTGGGGAATGCTGCCGTCGGCGTGCTTATCGTCTCCTTGGCATTGCGCTATTTCTATGTCGGTGATCGTTGGGCCGCACAGATCAATGCCAATGCACGGGCAGAGGCGGATGCCCTGCAGGCGCGTATCCGCCCGCATTTTCTGTTCAACAGCATGAACCTGATCGCGGAGTTGGTGCGATGTGACCCGGTGGTTGCAGAACAGGCAGTGCTGGATCTGTCGGATCTGTTCCGCGCAGCGCTGGGTGCGGGGGAAGGGGGTTCCACGCTGCAGCAGGAGGTTGAGCTGGCACGCCGTTACCTGGCTATTGAATCCCTGCGTTTGGGTGAGCAGCGTCTTCGAATCGATTGGCGGCTGCACGAACCACTGCCATGGTCACTGCCGATGCCGCGCCTGGTGTTGCAACCGCTGGTCGAAAATGCGGTCTTGCACGGGGTCTCGTGCCTTCCCGAGGGCGGTTGCGTGGAGCTGGAGTTACAGGTTGACTCCGACGAGCTGCGTATCCGTATCGAAAATCCCGCGCCGGCTGCCCGAGCGAAGATCACGGTTCTGCAGGCCGGTGCCGGCCATGCGCAGCGCAGTATCGCCTGGCGCTTGAGCTATGCCTTTGGCCCCCGCGCCCGTCTGGAGGGGGAGTGGAGGGAGGGACGGTACCGCTGTCTGGTGATTTTGCCGTTGACGAGCCAACGGACCGCTGGGTGAGGTGCGTCTCCCCAGGTTTGCTGTCCATATGGTGATCGGGCTGCGGCCTGAAACCTGTGGTCTTCATGCCAGGTGCTACGTTCATCCGGCTGGATGGACCGTCCGTCCTGATCTTCCTTGCGGAGAGTCGCGCGCGCATGCAAAGGTGCCCGGAGATGCTGGGGAGCATGGCTGATGATTTCGCGAAAAGTGTCCGGGTTCACGCTTATCGAGTTGATGGTGACGGTGGCGGTATTGGCCATTCTGGTGGCCATCGCGCTTCCCAGTTTTAAGAATATGATCCGCTCCGGCCGGATCGCCACCACGACCAACGAAATGCTGGCTTCGCTGTCGTTTGCCCGGGTCGAGGCAATCAAGAATGCCCACGGTGCAGGTGTCTGTGCGAGTACCGCAGGCAGTTCATGCGATGGTGAGGACTGGGGGAGCGGATGGTTGATCTGGGCGGACTCTAACGGCAATGGTGCCTTTGACGCTGGTGAGGATGTCTTGCGATTCAGCGCCATGACTCCCCAGATTCAGGGTGCCGAGGACGATCTGGTTGTCTCGTTCGATGGGCGCGGACGTCGCCGATCCCTGGCTGCACAGGCAATTGTCCTGCGTCCGGAGGAGTGCGATGGTCAGGAGCTGCAACGGACAATTTCGATAAATCAGACAGGGCAGACGAAGGTCGCCAGAGGTGCCTGCCAATGAATAGCCACACGCGAGTATTTGCAGGGAGGGGGCGGCAGCGTGGCTTCACCCTTATCGAAGTGATGGTCGCGGTACTGATTCTGGGATTCGGCCTGCTGGGCTTCGCCTTGCTGCAGACGATGAATGTCCGGTTCGTGCAAAGCGCGAACTTCAGAACCCAGGCAACCAATCTGAGTTACGAAATGCTGGATCAGATTCGGGCCAACCGCATTTCATTGCGTTCCTATGCAGGCGATTATGTGGCGCTGACCGACGACTCTGATTGTGTTTCCCCCCGAGGCGACAACCTTACTCCTGCCGATTTCAGAAAGGACTGGCAATGCAGGATGGGCAAGGCACTGGGGGGGGACGCCACCGCATCGGTGGTGGTTAATGGAAACGTGGTGAATGTGACCATGACCTGGGATGACGAGCGCTGGAAGGTGGGGGGCGTGGACGGGCAGGTCAGCGCGAGGACGCAGCTATGAATTCGTTGGGCGCCAGTGTGCGGATGCGTGGTTTGTCACTGATCGAACTGATGATCGCCATGTTGATCGGCACGATATTGATGCTTGGAATATTTCAGGTTTTTTCCAGTTCGCGTGCTGCCTATCAATTGTCGGAAGGTGTGGCTCGGGCCCAGGAGAACGGACGTTTCGCACTCGATTATCTCCAGCGTGATATCCGCATGGCGGGGCATTTCGGTTGTGTGAATGATCAGGCCATGATGCGCCAGAATCCTGCCACGCTGAAAACGACTTTTTCTGCCGCGATCCATCCTTCGCTCGATTTTGGTGTCTCCATCCAGGGCTATGAGGCGGATGGCTCGGAGCCGGGGGAGGACGTGTCATTGGCGAGCGGTACCGCCGGTTTTACTCCGGCCTTGCCGGCGGAGTATGCCGCGCAGATGGGGGATGCGGTTGCCGGTAGCGACGTCATCGTGCTGCGTTATCTGGCGCCGGAGGGCGTACCCGTCACCGGCATCAGTGGTACCGCCGCGCAGCCGGTGTTCGAATTTGACAGCAGCCGTTGGGGTGTCCTGCAGAGTGGTGTTGGCAATCCCGGTATCTTTGGGGTGAGTGATTGCGTGGGGGCAACGGTATTCCAGGCGCAGACGGTTGCTGCCGCTGCGGGAACCATTGCGCTGGGGACGGCTCCCAACAATACGGTGGAGTTGTCGCAAGTGTTTACCGCAGGACAGACGATGCTCTATCGCGCGGAGAGCGCCGCATATTATGTTGCAGCCAATGCGAATGGTGGGAGCTCACTGTACCGGCTCCGCTTCCTGTACACCCCCAATGCGGCGAATCCTGTCGTGCAGAAGGAAGAGCTGGTCGAGGGAGTGGAGAACATGCAGTTGCTGTATGGCCAGGATCGTGAGCTGGATTCGGCCAAGCCCCCCACCGGTTATATAGATCGACAATATACGGCGGCTCAGGTCGAGTCGACTGCGCCTGCTGCCGTGGCGGATGCCTGGCGGCGAGTGGGGGCGGTGCAGATAGGACTGGTGTTGTCCAGTCCCGAGCGGGCCGCTGCCGAGCAGGCCGGAGACGCCCATAAGCTGAATGCTCTGGGGGTTACTTTTTCTCCGCCATCCGACAGTCGTTTCAGGTCGGTATATCAAACGACCATCGCCTTGCGCAACCGCCTGTATGGCAATTGAGGGGCCTATGTATCGGCTAGTTGAACTTCGGATAGGGCGTAAGCAACGCGGTGCGGTGCTTTATATCGCGCTGATAATTCTGATCTTGCTGGCGTTGATCGGCATCGTCGGCATGCGCGTAACCGGCCTGCAGGAACGCATGTCGGCGAATTACATGCGGGTCAACCAGGCATTCCAGGCGGCGGAAATGGATGCTCGCCAGGTTGAAGCGGGTATCGATGCGGCCGTCAATAGTTCGGTCGGGACTTACGCTGCGGACCAGGAGGTCTGCGCTCCCGTATTCGATCCTCTCACATGGGCTGAATCGTTGGATTCCGCGCAAGGCAGCTATACCCGGCGGATCGACAAATGCTTTGCGGCATCGAGCCTGAAACTGGGTGAGAAACAGAGCGAGCAGACCGGCAACATCTATGAAATCACAGTGTTGTCGAGCGATTCTGCCGGCAACCCCTCCGCCAATGCGGTAATTGACACGATTTTTATCCCATGAATACCAATCGCCATCTTTCAAGCGTGATCAGGTCGAAATGGACCAAATTGGCTGCGGTGCTGGGTGTGGTGGGTGGCGTCGCCGCCGTCATTTCCACATTGCCGGCGGCGGTGGGCGACTACAATCTTTCCCAGTCGCCGCTGTATCTGGCCCAATCGCAGCCGCCATTGATGATGATGGTGATGTCGCGCGATGAGCAGCTGTTCAACAAGGCCTACAGCGATTATACCGATCTGAATCCCGAGGCGAATGACGGCATAGAGACGACCTACAAGGATTCGTTTACCTATGCCGGATACTTCGATTCGGCGCTTTGTTACAACTATGCAAGCAATGTTTTCAAGGCAACTGGACCTGCCAACGGACATTACTGCAATGGCGCTACCGGACGCTGGTCGGGCAACTTCCTGAACTGGGCGACGATGAGTCGCCTGGACGTGCTGCGGCAGGTGCTGTACGGCGGCCATCGCAGCACCGATGCCGTCAACAAGACGGTGTTGGAGCGCGCGCCGATTCCCAACGATCTGCATGCCTGGGTAAAGGTTTACGGTGGCGCGGATCTGAATAAATTGACGCCATATTCAGGCACCTATTCCTTTTGCAATGCAACGATCTCGAGTGGTGGTATGCCGCTGATGCGTGCTGCCAGCGGCAATTGGTCGGAATGGGCGGCTACCGCCTCTTATCAATGTGGTAAGGGCCGTTCTGGCGAAGGTGGTGACGATACTCCCACGAATACCACTGACATGATTGTGCGGGTTGAGGTTTGCGACCCGGCAACGGCTGCGGAAACCGGCGGCCGGCGTGAATCCTTCTGCCGCAAGTACAGTGATGGCACCACCAATTCGTTCAAGCCGTCCGGGTTACTTCAGGAGTACGGTGAAAGCGGCCGTCTGCGGTTCGGGCTGATCTCGGGAACGTATGCTACCCCCCGCGATGGCGGCGTGCTGCGCAAGAACATAGGCAAGCTGGCGGGCAATACGACGGGCAATTGCACGGCAGGCTCAGGGGATGAGATCAACCTCTCCACGGGCCAGTTCTGCACCGACAACAGCAACACCGTTGGTAGCGTGATTCAGACGATTTCCAACTTCAAACTCGAAGGGTGGAACTATTCCAACAACTGGAATGACTGTAATCAGTACAGCATCCTGAACCGCCAGGGTGGCAAGGTTCTCGATGATCCGGGCAATGGCAGCTACAAATGCAGCGCCTGGGGTAACCCATTGGCAGAAATGTATTCCGAAGCGTTGCGTTATTTCGGCGACATCGGTACCACGCGTGCCGGCACCTATAGCGCCAGCGGCGACCAGAGTGGCCTGGCCACATCGGTCACGTGGAAGGATCCTTATCGTGCACCCGCAGATGGCGGAAATTCGTATTGCGCGGCTTGCAACATTCTGGTGATGTCGTCGGGTCTGCCGTCATTCGATAGCGATAATGTCCAGTCCATCCCTCACCTGCAGGGGGCTGCGGCCGCGACGACTGCGCTTGGCCAGGCCGAGGGCATCAACGGCAATAACTACATGATTGGTCGCGTGGGCGCGACGCCGCGGTATGATTCGCTGAATACCCACGAAGATATCTGCACCAGCAAGAATGTCGGCGATCTCGGCCTGGCCCGCGGCATCTGCCCGGATATTCCCTCGATGGAAGGCAGCTATCTGATGGCAGGCCTGGCCTATGCGGGCGCCACGACTGATCTGCGCCCGGGTCTGCAGGGCAAGGACGACAGCAAACACAAGGTGACGACGACGACATATGCGGTGGCGCTGGCTGAAACGCTGCCGAAGTTCGACATCGCCTTGCCCGGCGGCATCATTTCGCTGTCGCCACTTTGCCAGGCAAGCAACGATGGCAATGCCAAGATATCGGATGGCGGCTGGCGCAGTTGCTTCCTGGGCTCCGTTGGCGTTGGCGCCAAGACGGCAACGAAGTCGCCAAATAATGTATACGGCCGCCCCTTGTTGACGGACGGCAAGGCGGGCAGCTTCTCACTGGTATGGGAAGATTCGCTCTGGGGCAACGACCACGATAATGATGTCGTGTCGATGCTGACCTACTGCATCGGCGCCGAATGCGACGCGAAAACCAATCCCAAGAACACGTCCACGATGAAAGATATCTGCTGGCGTGCGGAGGGGACAGCCTGCAAGGCGGGTTCTTTGGGAATCGGGGAGGATGAAGTCCTGGTACGCATCGAGAATCTTTCCGCGTACGCGGGCAATGCAATGCTGACTGGCTACAGCATCTCGGGCTCCAACAATGACGGCGTGAAGCGTCTTTTGCTGCGCCCGGGCAACAGCAATGGCTCCGTCCTGTCCACCAGCGATACTGCTCCCACCAACTGGACCAAGGCACAGGTGGTCCGCTATCGGCTGGGCAACTCCAGCAGCGGATCGCTGGAAAGCCCGTTGTGGTACGCGGCCAAGTACGGCGGCTTCAACGACAAGAACAAGAATGGCGTGCCGGATGCGGGTGAGTGGGATTCGATCAAATCCGGTGCCCCTGACAATTATTTCCTGGCGCGTAACCCTGCCGAGCTTCGCAAGCGACTGGGCGACATCTTTGCGGCGGCTGCGGGCAGTAATTCCCAGGTTGCGGGAGGCTCGGCTGGCGCACGCATCTCCACGGATTCGATGACGGTGACGGCCGGATTCAATGTTCCGAATGATTCGAATGACTGGACTGGTGACGTAACCGCAACCCGCGTGGCCGCGAACGGTACTGACGGCACGGTGCTTTGGAATGCCGCGGCCAAGCTTGATCCGAGTGCGCGGCGCATCTACATGGTGAAGACTGCCAACAGTGTGGATGGCAGCGGTGCCAATGTAGTGGCTACTGCGGGCGAATTCACTGCGGCCAATATCCCCGGCACGACGCGTGAGCAGAAGCTTGCGGCAATGGGGCTGGAAAACATTCCAACCTGGTTCGACACGAAGACCGTCGATAACCTGGTCGGATATTTGAAGGGCGGTGCGGTAGCCGGCCTGCGCCAGCGTTCTTCCTTGATGGGAGACGTGGTGAACTCGTCGCCAGTGGTGGTCACGCCACGCGACGATTATGGCTTCGGCAGCTGGGCCGGACAGACTGACCAGACCTGGAAGGATGGACTGGGGCTCAGTTACAGAGCTTTCCTGACGTCGAAGTTGGCCCTGGCCAAGCCGATGGTGTATGTCGGCGCCAATGACGGCATGCTGCATGCGTTCGATGCATCGGATGATGCGAGCGGTGGCACCGAGCGGTTCGGCTTCATCCCTTCCACTTCCCTGTCGCATATGGCCGAGCTGGCCAATCCGGGATACGTGCATCGTTACTACGTGGATGGGCTGATCACGACGTCGGACGCTTATTACAATGGCAACTGGCACACGGTGCTGGTGGGCTCGACCGGCGCTGGCGCGGGCTCGGTGGCCCCATCCGCGACCGTGGGCGGTTTTGGCTCGATGTTCGGACTGGATATTTCGGCTCCGGCTTCCTTCGATCAGACAAAGGTGCTGTGGGAGATCTCCGGCAAGAATGACAGCGACATGGGGTTCGCGCTGGGCAAGGCGGCCATCGTGCCGGTGGCAACCGCAGCCGGTATCCGCTTCGTGGCGATTTTCGGCAATGGCGTCAATTCGGCAAGCGGACGTGCGGTGCTTTTCGTGGTCGATATCCAGACCGGCGAGGTGCTGGCCAGGCTGGCACCGACGGATGCGGCATATGCCGGCCAGAATGGCGTGATGAACCTTGCCTCGATAGCACTTCACAACAGCAATGGCTTGGCGGATACGGTTTATGCTGGCGACATGCATGGCAATATCTGGAAGTACGACTTGTCCAGCACGAATCCCGCCGAGTGGTCGGTTGAGTTTTCTGGCACGCCGCTGTTCACCGCCGTCAAGGATGGCGCTCCGCAACCCATCACCGGCGGTATCGAAGTGGCCTCCGGCCCCGGTGGCGGCGTCAGCCTGTTCTTCGGCACCGGTCGATATTTTGCGGTGGGAGACAACACGGGCGGTACCGGTCTACCGGTGCAGAGCCTGTATGGCATCGTGGACAATCTGAAGACTGCGATCACGGATGGGCGCGATTCGTTGGTTGGTCAGGTATTGATGGCGGGAACCGCGAGCGATGGCTACGAAATCCGAGGCGTTACCAGCAACGCGGTCAGCTATGTAAACAAGCGCGGCTGGTACCTGGATCTGAAGGTGGCGACGGGCGATGCGCTCGGCGAACGGTTCATCGGCACGCCCAATATCCAGAATGGCAAGGTGTTCTTCACCACTTTCACTCCTGGCGAAGCAACCTGCTCGGTCGGCGGCGGTATCAACTGGCTGTATGGTCTGGACATGTTGACCGGTGCGGGGGGCTTGTCCGGCCTGAGTCTGACGATCGGCGGTGATGCCATGTGCACCGGCAATTGCGGCGGGATTTCGTTGAACAACGGCGACAATCCCACGTCGCCGCCGGTGAAGGACACAAGTATCTTCGTGCCCAAGCTCACGCCTTGCGATCCGGCTGACGCCGCATGCACTATCGACAAGCAGATCGAAGGCGAGACGTGTGCATTCGTGTTGAGAGCGATTGGTGCGCCGCCGCTGTACATGCCGCGGCCGTGCGGAAGGCAGTCGTGGCGTCAGGTCCGGTGAGGAGAAGGGACATGAATCTTGGAATGAAGCTCCGTGCTGCCTCGCGTGGGTTCACGTTGATCGAGTTGATGATCGTCGTGGCGGTGATCGCGATTCTTGCCGCCATTGCCTACCCCTCTTATCAGGAGTACGTACGCAAGGCACGCAGGGCACAGGCCAAGGCGGACATCGTGGAGTACATGCAATTGGCGGAGCGTTACCACACTGTCAACAACAGCTATGTCGGCTTCGCGCTGACCGCAAACCAGCAGCGGTCACCTCGGGAGGGTGGTGCGGCGTGGTATACGATTGCGATCAATCCCGCCGCCACGGCAAATGCGATCACGCTCGTGGCAACTGCGCAGTCTGCACAGACCAAGGACAGGTGCGGCAACCTGAGTTTGAATCAGGCGGGTGTCAAGGCAAACAGCAAGGGTACTTTGGCGGAGTGCTGGTAATCGACCAGGATGCGGAGCAGATCATTCTGCTCCGTGTCCCAGCGGAAACATGGTGACAACAAAAAGGGCTTGCGAGCGATCGCAAGCCCTCGATGTTTTGGCGCCCGAAGTTGGACTCGAACCAACGACCCCCTGATTAACAGTCAAGTGCTCTAACCGGCTGAGCTATTCGGGCGGGGACGCGCATTCTACGTAGTGCCAGAACAGGGCGCAAGCCTTGCGGTGAGATGGATCAGCTCGAAAGCCAGTCAGTTGGGACAGGCGGTGGGCGTGCGTGGATGGGCGCTGCGCGCACGGCCGGTGTTGTTGACGACAACGGCGGTCAGCAGCTCGTCTTTCATATTGCAGATGGAGATCGTCAGGTTCGTTCCGGCGCTGCGACCGTCCGGAAGATAGCGCACCTGTCTGCGTCCGGCGGTGCTCGTGAGCTTCAGGTGACGCGAGGTGGAGAGGTTGTCCGCCAGCACGATGTCGTCCGGATGGTCGGGCTGGCGGTTGCCGTCGCGGTCGAGGAACAGTAGCCAGCCATCGCCCCAGTTCGTGTCCGCATTGCAGGTGCTGCCATTGCTGGAAGGGCAGAGGATGGTGGGTGTGTGCCGGGTAATGGCGGTTGCTCGTGCTTGGGCAAGATGAGTGAGGAGATTGTGGTTGGCGGCGATGGCGCGTTGGCGCTCGATGAGCTTGCCCACCGATGGCGTCGCGATGGCGGCGGTGATCGACAGCACGCAGGCGCAGACAACGAGCTCCACCAAGGTGATGCCGGTTTGCCTGAGGTTTGTGGGGGTGAATGGAGCGGGTGGCGTCCTTGCCATGATCTTTCCTTCCGGCTCCCTGAAGGGCCGCAGAAACATCATCGCTATGGCGATGGCACGATGCTGTCGGTGATGCTGCGGGCGGCATGTAAGGAACCCGCTCAGGCAGTCGTCATCCATGCGGTGGCTATACTTGCCGGTCAACCTTGTCCGCGCCGCCATGTCCGACCGTTTCCAGCTCGTCTCCCCCTATTCGCCCGCGGGCGACCAGCCGGCTGCCATCGAGAAGCTCGTCGCCAACTTCGAGGCCGGCATCGCCAAGCAGACGTTGCTGGGCGTCACCGGCTCGGGCAAGACCTACACCATCGCCAACGTGGTGCAGCAGGTGCAGCGGCCGACGCTGGTGATGGCGCCGAACAAGACGCTGGCGGCGCAGTTGTACGGCGAGTTCAAGGCGTTCTTCCCGCACAACGCGGTGGAGTACTTCGTCAGCTATTACGACTACTACCAGCCCGAGGCCTACGTGCCGTCCTCGGACACCTTCATCGAGAAGGACAGCTCGATCAACGAGCACATCGAGCAGATGCGGCTGGCCGCGACCAAGACCCTGCTGTCGCGCCCGGATGCCATCGTGGTGGCCACGGTGTCGGCGATCTATGGCCTCGGCGCGCCGGAAGACTACCTGTCGCTGCGCCTGATCCTGTCCAAGAGCGAGCGCATCGACCAGCGCGACCTGATCAACCACCTCACCCAACTGCAGTACACCCGCAACGAATACGAACTGCAGCGCGGCACCTTCCGCGTGCGTGGCGAGGTGATCGACGTGTTCCCGGCCGAGTTGGACAGCGAGGCGGTGCGCATAGAGCTGTTCGACGGCGAGGTCGAGCAGATCAGCATGTTCGATCCACTCACCGGCGAAAGCCTGCGCAAGATGCAGCGCTACACCATCTACCCGAAGACCCACTACGCCACCACGCGCGAGCGGGTGCTGGCGGCGATCGAGACGATCAAGGCCGAGCTGAAGGAACGGCTGGAAGTGCTGTACGCGCAGAACAAGCTGGTCGAAGCGCAGCGGCTGGCACAGCGCACGCAGTTCGATCTGGAGATGATGGCCGAGGTCGGCTATTGCAGCGGCATCGAGAACTACTCGCGCCACCTCACCGGCAAGGCCGCCGGCGAGCCGCCGCCGACGCTGTTCGATTACCTGCCGCCGGACGCGCTGCTGGTGATCGACGAATCACACGTGACCATTCCGCAGATCGGCGCGATGTACAAGGGCGACCGCTCGCGCAAGGAGACGCTGGTGGAATTCGGCTTCCGCCTGCCATCGGCGCTGGACAACCGTCCGCTGCGCTTCGAGGAATGGGAGGCGCGTTCGCCGCGCAGCATCTACGTCTCGGCCACGCCGGGGCCGTATGAATTGCGCGAGTCCGGCGAGGACATCACCGAACTGGTGGTGCGCCCGACCGGGCTGATCGACCCGCAGGTGGAAATCCGCCCGGTGGCAACGCAGGTCGACGACCTGATGAGCGAGTGCAACGCGCGCATCGCGATGGGCGACCGCGTGCTGGTCACCACGCTGACCAAGCGCATGGCCGAGAATCTCACCGACTACCTCGGCGAGCACGGCATCCGCGTGCGCTACCTGCATTCGGACGTGGATACGGTGGAGCGGGTGGAGATCATCCGCGACCTGCGCCTGGGCAAGTTCGACGTGTTGGTTGGCATCAACCTGCTGCGCGAGGGGCTGGACATGCCCGAGGTGTCGCTGGTGGCGATCCTCGACGCCGACAAGGAGGGCTTCCTGCGCTCCACCGGCTCGCTGATTCAGACCATCGGCCGCGCCGCGCGCAACCTGCGCGGCAAGGCGATTCTCTACGCCGACCGGATCACCCGCTCGATGCAGGCGGCGATCGACGAGACCGACCGCCGCCGGCAGAAGCAGGTCGAGTACAACGAGGCACACGGCATCGTGCCCAAGTCGGTGGCGCGGCCGATCACCGACATCCTCGAGGGTGCACACGAGGAATCGGCGTCCCGGCCGGGCGGGAAGGGCAAGGCTGCCCGGCGTGTCGCCGAGGTCGAGGCCGATTACGCGGTGCTGGACCCCGCGCAGCTGGCGGCGCGGATCAAGGCACTGGAACAGCAGATGTACCAGCACGCCCGCGACCTGGAGTTCGAGGATGCCGCCCGCGTGCGCGACCGGATCCGGCAGCTGAAGGAGGCCAGCCTGGGATGAGGCTGGCGCGCGGGAACCGGCCCGCGAACAAATTCACGGAACCCTATTGTCCTGCCAGAACAGCTGGACTAAGATACGCGCCCTCGCAGCGAGCAACTCGCCGCGGCGCGAAGGGCGGTTAGCTCAGCGGTAGAGCACTACCTTGACATGGTAGGGGTCACAGGTTCGAACCCTGTACCGCCCACCACTCCGGATGGAGTGGCCCCGAAACCCGGCTTCCAGGCCGGGTTTTTCGTTTCCGGCATTTGCGATGTGGCCACCGGGCGGCCGCGCCGGCCCGCAGCCGGTATCCGCAGGGCAGGGGCGCAATGGCCGGAATTGGTTTACCATCGCCCCCGATATCCCGGCAGACAAGGTGGCCCGCGGAAACGCCGGCCCAGCGTGCGACATGAGCACTACCACCGCCCATCGCTGACCGCTCCCGCAGGCCCCCGAAAAGGCGCCCTTGCGGCGCCTTTTGATTTTCACATGCGCAGGAACGGGGCAGCCCACGACGGAGCCGATCGCCAATGACCCGCCGTGGCCACGCCACTCCTGCCAGCAACGCAGATACCGACATGATCAACATCACCCTCCCCGACGGCAGCGTCCGTCAGTTCGAACATCCGGTCAGCGTCATGGACGTGGCCCAGTCCATCGGCGCCGGACTGGCCAAGGCCACCATTGCCGGTACGGTCGATGGCGTGCCGGTCGATGCCAGCGACGTGATCGACCACGATGCCAGCCTGCGCATCATCACCGCCAGGGACGAGGAGGGCGTGGAGATCATCCGCCATTCCTGCGCGCACCTGGTCGGCCATGCGGTCAAGCAGCTGTACCCGGACGTGAAGATGGTGATCGGCCCGGTGATCGCCGAGGGCTTCTACTACGACATCCATTCCGAGCGCCCGTTCACGCCCGATGACCTGGCGGTGATCGAGAAGCGCATGGGCGAACTGATCGCGCAGGACTACGACGTCATCAAGAAGATGACGCCGCGCGCGGAGGTCGTCGAGATATTCAAGGCCCGCGGCGAGGACTACAAGCTGCGGCTGATCGAGGACATGCCGGCGGACGTCACCGCGATGGGCATGTACTACCACCAGGAATACGTGGACATGTGCCGCGGCCCGCACGTGCCGAACACGCGCTTCCTCAAGGCGTTCAAGCTGACCCGCATTTCCGGCGCCTACTGGCGCGGCGATGCGAAGAACGAGCAGTTGCAGCGCATCTACGGCACCGCATGGGCCGACAAGAAGCAGCTCGACGCCTACATCAAGCGCATTGAAGAAGCCGAAATGCGCGACCACCGCCGCATCGGCAAACAGCAGGATTTGTTCCACCTGCAAGAAGAAGCGCCGGGCTTGGTGTTCTGGCACCCGAAGGGCTGGGCGCTGTGGCAGGTGGTCGAGCAGCACATGCGCCGCGTGTACCGCAATACCGGCTACGGCGAGGTGCGCTGCCCGCAGATTCTTGACGTCGAGCTGTGGAAGAAGTCCGGCCACTGGGACAACTACAAGGACAACATGTTCTTCACCGAGTCCGAGAAGCGGACCTATGCGGTGAAGCCGATGAATTGCCCGGGCCACATCCAGGTCTTCAACCAGGGGCTGCACAGCTACCGCGACCTGCCGATCCGCTACGGCGAGTTCGGCTCCTGCCACCGTGACGAGCCGTCCGGCGCGCTGCACGGCATCCTGCGCGTGCGTGGTTTTACGCAGGACGACGGGCATGTGTTCTGCACGCCGGAGCAGGTGGAATCCGAGGTGCGTGCCTTCCACGAGCAGGCGCTCAAGGTCTATGCGGATTTCGGCTTCGAGGACATCCAGATCAAGATTGCGTTGCGCCCGGAGTCCCGCCTTGGCGACGACGCCACGTGGGACAAGGCCGAGGACGCGCTGCGTTCGGCCCTGCGCGCTTCCGGCGTGGAGTGGCAGGAGCTGCCGGGCGAGGGCGCGTTCTACGGCCCGAAGATCGAATACCACCTCAAGGACGCCATCGGCCGCACGTGGCAGTTGGGCACCATGCAGGTGGATTTCATGATGCCGGGCCGGCTGGGCGCGGAATACGTCGATGAAAACAGCCAGCGCAAGCACCCGGTGATGCTGCACCGGGCCATCGTCGGCTCGATGGAGCGCTTCATCGGCATCCTGATCGAGCACCACGCAGGCGCCTTCCCGGCGTGGCTGGCACCGACCCAGGTGGTGGTGGCCAACATCACCGACGCCCAAGCCGATTACGTCCGGCAGGTCCGTGAAACCCTTGCGGAACAAGGCTTCCGGGTGGTGGCCGATTTGCGGAACGAGAAGATCGGCTATAAGATTCGCGAGCATGCGCTGCAGCGGGTGCCCTACCTGCTGGTCGTCGGTGACCGCGAGAAGGAAAACGGCGCGGTCGCGGTACGCACCCGTTCGGGCGAGGATCTGGGCAGCATGGCGCTGCCGGTTTTCGTCGAACGCCTGCGGGCCGAGCACCGGCAGTAAGCACCAAGCCCCGGCCCCGCGGATGATCCGCCGGGGCCGGTTCGATTCCATCCGGAGATTGCAATATCAGTACCCCTGACAACAAGCAGAATCGCCGCAACCACGAAATCCGCGTGCCGCGCGTGCGCGTGATCGGCAGCGACGGCGAAATGATCGGCGTGATGTCGCGCGACGAAGCGCTGTCGATGGCCGAGGACGAGGACCTGGACCTGGTCGAGATCCAGCCGCAGGCCGACCCGCCTGTCTGCAAGATCATGGACTTCGGCAAGTTCAAGTTCGAGATGCAGAAGAAGGCCAACGAGGCCAAGAAGAAGACCCGCCAGGTCGAGATCAAGGAAGTGAAGTTCCGTCCGGTCACGGACGAGGGCGACTACCAGATCAAGCTGCGCAAGATGCGCGGTTTCCTTGAGGATGGCGACAAGATCAAGGTCAACATCCGCTTCCGTGGCCGCGAAATGAGCCATCAGGAGCTGGGCCGCGAGATGGCCAGCCGGATCGAGGCGGATCTGGGCGAGGACATCGTGATCGAGTCGCGCCCGCGCCTGGAAGGCCGGCAGATGGTCATGATGATCGCGCCGAAGAAGAAGTAAGCCGGCGGCCGCATGGCCGTGGCTTCACCGGGCGGGGAGGGGCGAAGGCCTCCTCCCCGTTTGTTTGCGCCCTTGCCCGGGCGGCCCGCCGGCCTGCATTTGCAAGTGCCCGGCTCGGCAGGCATAATGGGCGGCCCGGTTCTGCCGGGTTTGCTGTTTGCGACACCCAGGACCTGCCTGCCTCCAATCGGGAGCGTGGGCTTCAAACCGGCAAGGGCAAGGATGGAAAGCGTGGTTCGTGTGCTTGGCGACGCAGTCGCAAAGCCAGTGAAACACCGCCCGGCCAGTGACAAAAGACCCAATCAAGGACATAGCAATGCCCAAGATCAAGACCAACCGGGCGGCGGCCAAGCGTTTCCGCAAGACCGCCTCCGGCAAGTACAAGGCCGGCCACGCCAACCGTAGCCACATCCTCACCAAGAAGGCGACCAAGCGGAAGCGCAACCTGCGTCAGACGAACCACGTCCGCGCAGAAGACGCAGGCCGTCTGGACCGCATGCTTCCCTACCTCTGAGGACTGACACATGGCACGAGTAAAGCGTGGTGTGCAGGCGCGCCGCCGCCACAAGAAAATCCTGACCCTGGCGAAGGGCTACTACAACGCCCGCCGCAAGGTATTCCGCGTCGCCAAGCAGGCGGTCATCAAGGCGCAGCAGTACGCCTACATCGGCCGCAAGCAGAAGAAGCGCAACTTCCGTTCGCTGTGGATCACCCGCATCAACGCGGCTGCCCGCATCAACGGTTTGAGCTACAGCCGTTTCATGAACGGCCTGCTCAAGGCCGGCATCACCCTGGACCGCAAGGTGCTGGCGGACATCGCCGTGCACGACGCGGCCGGTTTTGCCGCGCTGGCCGAGAAGGCCAAGGGCGCGCTGGCGGCATAAGTCCTTCCGCTGCCAGTGCGGTTCACCCGCGGTGGTGGTGAATGAGACAATGCATGGGGAAGGGCGCAAGTCCTTCCCCATTTCTTTTTGTGGTTCAGCATCAAAGCCTTGCTGCTCTCTTCTCCTCTCGGGAGAAGGTGCCCGAAGGGCGGATGAGGGGGATCGGAGTCCATGACGTCCGCGCCATCGGGACCCCATTGCCCCTCACCCCAACCCCTCTCCCGATGGGAGAGGGGCTTTGGCTCTGGCGGGAATGTGACGAGGCAAACCGATCCGAGGTCCGTCGATCCATGAGTGACATCCAATCCCTGACCGCACAGGCGCTGGCCGACGTGGCCGCGGCGCAGAACCCGGAAACGCTGGAAAACCTGCGCGTGGCCCTGCTCGGCAAGAGCGGCAGCATCACCGCCCAACTCAAGCAGCTGGGCGCATTGCCGGCCGAGGAGCGCAAGGCGGCGGGCGAGGCGATCAACCGTGCCCGTGATGCCGTCTCCACCGCGCTGAGCGAGCGCAAGGCGCTGCTGGAAAGCGCGGCGCTGGATGCGCGGCTGGCGTCCGAGCGCATCGACGTCACCCTGCCGGGCCGCGATGGTGGCCGTGGCGGCCTGCACCCGGTCACGCGCACGCTGGAACGCATCACCGAGATCTTCGGCCGGCTCGGCTACGAGTTGTCCGAAGGCCCGGAGATCGAGGACGACTGGCACAATTTCGAGGCGCTGAACTTCCCGCCGCACCACCCGGCGCGCGCCATGCACGACACCTTCTACTTCGGCGACGGCCGCCTGCTGCGCACGCATACCTCGGGCGTGCAGGTGCGCTACATGGACGACCACGCACCGCCGCTGCGCATGATCGCCGCCGGCAAGGTCTACCGCAGCGACAGCGACCAGACCCACTCGCCGATGTTCCACCAGGTCGAGGGCCTGCTGGTGGACGAGCATTCCACCTTCGCCGACCTCAAGGGCACGCTGAGCGAGTTCGTGCGCGCCTTCTTCGAGCGCGATTTCGAGATGCGTTTCCGTCCCAGCTACTTCCCGTTCGTCGAACCGGGCGCGGAAGTGGATATCGCCTGGCAGCAGCCCGACGGCAGCACCCGCTGGCTGGAAGTGCTGGGCTGCGGCATGGTCCATCCGAACGTGCTGCGCAACTGCGGCATCGACCCGGAGCGCCATACCGGCTTTGCCTTCGGCCTGGGCGTGGAGCGCTTCGCGATGCTGCGCTATGGCGTGAACGACCTGCGCGCGTTCTTCGACAACGACGTGCGCTTCCTGCGCCAGTTCGCCTGACGCGCGGCGCGGGCGACAGCGGGTTCCACAGGCATACACACGGCGGGCGCCGGCCCGCACAACGGATCGAACGACGATGAAATTCTCCGAAAGCTGGCTGCGCAGCCATGTCCCCACCGAGGCCACGCGCGACGAACTGAGCGCGGTGCTGACCGCCATCGGCCTGGAAGTCGAGGACGTCACCGCGCTGGGCGATGGCCTGCAGCACGTGGTGGTGGCGCGCATCGTCGAAGCGGTGCGCCACCCGGAGGCCGACCGCCTGCAGGTGTGCAAGGTCGATGCCGGGCAGGGCGAGCCGTTGCAGATCGTCTGCGGCGCACCGAACGCGCGCGCCGGCCTGGTCGCGCCGCTGGCGATGGTCGGCGCGCAGATCGGCGAATTGAAGATCAAGCCGGCCAAGCTGCGCGGCGTCGAGTCCAACGGCATGTTGTGTTCGGCCAAAGAGCTGGGGCTGGACAGCGACGCTTCCGGCCTGCTGGAGCTGCCGGATGACGCCCCGGTCGGCACGCCGCTGGTCGAGTACCTTGGCCTGCCCGACGCCAGCATCGAGATCAAGCTCACGCCGAACCGTGCCGACTGCTTCAGCGTGCGCGGCATCGCCTACGACGTGGCCGCGGCCACCCGCAGCGAGGTAAAGCCGTTCGCCGCGGAGCCGGTGGCCGCGGTGGGTGGCCGCGAGTTGTCCATCAGCTTGAATGCCGGTGCCGAAGCGCCGCGCTACCTCGGCCGCGTGATCGAGGGCGTCAACGCCGCCGCGCCGACGCCGCTGTGGATGGCCGAGCGCCTGCGCCGCAGCGGCGTGCGCCCGGTGTCGCTGCTGGTGGACATCACCCAGTACGTGATGCTGGAGCTGGGCCAGCCGATGCACGCCTACGACCTGGACACGCTCAAGGGCGAGATCGGCGTGCGCCGCTCGCGCAATGGCGAAACCCTCAGGCTGCTCGACGGCCGTGATGCCGCGCTGGACGATAGCTTTGTGCTGATCACCGACGCGGATCGTCCGGTCGGCCTGGCCGGCCTGATGGGCGGTTTCGACACCCGCGTCACCGATGCCACCGGCAACGTGTTCCTCGAAGCGGCGCACTTCGCCCCGGCCGCGATCATGGGTCGTGGCCGCAAGCTGGGCCTGCATACCGATGCCGGCCACCGCTTCGAGCGCGGCGTCGATCCGCAGTTGCCGCGCACCGCGATCGAATACGCCACCGCGCTGGTGCTGGAACTGGCCGGCGGCACGCCGTCGCCGGTCACCGAAGCGGTACGCGAGGCCGACCTGCCGAAGGCGGCGACGATTGCCTTGCGCCGTGCGCGGATCGCCCGCGTACTCGGCATCCATATCGACGATGCCGAGGTCGAGCGCATCCTGCGCGCGCTGGGCATGGCGGTCGCGGCGACGGGCGAGGGCTGGAGCGTCACCGCGCCGAGCCGCCGCTTCGACATCGCCATCGAAGAGGACCTGATCGAGGAACTGGCGCGCATCCACGGCTACGAGAGGATCCCGACCACGCTGCCGGGAGGCGCCGCGCGCATCGCGATGCCCAGCGAAACCCGCCTCGACGACCTGAGCGTGCGCCGCCAACTGGTGGCGCGCGACCTGCTGGAAACCATCAACTACGCCTTCGTCGATGCCGGTCTGTTGGACCCGTGGGAGCTGAAGGACGGCCGCGTCGCGCTGGCCAACCCGCTGTCGGCGGAACTGGCGGTGATGCGGCCGATGCTGCTGCCGGGGCTGGTGGCCACGCTGGGCCGCAACGTTGCGCGCCAGGCCGGGCGCGTGCGCCTGTTCGAGCTGGGCCGCGTGTTCGCGCAGCAGGGCGAAGCCGGGCAAGCGCCGCACGAAACCGTGCGCGTGGCCGCCGCCGTGTGCGGCGACGCCGCCGCGCTGCAATGGGGCGACACGGCGCGCAAGGTCGATTTCCACGATTTGAAGGGTGATCTGGAGTCGCTGGCCGCGGCCTCCGGCGCGCGCTTGGAATTCCGTGCCGCACAGCATCCGTTCGCGCACCCGGCACGTTCGGCCGACGTCTGCCGCGATGGCCGGCGCATCGGCTGGATCGGCCAGCTGCACCCGCGCCTGGCCGCAATGATCGACATCGACGTGGAGGTGCTGGCGTTCGAGCTGGACCTGGAGCCGCTGGCCGCACGCAGCCTGCCGCGTGCCGGCGAGCTGTCGCGGTTCCCGGCGGTGCGCCGCGACCTGGCCGTGGTGGTGGCCGAGCCGGTGGAATGGGGCGCCTTGTCGGCGACCATCCGCCAAGCGGCTGGCGGCCTGCTGCGCGAGGTGGTGCTGTTCGACCGCTACGTCGGCCAGGGCGTCGAACCGGGTTTCAAGAGTCTGGCTATGGGCTTGATTTTGCAGGACACCTCGCGCACTCTGACGGACCGCGATGTGGAAGCCGTGGTCGCCTCGGTGGTGGCTGCAGTCGAGCGCGAGCACGGCGCCAGGATCCGGGGTTGAGGCGGAAGCGACAGGGAACAGGCAGGCATGGCATTGACCAAGGCGGAGATGGCGGACCGGTTGTTCGACGAGGTCGGCCTGAACAAGCGTGAGGCCAAGGAGTTCGTCGATGCGTTCTTCGACGTGCTGCGCGATGCCCTGGAGCAGGGACGCCAGGTAAAGCTGTCCGGTTTCGGCAATTTCGACCTGCGGCGCAAGAACCAGCGCCCGGGCCGCAACCCCAAGACCGGCGAGGAAATTCCGATTTCTGCCCGCACGGTAGTCACCTTCCGTCCGGGCCAGAAGCTCAAGGAGCGGGTGGAGGCATATGCTGGATCCGGGCAGTAACCGCGAACTTCCGCCGATTCCGGCCAAGCGCTATTTCACCATCGGTGAGGTCAGCGAGCTGTGCGACGTCAAACCGCACGTGCTGCGCTACTGGGAAACCGAGTTCCCGAGCCTGGAGCCGGCCAAGCGCCGCGGCAACCGCCGCTACTACCAGCGCCACGACGTGCTGATGGTGCGGCAGATCCGCAGCCTGCTGTACGAACAGGGCTACACCATCGGCGGCGCGCGCCTGCAGCTGGAGGGCGAGGGTGCGCGGCAGGAGTCGGCGCTGAGCAACCAGATCATCCGGCAGGTGCGGATGGAACTGGAAGAAGTGCTGCAGCTGCTGCGGCGCTGAACACTTCCGTGCACAAAGCCGCTATAATCGCCAGCCCGCCGGCGTGCCGGCGGGTTGCAGCAGAGATCGGGGCGTAGCGCAGCCTGGTAGCGCATCTGCCTGGGGGGCAGAGGGTCGTCGGTTCGAATCCGGCCGTCCCGACCACTTGCTGGGAAACAACAGAAAGCCTGCGCTTCACAGTGCGGGCTTTTTTGTTGCCGCCATCCGTGGCGGCAACCCTTCGGGCCATCGACAAGCGATGTCAAAAACTGCTCCCGGCGGTTTCTTGTGCCTGCAGCCTGACAGTCAACATGCCGCGCGAGCCAACGATTCGCTAACGCGGATGCCCGGGGAAATGGCTAATGTCGCGCCTTCGCGGAGTCACGGAGAAGGCGCATGCACAGCAAGGAATGGAGTCGGCTGGCAGCCTGTCTGTTGCTGGTGGTGAGCATGTCCGCATGGGCAAGGGAAGAGCCGCCGGCGGTTGTGGTGGCGGCTGATGCGGCGCCCATCCGCGATCTGGAAACGCTGGTGGTGCACGGTGCGCAGCCGGGTCCCGGGCTGTGGAAGATCAGCAAGGACGGGCACGTGATGTGGGTGCTCGGTACGGTCCGACCGTTGCCCGACGGGATCGAATGGCAATCGGGCGAGGTGGAAGCGGCCATCGCACGCTCGCGGCAGGTGCTGTCGCCGCCTTCGTTCGAGTTGCATGCCGATGTCGGTTTCTTCGGGATGCTGGGGCTGGCGCCGGCAATGTGGAAGGCGACGCGCAACGAGGGCGGGGCCAGTCTTGAGGACGTGCTGCCTGCCGGGTTGTACGCACGCTGGCAGGTACAGAAACGCCGTTACCTTGGCCGGGACGGCGGCATCGAGCGCAAGCGGCCGATGATCGCGGCGGAGAAGCTGCGTGCGGCGGCGATCAAATCCATTGGCCTCGGGCAGAAGCCTGTGCTGTGGTCGGTGCTGGAACGGGCGTTCAAGGCGGCCGGTATCGAACCCACCGCGACCCGATTGAAGTTCACCATCGACGACCCGAAGGCCGCGATCCGTGAGTTCCGTGCCGGCGGCATGGACGATACCGCCTGTTTCGAGCGGACGCTGGCGTCAGTGGAGCATGACCTGCCGAGGCTGGTGGAGCGTGCCAATGCCTGGGCGATGGGTGATGTCGAGGCCCTGCGCCGACTGCCGCTGGAGGATGTCGATGGCGCCTGCATGCAGGCGTTTGCCGAGTCCGGCTATGCGCGCGACCACGGTTACGGCAACCTGCGGGAAAAGGTGCGGCAGCACTGGCTGGAGGTCGCCGAGCAGGCTCTGCATGACAACGACGAAACGTTTGCGGTGCTGCCGGTCGATGACCTGCTGGCGGAGGATGGCTATCTGGCGCGGTTGCAGGCGCGTGGCTGCGAGGTGGACGCTCCCTGATGGGGGCTGCCTCAGGCCGATGCCAGTCCCGCCGCCGCCAACGTCAGGAACAGCAGCGACAACGCGGCGAACAGCAGCGGTTTGGTGCGCATGCCGGTGCGCGGCAGCTGGTTGATGCGTGCGCTGCTGGTGCGCAGGATCAGCCCTTCGGGAAAGGCGTTGCGCTGCATGCTGGCGTCGCAGGCGTCGATGCAGGCATTGCATTCGATGCACGAGGTGGTGGGGCCGTTGCGGATGTCCAGGCCGATGGGGCAGGCGTGCACGCAATCGCCGCAATCGGTGCAGTCGCCCAGGTGCGTGTCCTTGAAGGTGGCGCGGGCACCGGCGCTGGTCGGGTGCGAGGCGCGGAACACGTAATCGTGCGCGGTCATCGGGTCGAGCAGGCCGCGTGCGCGCTGCATCACGCTGCCATTGCCGGGTGCGCGCGGGCCGCGCGGTTCGCCGCGCTGCGCGTCGTAGTGCAGGGTGGGGGTGAAGGCATCGGTGAGCAGCGGCTGCACGCGGCTGTACGGGCAGAGGTAGGTGCAGACCTGTTCGTGCAGGTAGAGCACGTTGGCCCAGGTGGCCAGTGCGTAGAAGCCGATCCAGAACGTTTCCCAGCCGCTGAGCGTGAACGGGTACAGCCCGCCGACCAGCTCGCGGATCGGCACGAAGTAGCCGACGAAGGTGATGCCGGTCCATACGGCCACCAGCGCCCACGCCGCGTGCCGCACGGTTGCGGCCAGCCAGCGCGGGGCACTATTGAAAGCGAACAACCGCTGCAGCCCGCGGTGCAGTCGCGTGAGCACCGTTTGTGGGCATGCGTAACCGCACCACAGCCGCCCCCCGATGCTGGTGACCAGGCACAGCGCCGCGACTGCCGCAAGCGCCAGCCACAGCAGCGGCAACATGCCTTCCGGGCGCAGTTGCAGGCCGAAGAAGTGAAGCTGCCTTGCGTCGATGTCGAACAGCAGCAACGGCATGCCGTTCCACCGCAGCCACGGCAGGCCGTGGAACAGGCCCAGCATCAGCAGCATCGCGGACAGGCGCAGGGTCTGCCGGTGCCGCGCCGTGTCGTTGTGCATGGACGGCGCGATGGTGACGGAATCGATGACCGGCCGTGGCGTCGTCATTCCAGCGGGGGCTCGCCGTCGAGGTGGTCGGGCGGGTTCAGCAGCAGCGCGGTGGTGCCGCAGCCAAGGAAAGCACCCAGCCATGCCAGCAGGAAGCCGATGCTGTAGCCGAACTCGCGGCTGATGGCGTGGCCGGGAAAACTGATGCGCTGCAGTTCCAGCGGGTCGACGAAGGCGAAGAACAGCACCGATCCGACGGCCGCGAGAAAGAAGCTCGGCCACAGCACCGCGCCGAGCCGTTGCACCGGAAGCAGGCGTGGGCGAACGGGGTTGTCGGGGTCGTTCATGCGAGCGTCCGGAACGGGCACGGGGCGTACAATGGCAAGGCTGCAACTGCGGCAACGCCGGCGGTGCGGGAGTGCCGCGCCGCCAGACTAGGTGGCCCCGCGATGGCGGGCCTTGATCTGGATCAAGTACCCGCAGCCGGCACGGGCAGCCCGTGCAACGAGGAACCGCGAATGAATGAAGAACGCCTGCCGCAGCCGGCACTCGACCTGTGCAGCGAGGAGGAGATCGACCGCCTCGTGCGGCACTTCTACGGCCGTGTGCGCGAGGACGACATGCTCGGGCCGGTGTTCGAGGCCCATGTCCACGACTGGGAGGAGCACATGCTGCACCTGGTCGATTTCTGGTCGGCCCTGCTGCGTGGCACGCGGCGTTTCCGCGGTGCGCCGGTGCAGAAGCACATGGTGATCGACGAGCTGCGCGAGGAATTGTTCGAGCGTTGGCTGCTCCTGTTCCGGCAGACTACCGCCGAGCTGGCCAACCCGCCGATGCAGCGGCTGGCCGATGACGCCGCCGAACGCATCGCGGAGAATTTCTGGCGGCGCTTCCAGATGTCGCGCTGGCCGAGCCTGCAGATGCTGGGGTGAGCGTGGCGGCGATGACCGGGGAAGTGGGGGCGCGCATGCCGCCACGGGAGAGGCGCGATTCACAAGCGCGCGCCGATCAGGCACGCTATCGCGATGCCCGGATGGCGAAACTGGTAGACGCATCGGACTTAAAATCCGCCGGCCGCGAGGCCATGCCGGTTCGATTCCGGCTCCGGGCACCAGTTCGCAACCACGAAGGGATGGCATGAGCGCCGACATCACCGCAGCCACTGCGCCGCGCATCGCCATCATCGGCCTGGGCTACGTGGGCCTGCCGCTGGCGGTGGAATTCGGCAAGGCGCTGGACGTGCTGGGCTACGACATCGACGTGGCGCGTGTGGCCGAGCTGCACAACGGCCACGACCGCACGCTGGAGCTGGCCGATGCCGAACTGGCTGCCGCCACCGGGCTGCGCTACAGCGCCGATCCCGCCGAGCTGGCGCAGTGCAACGTGTTCATCGTTACCGTGCCCACGCCCATCGACGCCTGGGAGCAACCCGACCTGGAGCCGCTGCGCGGCGCCAGCCGGTTGATCGCTGGCGCGCTCAAGCGCGGCGACCTGGTGGTCTACGAATCCACGGTCTACCCCGGCACCACCGAGGAAGTCTGCGTGCCGCTGCTGGAGCAGGGCTCCGGGCTGCGCTTCAACATCGATTTCTACTGCGGCTACAGCCCCGAGCGAATCAATCCGGGCGACCGCCAGCGGCGGCTGCCGGACATCCGCAAGATCACCTCCGGCTCCACGCCGGAGGCGGCCGAGGCGGTGGACGCGCTGTACCGGCGCATCATCGCCGCCGGCACCTGGCGCGCGCCGTCGCTACGCGTGGCCGAGGCGGCCAAGGTGGTCGAGAACATCCAGCGCGACGTCAACATCGCGCTGGTCAACGAGCTGGCGCTGATCTTCGACCGGCTCGGCATCGACACGCTGGACGTGCTGGAAGCGGCCGGCACCAAGTGGAACTTCCTGCCGTTCCGGCCGGGCATGGTCGGCGGCCACTGCATCGGCGTCGATCCGTATTACCTGCTGCACAAATCCGAGAGCGTGGGTTACCACCCGGATTTGATCCACACCGCGCGGCAGGTCAACAACCGCGTGGTCGCGCACGTGGTCGAACGCGTGCGCGTATTGCTGGAAGGCAGGAACAAGTCTTTGCGCGGCGCGAAGGTGCTGGTGCTGGGCGTCACCTTCAAGGAGGACTGCCCAGACATGCGCAACAGCCGCGCGCTGGACCTGGTGCGGCTGCTGGCCGGGCAGGGCGCGGCGGTGGATGCGTTCGACCCGTGGGCCGATGTGGCCGAGGCTGCGCACGAATCCGGCGTGGCGCTGTGCGACGCGCCCGCGCAGAACCACTACGACGCGGTGGTGCTGGCAGTAGCGCATCGCCAGTTCCGCGCGTTCGACGAGGCCCGGATCCGCGCGCTGGGCGTGCCGGACATGGTGGTCTACGACGTGAAATCGGCATGGCCGCGCCACGTCGTGGACGACCGCCTGTAATTTCCGCAATCGCAAGAGGACGGCAATGCATCGCTATCTGGTTTACGTGTTGGCCCTGGTCCTGTTGCCGGTCTCGCTGGCGTTGGCCCTGCACTGGCCTGCCTGGTACTGGGGCGTGGGCCTGTTCGGCGCGATGTCGCTGCTGGGCACGTGGGACATGCTGCAGCGGCGCAGCACGCTGCGGCGCAATTACCCGGTGCTGGCGCACTTCCGCTACGGGCTGGAATCCATCGGCCCGGAGATCCGCCAGTACTTCGTGCAGAGCGACCTGGACGACGTACCGTTCTCGCGCCAGCAGCGGCAGCTGGTCTACCAGCGTGCGCGCAACGTGATGGACGTGGTGCCGTTCGGCACGCTGCGCAGCGCCTATGCGGTGGACTACGAGTGGATCAACCACTCGCTGGCGCCCGCCCACGCCGCCGACCATGATTTCCGGGTGGTGATCGGCGCCGGCTGCGCCAGGCCGTACTCGGCCAGCGTGTTCAACATCTCGGCGATGAGCTTCGGTTCGCTGTCGGCCAACGCCATCCGCGCGCTGAACAAGGGCGCGAAGCTGGGCGGCTTCTACCACGACACCGGCGAGGGTTCGATCTCGCCCTACCACCGCGAGCATGGCGGCGACCTGGTGTGGGAAATCGGCTCGGGGTATTTCGGTTGCCGCGACGAGCAGGGCGGTTTCAGCGAGGAACGCTTCGTCGCCAACGCCAACCACGACCAGGTGAAGATGATCGAGGTCAAGCTGTCGCAGGGCGCCAAGCCCGGCCACGGCGGGGTGCTGCCGGCGGCCAAGGTCAGTGCGGAAATCTCGGTCACCCGCGGCGTACCGATGGGGGTGGACTGCGTGTCGCCGGCGCAACACTCGGCGTTCTCCACGCCGGTGGGGCTGCTGCAGTTCGTGGCGCGGCTGCGCGAGCTGTCCGGCGGCAAGCCGACCGGCTTCAAGCTCGCCATCGGCCACCCGTGGGAATGGTTCGGCATCGCCAAGGCCATGCACGAAACCGGCCTGTTGCCCGACTTCATCGTGGTCGATGGCGCCGAGGGCGGCACCGGTGCCTCGCCGGCCGAGTTCATCGACCACGTCGGCGTGCCGATGAACGAAGCCCTGATCCTGGTGCACAACACGCTGGTGGGGCTGAACCTGCGCGAGCGCATCCGCATCGGCGCCGCCGGCAAGGTGACCAGCGCCTTCGACATCGCCCGCACCATCGCGCTGGGCGCGGACTGGTGCAATGCCGGGCGCGGCTTCATGTTCGCGCTGGGCTGCATCCAGTCGCTGAGCTGCCACAACGACAAATGCCCCACCGGCATCGCCACCCAGGACCCGAGCCGCTGGAAGCACCTGGAACCGGAAGACAAGGCGCAGCGCGTGGCCAGCTTCCACGACAACACCCTGCGCGCGCTGCGCGACCTGCTGGGGGCGGCCGGGCTGCAGCATCCTTCCGAACTCGGGCCCGAGCACATCCTGCGCCGCGTCTCGCCCACCGAGATCCGCTCGATGGCGACGCTGTACCGCTACCTGGCCCCCGGCGAGCTGCTGGACCGGGTGCCCGAGCATGCGGTGTTCCGCGAATACTGGGCGGATGCGCGCAGCGACTCGTTCGGCCCGCCGCCGCGGATCGCGGCATTGCGGGGAACCAAGCTGTGTTGAGGCTCGCGCCGGCCTGTTCTTTCTTGTAGATGCGGGGCTTGCCCCACATGGGGGCTTTCCCGGTGAAGCCCACGCAGCGATGCGCTCACCGCAGCCAATCCACCACGCCTTCGGCGGCACGCAGGGCGCTGGCGTAGCAGGCGGTCAGCAGGTAGCCGCCGGTCGGGGCTTCCCAGTCCAGCATTTCGCCGGCGCAGAACACGCCGGGCAGGGCGTTCAGCATCAGCCGCGCGTCCATCGCCTCCAGCCGCACGCCGCCGGCGGTGCTGATGGCCTCGCTCATCGGGCGCGGGCGCAGCAGGCGCAGCGGCAGGCGTTTGAGCGTGCGCGCCACCGCATCCAGGTCGTTGCCGGCGTCCTTGCCGAGTATTTCGAATACCAGCGCAGCCTTGGCCGCATCCACACCGGCGGCGCGGCGCAGGTGTTCACCGAAGCTGCGGCCTTTGCGCGGGCGTGCGAGGTCGGCGTGCAGGCGTTGCAGCTCGCGGCCGGGGACGAGGTCCAGTTCCAGCATCGCGTGGCCATCACGGTTGATCGCCTCGCGCAGATCGGCGGCGATGGCATAAATCACGCTGCCTTCGATGCCGTATCCGCTGGCCACACATTCGCCTTGCAATGCATGCGCGGTGCCATGTGCGTCGCGCCAATGCGCGATGATCGGTTTGAGCGGGCTGCCGGCGTGGCGCTGCTGGAAGTGCGTGCTCCAGTCGATGTCGAAACCGCAGTTGGCCGCTTGCAACGGTGCGATTTCGACGCCGCGTGTACGCAGCGCCTCCACCCAGCCGCCATCGGAGCCGAGTTGCGGCCAGCTGCCGCCGCCCAGTGCCAGCACGGTGGCGTCGGCCTGCACGGCGGTTTCGCCGGCGGCGGTTCGCATGCGCAGGCTGCCATCGTCATTCCAGCCCAGCCAATGGTGCTGGACGTGGAAGCGCACACCCTGTTCCTTCAGGCGCCGCACCCAGCCGCGCAGCAGTGGCGCGGCCTTGCGGTCCAGCGGGAACACGCGCCCGGAGCTGCCCACGTAGGTCTCCACGCCCAGCCCCTGCGCCCAGCGGCGCAGCGCGTCGGCGTCGAACCCGTCCAGCCAGCCGGCGACCGCCGCCTCACGCTCGCGGTAGCGGGCGTCGAACCCGGGACGCGGTTCGGAATGGGTGAGGTTCAGCCCGCCCTTGCCGGCGATCAGGAACTTGCGTCCCGGCGAGCCCTTGGCCTCGTACAGATCGACCGACAGCCCGGCGCCACGCAGGCGCTCGGCGGCGAACAGCCCGGCCGGGCCACCGCCGATCACCACGACGCGCTTTCCCGTGGGACGGGTTTCAGCGGGACTGGACATCGAGCAGTTCGACGTCGAACACCAGCGAGGAGCCCGCCGGGATCGGGCCGGTGCGACGGTTGCCGTAGCCGTACTCGGCCGGGATCAGCAGCGTGCGCTTGCCGCCGACCTTCATGCCGGCCACGCCCTCGTCCCAGCCGCGGATGACCTGCTTCTCGCCGAGGTTGAAGGTGAACGGCTGGTCGCGGTCCAGCGAGCTGTCGAACTTCTCGCCGTGCCTGTCAGCAGCGCGTTCGTCGTAGAGCCAGCCGGTGTAGTGCACGGTGACCTTGCTGCCGGGCACGGCCTCGGCGCCGTTGCCCGGCACGGTGTCGATGCGCTCGAAAGCCGCGATGCTGCCTCCCGGCGGCGGGCCGGGCGGGGTGCAGCCGGCAAGGGGCAGGGACAGCAGCAAGCTGGCGAAAAGACGACGCATGGCGGTATTCACGGATACGAAACACGCAAGGGTAGCGCATCGCCTGCGGGTATCATGGCGGCATGGCCAAACTGCTGCTCAACCTGCGCAACGTCGAGGAAGACGAAAGCCGCGAAGTCGGCGAACTGCTCGACCGCAACGGCATCGCCTGGTACCGCACCGAACCCAGCCCGTGGGGCATTTCCTTCGGTGGCATCTGGCTGCGCGAGCGTGGCGACCACCCGCGCGCGAAGGCGCTGATGGACGCTTACCAGCGCGAGCGCTCGCAGCGCGTGCGCGCCGAGCGCGAAGCCGGGCTGCGCGACGGCACCGCCGAAACCTTCGCCACGCTGTTCCGCCGGCGGCCGCTGTACGTGCTCGCCATGCTGCTGGGCATGCTCGCGGCGGCGGCGCTGGTGCTGCTGCCGTTCGTGCTGCTGCGTGGCTGAGTGCAGGTAAAATGGCGGCATGATCGTCAATACCGCTGCCTACCACTTCGTTTCCATCGCCGATGCCGAAGCGCTGGCCGCCCGGCTGCTGGAGCGGGCGCAGGCGCTGGAGCTGCGCGGCACCCTCCTGGTCGCGGGCGAGGGCATCAACCTGTTCTTGGCCGGCAGTGCCGAAAGCATCGATGCCTTCTATGGCGAATTGAAAGATGATGCGCGCTTTTCCGACATGCGCGTCAAATACAGCCATAGCCATATGCAGCCGTTCGCGCGGCTCAAGGCCAAGGTCAAGCCGGAAATCATCAGCTTCCGCCGCGACGACGGCCAGCCGCTGGAGTATCCGCGCGCCCCGGCCGTGGCCCCGGCCACGCTGCGGCGCTGGCTACGGCAGGGCCATGACGACGACGGCAAGCGCGTGGTGATGCTCGACACCCGCAACGAGCAGGAATTCGCGCATGGTACTTTTGCCGGCGCCTTGACCCTGCCGATCGCCCGCTTCACCGACCTGCCGGCAGCGCTGGAACCGCACCGCGCCGAACTGGCCGATGCCACCGTGGTCAGCTTCTGCACCGGCGGCATCCGCTGCGAGAAGGCCGCGTTGTGGATGCGCAACGACGGCATGGACAACGTGCTGCAGCTGGATGGCGGCATCCTCGGTTATTTCGAGGACGTCGGCGGCGAAGGCTACGAGGGCCGTTGCTTCGTGTTCGACGAGCGCGTGGCGCTGGACCCGCAGTTGCAGCCGCTGGTGGACGCAGCAACTCCGTAGATGCGGGGCTTGCCCTGCATGTGGCTTTCCCGGTACCTGATTAGCACGAACTCTCAGCGCACTCGCAGGTTCTGCGACGGACTCAAGCCAAGCTGGGTCATCCTTTCCTTCGGAGCGATGACATGGCATTGAATCGCGTGCAGTTTCAG
>Ga0182740_1000581_pt1 | contig 36846 bp, 32 predicted proteins | sample eDN5th37CKraftBY_FD_128872 | JGI IMG/M metagenome (GOLD analysis project Ga0182740, IMG submission 128872) | Enriched backyard soil microbial communities from Emeryville, California, USA - eDNA 5th pass 37_C Kraft BY (version 2) (version 2) | ecosystem: Environmental > Terrestrial > Soil >...
ATCACGATCGCCGCGATGAACGCGTTCAATCGGCTGGGAGCGCCATTTCGAGTTCCTGTCGCTGCTCAGTCGTGATCTGGTTTCCACACGCAGATTGGAAGTGATGCTTCACGGGCTCGAAGATTGCAGAACCCTAGGCGTCGATGAGGCATTTCAGTCTGAGCTGCGAGAAGGGCCGCCTTGGAAAACCGCTTGCGGGCGTCCGCATCTGGCCGGCAAGCGACCGCTCGCCGGCCGGGATGCGTCAAACCTCGGTTTGCTCTGCCATCTCAAGAGCATCGTCGACCTCGATGCCGAGATAGCGAACTGTGCTTTCCAGCTTCGTATGCCCGAGCAGCAGCTGTACAGCCCGAAGATTCTTCGTCCGGCGGTAGATCAGCGAGGCTTTTGTACGGCGCATAGTGTGGGTGCCATATGCGGTATCGTCGAGGCCAATCGATGCGACCCAGCGATGCACAATACGGGCGTACTGCCGCGTCGACAGATGCGGTGACGTATGCAAGCGGCTCGGAAACAGAAAATCCGCCGCCTTTAGTCCTCGCGCCTCGATCCATGCTTCAAGGCTCTCACGGGTTTGCTCCGTTATCTCGAATTGAACCGGACGCTGGGTCTTTTGTTGCATGACGGTGGCTCTCGCGGCCACATGGCTTCCGTGACGTATGTCCTGCACCTGCAATCGCGTGAGATCGCACGCTCTAAGCTTGCTATCGATTGCGAGATTGAACATTGCGAGTTCCCGGACGTTGGACGCCATCTTCAGTCTCGTTCGGATTGCCCCAATTTCTCCTAGCTTTAGAGGTGGCTTCTGCCCGGTGAGTTTGCCCTTGTTCCATGGCGCAGGACGGCCAACGGTCACATTCGCGGATTCCATGACAATCTCCTTTCGCGTAAAGGGAGATTCAGTGTGCTCCTACGGAGGGTCGCTATCCGACCCTGAGCCGACCTTTCCCTGGCCCGATAGCTGTCTTTCAAGACGCGTGCTGGCTGGCTTGCTCAGACGTCAAACGACGCGTTCGCCCCCTCCGTGTCGAAGCTAATCTCGAACTCTTCGCATTCGAGTTCGTCGGGCGACTCCCAAAGCTTGCTCGCCATCTCGAAGACATGATCCGGTACGACCATGGAAAACGTGGGACCTCGCTCTTCATTTCTGCGTCGAACTCGCGCACGACGGATTTCCAAGGGTGCGTCGAGGACATGGAGGTGAGGGGGAAATCCTTCGTTCGTGATCATTCGACAGAACTGGATTCTTGGTTGCTGCTGGATCAGACCAAGTTCGAGCACAACGTCTCGACCCGACGCCAGTACTCTGCGGCTGTGGTTCCATATCAGACCCAGCAACCGTTCTTTTCGCTCAACATACCAAGGCACAAAATCGCCGCCTGGGCGGTCTGGGCTGAACAGCGTCGCAAACCACTCGTCGAGCGGGATGTGCACGCCGTTGCTGCTTGCAGCCAGAGCCGCGCCGAAGGTGGATTTTCCAGCCCCTACCGGGCCCTCGATCAAATGAACTTGAGACATGCTTGACAGTCACTGATTAAGAAACGGGCGAGATTATCACGCGACCTCCAACGCCCGCTTCTGGCCGAGACTGTGTGAAAACTCGTGATGGACTTGTTTTCGAGGGTGTTCAAACCCTTCCCTCAACTCCGATCGTCGATCCTGAGTTGATCTGAGAGGCCAACTTCCGACATGACCCTCAGCACGGTGAGTTTTCACACAACCTCGGCCGGCAGCGGAAGTTCGATTGGATAGCCGAATGCAAGCTCAGAGTGCTTATCGGAGGCGAGTATCCAATTGCCGAAGCCGCAAGGGCCCCCGTAGAGATGGCAAGCCGTTTCACCGTGGGCAAGCTGCTACTGCACATGGCTTGAAACTGAAGACGCTTCAGCGCGTGGGCGCATGAGTCAGATGTGGGCTGGTTTGAGCAACCGGGGAAATCCGGGTGAGTCCAGCCTGACCCCTGTTTTTCGCATCTGGCTATCAGCATGGCGCGAATTGCCGTGTATTCGACATTCCCGCCAACACGACATTGGCCTATTCTGCGCCCGCCCAGAACCGTCTTCGAGTGCCGTCATGACCGCGCAGACCGATTCCCGCAGCCGTGACGTCCAGACCGAGCGCCTGCTGACCGCCCCGATTTTGCCTGTGATGTTGTCGCTTGCCGGCCCGACACTGCTGGTGATGCTCAGCCAAACGTTTGTTGGACTGATGGAGGTGTGGTTTCTCTCCCAGCTCGGTGAAGACGTGCTCGCTGGCGTGTCGGTTGTGTTTCCACTGCTGGCATTGACGACGGCGCTTGCGACCGGCGCGGTCGGTGGGGGAATGCTTGGAGCGGTTGCGCGGGCGCTGGGGCGCAACGACCGCGTGCAAGCCAACGCGCTGGTTTGGCATGCTGTCGCCATTGCGGTGGCGTTTGGGCTTGTCACGGCAGGGCTCGTCTTGGCTTTTGGCTCCGCGGCGTTCAGTGCCATGGGAGCTAGCGGCGAAGCGCTTGCGCACGCCGACCACTATGCCGCCGTCGTCTTTGGCGGCGCACCGCTGATATGGCTGTTCAATGCACTGCTGGCGCTCATTCGGGGCAGTGGCAATGTGCGCTTGCCGATGCGGGTGGTGTGCGGCGGCGGCGTCATCCTGATACCGGTATCGTGGCTGCTGATCTTTGGCGCGGCAGGCTTTCAGGGGCTGGGTGTGACAGGCGGCGCGTTGGCAATGGTTTTGTATTACGTCGTTGGTAGCCTGGTTTTCGCAATATATCTTTGGCGTGGCCAAGGAGTGCTGCAGCCGGCCGCCAGACCGGTGCGGCTGCAACGTCGGCTATTTGCCGAAATTCTCAAGGTCGGCGGCGTGTCGGCCGTTATCGCGACAAGTACCAATCTCACCATCGCCATCGTTACCGGCTACGTTGGGGCGTACGGTCTGGCGGCCGTGGCCGGATACGGGGCGGCTGCGCGATTGGAATTCTTGTTGGTGCCGCTCAGTTTCGGCATCGGCGGGCCTGCCGCGATCCTGATTGGCACCAACGCTGCGGCAGGCAGGATCGATCGCGCACGCCGCGCCGCGTTGATCGCAGCCTGTCTGGGGTTCGGCGTTGCCGAGACTATTGGGTTGGTGGTTGCGATATGGCCCGAATTATGGCTGGGCGCGTTTTTGACGGACCCCGAAAGTGTGGCGACGGGAAGCGTTTACCTGCGCCATGTTGGCCCCTTTTTTGGCTTCTTCGGGCTTGGATTCACCCAGTACTGCGCCGCGCAAGGCACCGGAAAGATGGCGGTACCGTTGGCGGGGGCCTTGGCGCGCACGGTGGTGGCGTTGGGTGGGGGGCTGATCGCCACCACGCAGACCGGGCTATTCGTCAGCGTGGGCCTGGGTATGGCGGCTTTTGGTGCGGCGGGGCTTTATGCGCTGCTGCGCGATTGCCGGAAACAGGAATAACGAAGGATGGCTTTCGACGTCCAAATGGCGCAACAAAGTGGGCCGATATTTTTCAACAACGTGGATGCCGTTCCCCGTGCCGGATTAAGCTGATCTTTCATTGCCTGAAAAGGAAGCATGATGCGGCACGTTGGTTTAATCCTGGAAGATGGCTTCCAGCTGATGGGTTTGGCGGCGCTCTCTGCCTTTGAGCTCGCCAATACTGAGCTGGGCGATAAGGGCTATCGGCTGACGGTGCTCTCTGAAAAAGGCGGCACGGTCAGGTCGTCCATGAACGCAGGTATCGAAACAACGCCGCTAGGTGTCATACCCGATACCCTGATGGTTGCCGGCCAATTGGCGCCCCAGGATATTTCGCCCGGGCTGCGTGCGTATCTCGCCCGTGCGGGGGAACAAGCCCGCCGGGTGGCTGGGGTATGCACAGGCGCTTTTGTACTAGCATACGCCGGTCTGCTTGACGGCCGTACCGCCACCACGCACTGGGCGCATGCGCCGGCGCTTCGGGCGCGCTTTCCGAAGGTCAGGGTCGAAGAGGACCGAATTTTCATCCGTGACGGCAACATCTGGACGTCGGCGGGAATGTCATCGGCCATCGACCTGACGCTTGCGCTGATCGAGGACGACCATGGGGCTGCGCTTTCCCGGGCACTGGCTCGTAGGCTTGTCGTCTACCATCGTCGCCACGGCGGGCAATCGCAATTTTCGGCGATGCTTGCGCTGGAGCCTCGCTCTGACCGGGTAAAGCGCGCGCTGGCCTACGCCCGTGAAAACCTGCGCAATCCCTTGTCTGTCGAAGAGCTTGCCGAGGCTGCCAGCCTGTCACCGCGTCAGTTCAGCCGGGTATTTCGCGAAGAAACCGGGCGGTCTCCGGCCAAAGCCGTGGAAATGCTGCGCTTGGAGGCTGCGCGCGTCATGTTGGAAGACGGTCGTCACCCTTTGGAAATCGTGGCGCGTGACACGGGTTTTGCTGACCGTGACCGAATGCGGCGCGCCTTCCTGCGCAACCTTGGCCAGCCCCCGGCCAGCGTGAAGCGGAGCCTGATGTCGATGCAAGACCGCGACGCCGCCTAAGTGACCTTGGGCGGCCTGCTTATAACCGGTGTCTGTTTTTGCCGGATCTATGGCATTTGAGACTTCACCCGACCCGCGCATAGTACGTCCATCGAAGGCGCCATCCAGGCGCCACACAAGGACAAATCATGCAGATGACGGGCAACACAATCTTTATCACGGGCGGCACCTCGGGCATTGGCCGCGCGCTTGCCGAACAGTTTCATTCCCTGGGTAACAAGGTCATCATCGCCGGGCGCCGTCAGGCCCTGCTGGATGAAGTGGCCGCCACCCATCCGGGGATCGAGGGCATCGCCCTGGACATCTCGGATGCGGCCGACATCGACCGCGTTGCCGCGCAACTGATCCGCGACTACCCGACGCTGAATGTACTGGTCAACAATGCGGGGATCATGCCGTTCGACGATCCCTCGGGCCGGATCGATGATGCCGTGTCGCGTCAGATTCTCGACACGAACCTGCTTGGCCCGATCCGGCTGACCTCTGCGCTGATCGAACATCTGAAGGCGCAGCCGCGCGCGACCATCATTCACAACACCTCGGTTCTGGCCTACGTGCCTATCGCCACCAATGCCGTCTATTCCGCTTCGAAGGCGGCGCTGCACTCGTATGCCTTGTCGCAACGCTTCATGCTCAAAGGCACGAGCGTGTCCGTCCAGGAAATCGCGCCTCCGTGGGTCGACACCGACCTGATCAAAAAGAGCGGTGACCCTCGCGCCATGCCGCTGGACGCCTTTATCGCCGAAACGATGAAGGGGCTGGCGACCGACGCACCGGAAGTGTTTGTTGAGGCGATTCGTGCCCTGCGAGACAACCCCGGCATTGGTGAACATGCGCTGATTGACGGTTTCAACACTGAAATCGCCGCCAACCCCATCCCCGTCTAAGACGCCTGACAGGCGGGCTCGCGCCCGCACAGACTGCATTTTTTGGAGAGTTGAGTCATGACCGGAACGCTTGCCGACGATTCGCGCACGGTGTTGCTGCCCGCGGGATTCCTGGCCTTGGGAACGTTCGCCATTGGCACAGAAGGCTTCATGATCGCGCCCTTGCTGCCGGTCATGGCAAAGGACTTTGCGCTGCCCGTGCCCACCATCGCGCTGTTGGTGATCGTGTTCACGCTGGTGCTGGCATTGTCGTCGCCGGTGACCACTGTGGTGACCGGCCGCATGGCCCGCAAGCAGGTGCTGCTGATCGCGATGGCCCTGTTCGCCATTGGCAACGTTGTGGCCGCGCTGTCTTCGTCGTTCACGGTGCTGATCGCCGCGCGCGTGCTGATGGCCATTGCGGCGGGGCTATATGTGCCCGCCGCCAATGGCCTGGCCGGCGTCATCGTCCCACCCACGATGCGTGGGCGTGCGCTTGCCATTGTCAGCGGGGGGCAGACATTGGCCATCGCACTGGGCCTGCCGCTTGGCGGACTGATCGGCCACGCCTTCGGCTGGCGGGCAACCTTTATGCTGGTCGGCGCGATGAGCCTGGTGGCCATTGCAGGCATTTTCACTGGCATCGACCGTGACGCGGGGCAGGGCATCGCGGTGGCCAGTTTGCGCGAACGTGTCTCGGTGGTGGCGCAGCGTTCCGTGTTGCGCTTGCTGGCGGTCAGCCTGTTCTGGTCAATCGGTGCCTTTGCTGCCTACCCGTATATCGCCGAGTATCTGAGCGCCGTGTTGGCCTTCGGTCCATTGGAGATCACAGCATCTGTCTCGCTCTGGGGGCTTTGTGCAGCGGCGGGGGTCATGACCGGTGGGGTTCTCAACGATCGCTTCGGGGCTGGCACGGTGGTGCGCGGGTCACTCGTGCTGTTGGCGTTGTCGTTCCTGGCTTTGGCCGTTGCAACGGTGCTGCCACCGGGAGTTTCGTTGGGTCTGGTCATGAGCGCCGTGGCTGTGTGGGGCTTCACGGTGTGGTCATTCTTTCCCGCGCAGATGGCACGGCTTATCGGCGCGGGCGTCCCCTCGCAAGCGCCCGTTGCGCTAGCGCTTAACACCTCGACGATGTATTTCGGATTTTCAATCGGCAGCGCCCTGGGTGCCACCGTGTTGGGCGCTGGCGCCATTTGGGCAATTGGCGTCGTGGCGGCCATGGCGGAACTGATCGCCTTGGGCCTGAACGCCGCCATTGCGCGTAGAACTTGAATTTCTCTGTATCGGCGGGTTCACGGCTGCCGGTTTTCAGCAACACCACTTTGAAAGGAACCAAGAAAATGACTTCCCGTATCAACACGCCCGCCGCCGCTAGCGCCTCCGGCGAAACCGCCGACGTTTTCGCCGCTATCCGCAAAGCGGTGGGCATGGTCCCCAACGCCTATGCGGCCATTGGCGCCTTGAATACGCCCGCACTTAAGGCGATGCTGTCCGCCGACGCGGTGCTGGCGCAAGGCGTCCTGTCCGCGCAGGACCGCGAAACCATCAAGTTGGTGGTGAGCGCGATTGCCGGTTGTGACTACTGCGTCGCTGCACACAGCTTGGCGGGCAAGGCATCCGGCCTGCCCGTGGACACCGTGCGCGCCATCAGGGCGCTGCAGCCGACCGGCGATGCAAAGCGCGATGCGCTGATCCAATTTGTCCGGCACCTTCAAGAAGGCCGAGGCACCCTCGACGCCGAGCAATTCATGGCCTTGCGCGCGGCGGGTTATCCGGACGAGGCCGTCGTGGATATCGCATTGGCCATCGCCGTCATCACGTTTACGAACGTGTTCAATCGTGCGAATGACACCGTGGTGGAATTTCCAGAACTGAAGTAATGGGAGTGACGGGGGAAGGGGAGCAGTAAGGAGGGGCGGTCGGGTCGGGTCGATGATCGTTCCCGACCCATTTCCGCCGGTCGAATCACGGCGGCAGCGGCGAGACCATGCCGTGCGACATGGAGGGCCTGTTCAGCAGGAACCGCCCGCTCGTGGCGGTGTCGCGCGCGTAGGCGCTGGCGATCCTGGTCGCCAGCGCCGCCCTGCTGCCGGTGCGGTGCCAGACGCCGGAACAGATGGCGCTGGTCACTCGCTTGCTGGGTTGCCGAGCCGAGTCAGAACGAATAGCGCGCGGTCAATGTGACGCTGCGCGGTTCACCAAAGAAGTTGGCGTCCGTCATCGAGCCCACGCTGGCGTAGTAGCGGCGGTCGAACACGTTGTTCACGTTCAGCGCGAAGTTCAATTGCTTGTTCACGTCCAGCCCCGCGTTGAGCCCCACGACCGCATAGCCGCCCTGGCTCACGCCCCACGGCGTATAGATGCGGTTCTGCACGTGCAGCGATCCGCCCACGCGCCAGCGGTTCCATTCGCCAGGCAGGCGGTAGGTGGTGAAGAGCTTGAACAGGTGACGCGGGATGTTGGTGCCGTAGCGGTCGCCAACCGAGAACGTGCCGGTCGGATCGTAGCTGGAGGACTCGCCGCGGCGCTTGGCCGAAGCGTAGGTGTAGCCGGCCGCCAATTGCCAGCCGGGCAAGATCTCGCCGGAGATCTCGGCTTCGAAGCCCTGGCTGCGCACCTGGCCGGCCGGCGCGTAGCAGCTCGTCAGGCCGCCCTGGCATTGCGCGTTGGGCAATTGGTCAGGCAGGTTGTCCAGGTCGATGCGGAACACGGCCAGGCTCGTGTTCAGGCGGCCCTCCAGATACTCGCCCTTGATGCCCAGTTCATAGTTGGTGCACCTCCTGCGGTGCGAGCAGTCCGCCGCTGGCGGTGGCGTAGTTCTGCGGGTTGAAGATCCGCGTCCAGCTCGCGTAGACCGAATGCGCCGCGTCCAGGTCGTAGACCACGCCGGCATACGGCGTGAACTTGCGCACCACGTCGTACTTGCCTTCGCCGTAGGGATAGTCGCCGTCGTACTGCACCGTGTCCATGGAATACCAGTCCACGCGGCTGTCCAAAATGACGGAAAGCCTGTCGGTCGGACGCATCCGCGTCATGGCATACAGGCCGCTCTGCCTCACCTCCTGCTCCTTGCGCCATTCGCCATATTCACCGATGGTGGGCAGCGGGATCGCGCCCGGATTCCAGTTCAGCGGATTGAATGTCGCCAGGGTGAAGTCGCCGTCCTGGGTGGCGCCGCCGCCGACATCGTGCCAGCTGCTGCGGCGATGGCTCGCGCCCACCACCAAGTCGTGCTGACGGCCGAACAGCGAGTACGGTCCGGAGAGCGAAGCGTCGAACGTCTCCTGGTCGCGGTCATAGTTGTAGCCCCCGCCGCGCAGCGTCATGGACGGGTCGCCGTTCTCGTCCCACGTCGACTGGCCAATGTACGTGCCCAGCATGTCCATCTTGCTGCGGATCGCGGCGGCCGCGAGCTTGCCCCTCCAGCCGTTGGCGAACTCGTGGTCGATGCCGCCGAAGATCGTGACGCTGCGCTTGTTCCAGTACGACCAGTCGGGGCTCATGCGTGTCGAGCGCGAAATCGGCAGGAAGCGGCCGTCGGGGTAGGTGCCCATGCCGTTCCAGTCGACGCCGGGATTGTCTTCCTTGCTGTACGAGGCGCCAAGGCTGACGGTGGTGCGCTCGGTAACGTCTGCCTCCAGGATGCCGTACAGCAGCGTGCGCTTGTTGCGGTAGCTGTCGATGTACGAATGCTTGTCCTGGTACGACATGACGCCGCGCGCGCGCAAGGTGCCGGCTTCATTCAGGGGGCCGCCCGCGTCCAGGTCGGCCAGGTAGTTGTCCCAGCTGCCCGCGGCGGCGGTGAACGAGCCCTGGAAGTCGCGCGTAGGGCGCTTGCGGATCAGGTTGATGGAACCGCCCGGTGTGCCCGCGCCCTCCATCAGGCCGGATACGCCGCGCACGATCTCGACGCGGTCGTACATCGACATGGGTCCGGTGGACAGGGCGGCCTCTTCGTACTCGATCGGCAGGCCGTCGACCATCAGGTTGTTGATCTGGAAGCCGCGCGAGGTGTAGCGCTCGCGTTCGCCGCCCCATTTGGTCACCGTGAGGCCGGGCGTCGCTTTGACGGCATCGCCCAGCGTCGCGATGTCCTGGTCCTCGATGCGCTGGCGGGTGATGACCGAGACCGTCTGCGGTGTTTCGCGCGGCGACAGTTCGAGCTTGGTGGCCGAGCCCATCGCGCGCGTGGTGTACGAGCCCGTGCCCTCCGTCAGGCCGGTGAGCGCGGTCGCGCTTACCGTCACTGCGGGCAGCACCGCGACCTGCGGACCGGCGGGCGCGCGGCGCAGGACATAGCCGCCGTCTTCACGGCGCACGGCCTGCAGTTGCGTGCCCGCCAGCAGCGCGCCCAGCGCGGCCTGCGGAGCGTAAGCGCCTTGCAGGCCGGCGCTTTGGCGGCCGTCGGCCAGCGCGCTGGCGCCTGCGACGTAAATGCCCGACTGGTTGGAGAAATGCGTCAATGCCTCTGACAGGGGGCCGGCCGGGATGTCGTATTGGCGGGTTGCGCCAGATGCGGAGGGCGCGGCGGCGGGTGCCACTGCCGATTGCGCAAACGCGGGCGGTGCGATCGTCGCGGCCAGCGCGGCGGCCAGTGCCGTGACCGACGCGGCGTGTCGGACCGGGGTAAGACGCGATCCGCGCAAGGGATTCGGGGTCGCCCGCAGGCGCGGGGCGGTGTGAGGATGACGCATGAAATCCGGCTTCCAGATGACGGTGGGTTGAGGAGGCGCGGGCCCGCGCGCCGGTCGAACCGGTGGGCGGGGACAGCAAGACTCGCTTCCTTTCCCTGTAAGTCGGATAGGTCGGAAAAAAGCGGAACTGCGCAGTGAAGAGAGTTCAGGGCCGGGCGTCGATGCTGGTCCACCACGGCAATGGATGGCGGATCCGGATCGGCAGGACGTCGGCCAGCAGCGCCAGCGTCTGATCGGTGTCGTGCAGCGGAAAGCCGCCATACACGCGCAGGTCTGCCACGGCAGGGTCCAGGCTCAGATGGCCGCGGCGGTGGCGGCCCAGTTCGCGGATCACGTCGGCCAGGGCAATGTCGCGCGCCAGCAGGATGCCGCGCGTCCAGGCCTCGCGCGCGGGGTCGGCGGATGCGCTGTTGCCGATGCGATCGTGCGTGAAGCGCAGTTGGCGTCCGGCGTCCACCACCTGTAGGGCCTCTCCTGATCCGGTCCGGACCTCGACGGCCCCCTGGTAGACAGCCAGCAGCGTCGCGTCCGTCTCCTGGCGCACGGTGAAACGCGTGCCCAGCGCCCGCAGGCGGCCTTGCGGGGTATCGACCACCAGCGGGCGATCATCCTTGGCGGTATCGACGAGAATCTCGCCGGCGACCAGCGTCAGCCGCCGCAAGCCCGCGCGGTAGTCGACGTCCAGTGCGCTGGCCGAATTCAGCCAGACCTGCGTGCCGTCGGCCAAGCGCACCAGACGCGTCGCGCCCGTGGGGCTGCAATAGTCCGCCGTCATCGCCAGCGCGGTGTCGCGTACGGCCGGCACGCGCCATGCCACCAAGCCCAGCACGCCGACGCCGGCCAGCAATGCCAGCGCGCAGCGTCGAGGCCGGTGCTGCGTGCGTGCGCGCTGCAAGACGGCGGCGGCGGTCCGGGGATCGGGCTGCTCCTGCATCGGGGCAAAGCGCCGGCTGACGCTTTCGACATAGCTCCAGGCGCGTCGGTGGTCCTGGTGTCCCTCCAGCCAGCCGCGCCACGACGCTTGGTCGGCGGGCGTCGCGACGCCGGAGGACAGCAGCGCGAACCATTGCGCGGCCTGCTCCATCGCCGCGTGCGGGGGCAGCGCGTCTTGCACGGATGCGACCGTCACGCTCATGGCGTGTTGCCGGTCTGGGCCTGGGCCGGCGCGGGATGGCGGGCCTCGTGCAGAATGCAGTGCAGCGTGGCCTGCGCCACGTACTTGCGCACCATGCGTTCGGACACGCCCATTTCCGCGGCAACTTCGCGATGCGTCATCTCGCAGCCGACGGCCAGCACGAAGGCGCGCGCGGCGCGTTCGGGCAGCGCGCGCAGCATGGCGTCGATTTCCTGCAATGCTTGCAGCACGATGAGCTGATCTTCCGCCGAAGCCGCATAGGCCTCGGGACGCTGCGCCAGCGTTTCCAGCCATGCCTGCTCGACTTCCCGGCGGCGCCACAGGTCCGCGCACATGTTGCTGGCCATGCCGCGCAGGTAGGCGCGGGCATGACCGGCATCCGCGAATGCGCGGGGCTTGACCAGCAGCCGCAGGAACGCTTCCTGAGCGAGGTCGGCGGCTTCCCAGGCGTTGCCCAGGCGCCGGCGCAGCCAGTCCTGCAGCCAGGAGTGGTGCGCGACGTAGAGCGTGCCCAGGCTGTCTGAAGGCGAAGGGGGAGGCACGATGGTTGGGGTGCTTGCGAATACGAATTACTCGCAATTATTAAGCAAACCGTGACTAATGGCAATCAGAGGAGAAAGCGGACAAGCCCGACCGGCCGTAATGCGCCAGTTCGACCCGCCCACAGGCCGTGCCGTTAGGAGATACTACAAGCCAAGGTGAGAATGGCAGCTTCTGGCCGAAACCGGCCTTCATTCCCAAGGTTGATCAAAATCCCAAGTTAAGTGACGCGTCCACAGCAAAATCCCAACTTGAGTGACGCGATGGAACCAAAGTCAAAGGCGCATTTCTCGTAATTCATTGATTTGACGGTAATGTCATTCCCAAGCGCGCTGAACGTCGACACTTGCCTGGCCGCAACCTGCCACCAGCCACAGATCCAACCACCTGACTTCTAACGGTCATGCCCGACCGCTGCGGATCGAGGGTAGACTCGTTCGTTTCTCACTACGCTGGAGCTTGTATATGCCCGTCGCCGACGTCGCCCTGCTGACCCCGCTGCACGTCCATTCCATCGCAGTCCCGACGCAGAAGAACGATACCGTCCAGATCACGCTGCTTTCGGACATCGACCTGAACCACTGCGTCGCGCGCCTGCTGCACAATCATTTCGACGTCGCCAAATTGAATCACCTGGCTGATCTCAGCCCGTACAAGCTGGAGGTGTTGTTCGATGAAGACACGCTGGCCGGCGCCGGCGTCAAATACGGCCTGCGATCGGACCTGCACACCTGGGAGCCGATCCACAACGCGAACCAGTTCGCGTTTGCGATGAGCCTCGACCAGTCGATCAACACCACGCCGCCGGCGGCCGGCTTCCCGATCGAAACCTGGCGCCGGACGCTGTTGCAGACTCTCGTACAAAACGCCGTCACCCGTGCCTTTGGCCCCAACGTCACCACCATCGACGTCCGCCGCCTTGTCTTCTGATCGCCAGCACTCTTTTGCTGGTGGCCATCACCCATTCGAGACTTTCGCGTGCGAAAGTGGCCCGGGCCGCGCCCTGCGCCCGGACCCGCCGACGGCGGTTCCTCCTGGCGGTGCGCGGCCATGGCCACTGCGCGCGAGGCCGCGGCGCGCTCCGTCCAGGCCGGCCGGCACATGTCACCTGCGGCCGCACGCCAATACATCTGGGCCCAGCTCGCGGACCGAGACACCGAGGCTTTCGCGATGCTCTGCCTCAACTCGCAGATGGAACCGCTCGACTACTGCGAGCCGTTCCACGGCACGCTCGATCATCCGCGATTGCCCAGAAGAGCTTTTTCGGAAAATTCCAGGTTAAGTGAGATTTCCTACTCCCAAGCCGATCGAACTTCGACATCGGCACCGGTGGCGGTAGTCGTGCTAGCCCGCAAGCGAATTCGCTTCTGGACGTCGTCGGCGATGTCAATGCGAAATGCCCTTTGGACAATGCACATGGGGCAAATGAATGTCGGTACGCAAGCTCGATCTGACACCGAGGATTGTTGACGACCGAAGGGCAATGGGTTGATAGGCAACCCTCGCTTTTGGAGAGAGCAATGCAACTAAGTTTCAGTAGTGCGTGGGCAGGAGAAAGGCAGGTGCCGGAGGTTGCGCAAGGCGCACCGGTTGTGCGCGAGGCGGGCGGCCTCTATCGAGCCGCAACCCCGGAAGAGCTGCTACGTGCAGCTGCGCAGCAATTGGAGGGGGCGCTGGGTAGCCGCCTGCCAGTGGCCAAGCCATCCGCTGCTATCGACTATATAGTGACGCGGCTGGCGCTGTCGGACGTCGAAATATTCGGCGTTATGTTCCTTGATGCGCAGTTGAGGATGATCGCCTTCGAGGAAATGTTCAGAGGCACGCTGTCTGAGACGAGCGTGTATCCACGCGAGGTCGTCAAGGCGGCTATTCGGCACAACGCGCATTCCATCTTGATTGCCCACAACCATCCCTCGGGTTTGTCGCAGCCAAGCAGGGCGGACGTTGAGGCTACGCGGCGGTTGAAGGAAGCCGTGGCTCTGGTCAATGTGACATTGGTCGACCACGTGATCGTGGCGGCAGGTAGCGGCCATTCTATGGCCCAGAAGGGCTTGATCTAGGCTTGCCCGCCTGCGTCCAACAGCCGAAGACCGAACGGTCTTCGGCTTTTTTTACGCCGCGAGTAGTTGCTTGGCGGTTAGCCGCTTTTGAAGCTCGGCTGGCGCCACGGCCCCCGACAGCAGTCTTTCCAAATAGTCGCCGAGCTTCGCCCATGCTGCTTGCTTCTCGTCGGCGTAGTCGTAGAGCTGGTAGTGCCGCCTGACACGGTTCTTGCCCGTGTGAATGACGTGATTTTGGCAGCGGTCGATGATGTTTGGATCGATTCCCAGTGATTCCATGATGGTCGACCCCGTTCGCCGTAAATCATGAGGCGTCCAATTACCGTTTTGGCCTTTGCCGAGCACCAGGGAGTTGTCCGAAGCGCGGCGTGCTTTGGGCTTTCCGTTGAACATGGCTTGCCGATCTTTGATTTGCTTAGTAAAGGCCTGCTTGTACATCGGTTGGTCTACCCCCGCGTCATCATTGTCGCGCGAAGGTAGGAGCCAGCGGGATGATCCTGCCAGGCTGACAAGGGTCTCGAAATGCTTGATTGCGAAGGGTGACAGAAAGACCAGGTGGTCGCGCTTCTGTGATTTTCTGCCCTTGACGTTCGCCTTGGGAATGAACCACGTACCTTCTCGGAGATCGAGATGCGTAATTTCGGTTAGGTGCAATTCCCCTATCCGGCATAGCGTGCTCAAACAGATCCAGGAAACTGCCTGCAACGCCTTGGATGGAGGCTTCCTCTTTCGCTTGTCATCCGAAGCGAGATACTGGTCCTCCAACTCGCGGTATCGAGTCTGGAGCTCGACAATCTCAATAGGCGGGAGAACGCGTTCGCGCGCGTTATCCGGGTCGTAATCGTCCGCCAGGAGCACCCCGAGCTCAACCAGCTCAACCGGATTTCCTTCCGAAAGCAGCTTTCGCCATGGTTGGCGCTTTTCTGCCCAATGGAACATCTGGCCCAGTATTTGGAAGGTCACCTCGGCAAGCCGATTGCAACCGCGGCCGACAATCGAGCGGATCACTCGCTCAATATCCTTCTCGCGAATTGATCGCACGGGAGTATCACCGATCAAGGGAAGCACGTCCTTTTCAACGATGCGCTTCACTTCGGTGTTGCCATCTGCTCGCTTCACTCCCGATTCCAGCCAGCTTTTATACATCTCTTGGAACGAAAGGGCGTCGGTCGTGGCCTCTTCTTCAGCGGCGGTTACAGCGGCAGATTCAGCTGCCATAGCCTCCCGCACCTGGGCTTTCTCCAAGTCGCGGACGGCTGACGGATTGCGGCCCGCCTTAATGTCCGCCCGCGCTTTGTTCCTGGCGGAGCGGATCTCGTCGAGTGTGCGCTCCGGCCATGAGCCGCAGTAGAATCTCTTTACCTTGTCGCCCATGCGATAGGCGTATCGCCACACCACGGCCATCGTGCCGCGCTGAATGCGGATTTCCCCCGTCAGGCCGTCCCCATCGGCCAGGTGATCACCGACCCATTCCGCCGGTACCGCTTCCAGTTCTTTGACGGTCCACCGCGCACCTTTTCCGCGTTTTGGGTATCTCGTCATATTTCCTCAAATCTCTCCGTTCTTCTGCCTCATGCGCCATATGGGACAACATATGGGACAACATTTTTGCGGCTGTCAGCGTACATTAGCGAACGTCGACGAACAAGGAAATTTGTATAAAGCCTTATGAATCAGTTGGTTATTCGTTCGCTGACGTTCGCCGACGTTCGCGCGTTTCTAATTTGGGAGCAGAGGGTCGCGAGTTCGAATCCCGCCGCCCCGACCAATAAAATCAAGGCCTTACAGAAATTGCTCTGTAAGGCCTTTGTCCAATATGGCTCCATGAGGCAACTGGATTCAGGCGATGGCTATACATCACTTTCCGGCAAGAAACTGAATCCAAGGACGCTTGCGCATCGCTGCGCTAGCTGATTGTGTGATGTGTCCGTCAACTAGAAGCTGGGGAAAGCTCGCGAGACCATGAAATCATTCGGCGTTCGTTTCTACACTGCAAATTTCACCAACGACGCCGCCCGACACTACTGTCGCGGACCTGCTTCAGCGAATCTATGCTAACCAGGTTGATGTGTCTTTAGCCAATCGCGCAGGGCCGCATCCACGCGCGTCTGCCAGCCAGTACCGGAGGCCTTGAACGCCTCTACCACGTCAGGCGATAGTCGGATGGTGACGACCTGTTTGGTGGCCGTCTTCTGAGGCCCGCGGCGACGGATGCCGAGCGCCGCGTGCACCGACTCGGGCAGCACGTCGGCGGCCGGCTTGGCGCGCCGAAAATCCGCGTCCGTCCATTCCGGGTTGTCGCGGTCAATCTTTTCCGGGTCAGGCTTTTTCATAACGGGCTACCTCACGAGCATTTGCCTTACGCAGGCTGATGATGCGCAGCGACTCGCCGCGCACCGTGAATACCACCATGTGGAGCCGGCCGTTGATCTTGCCCAGCGCCTGATAGCGCGCTTCGGCGTAGTCCTGACGGGCATCCTCGACCACCAACGCGCTGGCCCAATCGAAGCCGCGCACCAACTCGAACGACAGGCCGCGATCGGCAATGTTCTTTTCGTTCTTGGTGGTGTCGTAGGTGATGTCCATGAGTCAAATTGTATTTACGTTTTGGCTCTTCGTCAAGCAAATTGTATTTACGTTTTCCCTCTCTCGCTACCGAAGGCCGTGCGCTGGGCATGGCGTGCGGGGTTGGTCATCGCGCCGGGCGGTGTGCAGTAGGTAGCACCCGGCAAGATCATTTAGAGGGGCGCATTATATGCAGGCGAGAATTTGAAGCGGTTGTTCGCCGCGATATCCGCAAAGCGGAGCGTGCGGGCGCGGATCCAGTGCTGTGCGCAGCCGCGCGCCAGTTGTTGAGGGAGTGCGAGGAGATGTACCGACACAAGGACGCAGTGGCCTACTACCAGCGCCTGGGCGTGACCATCCAGCAGCTTGCTCACCGACAATGGTTCGGCCTTTCGCAGCCGCGCCTTCGCCGCACAGTGCCGTGAGCTGGGTATCAAGCACCGCTTTACCCAGCCTTACCGGCCACTGACCAATGGTAAGGCAGAACGCTTCATCCAGTCGGCCTTGCGTGAGTGGGCCTACGACCAAACCTACCAGAACTCCCAACACCGAGCCGATGCCATGAAATCCTGGCTACTCCACTGCAACTGGCATCGTCCCCACCAAGTTTGCCGGGCTTGGTCGGGTGCTTGAACTGGTGATGTGAACCCACGGTATGCACGCGATACGAGCCGTCGACCTTCAGTTGCCCGATCAGGTCTGCGCTGTTCATTTGTGTAAATTTACACAACACGCAAGCATAGACAATGCTTGGTTATCCACGCTTGCCCGACCTTGTACACCATTGCTTGCTGCGTGCCGGGCAGGCAGGGCTTCAGCGCCTTGTCAGGTCGCTCGGCGTGTATTCCTATATCCTGCACCTAGCCCATTGTTGCGTAGAAGCAGCGTTTCCCCGGGCGATTTGGTTGAGTTCCGAAAGAGCGTTCTTATACTGGAAAGGCAGGCAAGCCATCGATCCGCGCGCAGGGTCGATATCCCATGTCGCCAGACAGGAGCCGCAATATGTCTGACTCGCCGCATTCAAGCCGCAGAGATTTTCTGCTCGCGTCCGGAGCCGGCGCCGCGCTCACCGGCATCGCGCTTACCTTCCATGCACACGCCAAGGCGCCGCCGGTCCAGCTGGCAGATTACAAGCCCGAATACTTCACGCCCGAAGAATGGGCGTTCGTGCTGGCGGCCACCGCGCGCCTCATTCCATCGGAAGGCGAGGGTCCGGGCGCGCTGGAGGCCCATGTGCCGATCTTCCTGGATCGCCAGCTGAAGGGCGATTATGGAAACGCCACCAATTGGTACATGCAGGGGCCGCACGATCCCACGGCCACGCCCGATCGGGGCTGGCAGACGCCCCTGAATCCGGCGCAGCTCTACCGCAAGGCGATTCCCGCGGTCAATGCCTGGTGCCAATCGAGGTGGAGCAAGGATTTCAAGGATCTGGCCCCCGAACAGCAGGACGAGACCTTGACGGCCTTGCAAAAGGGACAGGCCGGGATGGCGCCCGACATCAGCATTTTCTTTACGACCTTGCTGGCCAACACCAAGGAAGGCTACTTCGCGGACCCGATGCATGGCGGCAATTTCGGGATGCAATCTTGGGTCTATATCGGCTTTCCGGGCGCGCGCGCCAGCTATGCGGAATGGGTGGACCAGCACAACGTGAAGTACCCGTTGGGGCCGGTGTCCATCAAAGGCGAAAGGGCATGAACCATGGCACGTACCGAGAAAAAGAAGGACGTGGTCATCGTGGGCCTGGGCTGGACGGGTGCGATAGCGGGCATCGAGCTGGCGGCCGAGGGACTGGAGATCGTGGCCTTGGAGCGCGGCCGCGACCAGAACACCGTGCCGGAATTCAAGTATCCCAATCAGATCGATGAGCTGACCTACGGCGTGCGGCTGGTGAACATGCAGCATCCCAGCCAGCAGACGGTGACGGTCCGGCGCAACGACGGTGAAACGGCGCTGCCCTACCGCTCCATGGGGTCGTTCCTGCCCGCCAATGGGGTAGGCGGGGCAGGCACGCACTGGAACGGCCTGCTGTGGCGACCCCAGCCGCAGGAGATCCAGCTGCGCAGCTATGTGAAGGAGAGGTGGGGCGAGTCCATCATTCCCGAAGGGATGAACCTCATGGACTATCCCGTCACCTACGACGAGCTCGAGCCGTTTTTCACGCGGTTCGACGAGGTCGCGGGCATTTCAGGCAAGGCCGGCAATCTCAAGGGCAAGATCCAGCCGGGGGGCAATCCGTTCGAGGGCTGGCGCTCGAGCGAGTATCCCATGCCCCCGATGCCGCCCACCTACGACGCCACCAAGTTCCGCGATGCCGCCCAGGCCATGGGCTACCATCCCTTTCCCGCGCCGGCAGGCATCGCATCCACGGCCTATGTGAATCCTTATGGCATGCAGATGGCGCCCTGTAATTTCTGCGGTTTCTGCGAGCGCTATGGCTGTTATCAATACTCCAAGTCTTCGCCGCAGACGGCCATCCTCGACGCGCTCAAGCGCAAGCCCAACTTCAGCTATCGCACGCACGCGGAGGTGCTGCGGATCGAAAGCTCGGCCGATGGCAAGACCGCCACGGGCGTGACCTATTTCGACGGCGCCACGCAGGAAGAGGTATTCCAGCCCGCGGACCTGGTCATCCTCGCCGCCTATCAGCTGAACAATGTCCACTTGCTGTTGCTGTCGGGCATAGGTGAACCCTATGACCCAGCCACCAACACCGGCGTGACGGGCAAGAACTACGCCTACCAGATGAATGGCGGCGTCACCATGTTCTTCAAGGACGCCAACTTCAACCCGTTCATCGGACACGGGTCCAACGGTTTCTGCATCGATGACTTCAGCGTCAACCAGAACGACTTCGGCGCGCTGGGCTTCATCGGCGGCGCTTACTGGCGCTCCGGCACGTTCAACGGGCAGCCGATCCGTTCCATGCTCCTGCCGGCCGATACCCCGGTCTGGGGCGCGAGCTGGAAGAAGGCCATCGGCCAATGGTATGGCCGTTCCATGGCCATCGGCACGCACGGCTCGCACATGGCATACCGGGTCAATCACCTGGACCTGGACCCCACCTACAAGGATCCGCATGGCCGCCCCTTGATGCGCATGACGTTCGACTGGCAGGACAACGACCTGAAGATGAACCAGTACATGAAGCTCAAGGCGGGGGAGGTGGGCAAGGCCATGAAGCCCGATCTGATGCAGCTGGGTTTCAAGGGCCCGGGGGCCAGGTACGACGTCAGGCCTTACCAGACCACCCACAATACCGGCGGCCACATCATGTCCAGGGACCCGCGCGAGGGCGTGGTGAACCGCTATTGCCAGGCCTGGGACAGGCACAACGTATTCGTCATGGGGGCGGGCAATTTCGTGCAGAACACCCAGTACAACCCCACTGGAATGGTGGGCGGCCTGGCCTACTGGACGATCCACGCGATCCGCACGCAATACCTGCGCGATCCGCGTCCCCTGGTTTGAGGAGCACGCCATGAAAAAGGCCCTTGCCGTCCTGGGCGCCCTGGTGTTACTGGCCGTGGCGGCGACGCTTGCCCTGATCTATGTGCCCGTCAGGCTGACGCCGCCCAATGAAGCGCTGGCGGCCGACTGGAAAGCGGAGCCAGGCCGGGGCGAGTACGTCATGCGCGCCGGCGACTGCATGGCCTGTCATACCGCCAGCGGCGGTTCGCCCCTGGCCGGCGGCCGCGGCATCGCCACCCCGATGGGCACGATCTGGTCGTCCAACATCACCCCCGACGAGGACACCGGCATCGGCAATTGGACTTTGGACCAGTTCCGAGCCTCCCTGATCGACGGCATCGGCGTCAAGAAGGGCCACCTGTACCCGGCGATGCCCTACGAAAACTACCGTTTCATGAGCGAGAGCGACATTCGTGCCTTGTATGACTACCTCATGAAGGAGGTGCCGCCGGTCAGGAACGAAGTCCAGGCTACGCAGCTCAGTTTCCCGTTCAACCTGCGTTTTGGCCTGCGCGCGTGGAACTGGCTGGCCCTGGAGGGCCAGCCCGCGCTCAAGCCGGCCAGCGACGACAAACTGCGGACCCGCGGCCAATACCTGGTGGAAGGCCCCGGCCATTGCGCCGCCTGCCACAGTCCGCGTACTGCCTACATGGCGCAGGACGGCACCGTCGCAAGCGACGCGGCGTTCCTGAGCGGCGGCGTGCTGGATGGCTGGACGGCGCCCGCGCTGCGCGGCGCCGACTCGGCGATCGCCGCGTGGTCCACCGCCCAGCTTGCCGACTACCTCGCCACGGGACGCAACACGTACGCGACCGCCAGCGGGGAAATGGCGCTGGCCATCGAGCACTCCTTGCAGTACCTGAGCGACGACGACCTGAACGCCATGGCCGCTTTCCTGAAAGGCATGGATGGCAAGCCGGTACAGGACGTCCCCGCGCAGGTCGCCAAGCCCGGTCCCCGCGCCATGCCGGCGCTCCAGGCCGACCAAGCGGGGCAGGCGACCGCCAGGCTGCTGAGCGCCGCTTCGCCCGACATGCCCCTGGGCGCGCGCCTGTACCTGGACAACTGCGCCGGATGCCATTTCGTCACGGGAAAGGGCGCGGCCGAGATTTTCCCGCAGCTGCAGGGCAGCGCGGTGGTGCTGGGCAAGGATGCCAGTCCGCTGCTGTCGATCATACTGAATGGCACCGCCGTGCCATCGACAGACCGGCGTCCCATGAGGCTGGCCATGCAAGGCTATGCCGACCGCCTGAGCGACGAGGAGGTGGCGGCGCTGGCCAGCTTCGTGCGTTCGGGCTGGGGCAACCAGGCCAGCCAGGTTACGCAAGAGCAGGCGGCCGCCGCCCGCGCGGCCGGCCAGCACTGACCGGGATCCGCTCCGGCCGTGTTCGTCGCCGCGGCTGGATGGGGCGATGCCGGCATCGCCCCATCCGGCCTGATCCTAAAGCCAGCTTACGCGTCCATCGGCCACGTCGTAGAGCGCCGGCAGGATCCGCAACGCGCCCTCGTCGGCCAGTCTTGCCAGCACGGGCGAGGCCGAGCGCAGCAGCCGCGCCTGGTTGACGGCGTTCTGTCCCGTCATTTCGGTGAGATCGGTGGGCGAACTGGCGTCGATCGCCGGACGGATATAGGGGTAGAGCGCGCTGATCTGCCCGGGCGCGCCCGTATTCGCGGCCGCGGCCTTGACCGCGCCGCAATCGACGTGCCCCAGGACGACCATTGCCTTGACGCCCAGGATCGCGGCGCTGTATTCCAGGCTGGCGATGACGGCGGGGGTGGCGATGTTCCCCGCCACGCGGGTGACGAAGACCTGTCCGATCGATTGGTCGAAGACGAGCTCGACCGGCATTCTGGAGTCGGCGCACGCCAGGACGGCGGCGAACGGCTCCTGCTTCTGGGCCGTCCGACGCTGAAGAATGTCCAGGTCTTCCTGGAACGAGGTCATGGCGCGGCGGGCGAAGCGCTCATTGCCCTGCCGAAGTTTCTCCAGGGCCTGATCGGGCGTGAGCGTGCTTTGCGCCTGGGCGAGCGAGCCGATGCCCAGCCCGCCGGCCATGCCGGCCATCAGGCCAGCGCTCAACAGCCTCCGGCGGGATAGACGCAAGACTGCCTTTTCATCGAGCGGAAATTGATGCCGCAGGCAGCCGCATGCCTGCTTTGCTTTCTCGGACATGGAAACTCCTCGTTCGGCGGGGGGCTAAACCTATAGCACGAAGAGCGCGATGAATGGTAGGCCCCGCCCCGGGGCATCAATCGGTCTGGTGATCCTGCCGCTGCAACAGGCGCTCCTTCAGCAGGCGGGCGCCGATCGACATCAGCGAGCCGCGGCGGCGCACCAGTTCATAGGGCTCGCTGCGCAAGCTGAACTGGAAAGGAAGAATGCTGACCAGGCCGTTGCGGGCGAAAAAGGAAGCGACGTCGGTCGAGGCCAGCGCGACGAAGGACGAGTTCCTGCGCAGCAGGGCCAGCGTGGCGAATGGCGAGGTGGTTTCCAGCAGGTTGGTCGGAAACCGGATGCCGGCATCGTAGAACTCCCGTTCAAGCAGAATGCGCATCGGCATGTTGGCGCGGTAGACGATCCATTTGCACTGGGCAAGGTCCTGGAGGGTCAGTCCGTCGGCGAGCGCCAGCGGGCTGCCGATGCTGGCGATCACCCGCAATTCCTCGGGCTGCAGCATCTCGCTTTCGTATAGCTCGGGCGATTTGGTGACCACCGTGCGGCATATCGCCAGGTCCAGCCGGCCGCTGTCGAGCAGGCTGAGCAGCTCGGCGCTGGTGTCCTCGACGATCTCCACCGACATGCCGGGGTGGGTCTGCATCAAGTCCGAAACGGCGTCCGTCAGCAGCGGTATGGCTCCCATGATGGAGCCCACCGCCACCCGGCCGCCGTCGCCTTTCTGGATCGCGTCCAGCTCATTGCGAAGGTGGCCCAGGTCGGTGTAGATCATGCGCGCGTAGCGCACCACGCACAGCCCCAGGTCGTTGGCTTCCAGGCCGCGGTTGGTGCGCACGAAGAGCGCCGCGCCGAAGGTGGTTTCGATTTCCTGCAACGCCTTGCTGGCCCCGGGCTGGCTGATCGCCACCTCCTTGGCCGCGCCCAGCAGCGAGCCGTGCTCGTAGATAGCCAGCAGCAGGCGCAGGTGCTTGATGTGCAGGCGGGAAACGATGGACGTCAACGAGGGCGTCATGAATTGCCTTTTAGTTATAGCTGTATGAGCAGCTTTCAATATTCATTCCCCCCGGGCGGCCCTAGAATGCCTTCATAGAGCGGGCGCGGCCCTGCTGGCAGGAGACGCCGGCGCGGGTGGTGTGTCCCGGTGTCGCTTCAATTATAACTTTCTCTCAATTCAGATGGCGCTCATCCAATATCTCACCCACATTCAGTTCGACTTCGGCGCGGTGCGCCTGCTGCAGGCCGAGTGCGACCGCATCGGGATCAAGCGCCCCATGGTGGTCACGGACCAGGGCATACGCGCCGCCGGCATACTGGATGAGGCCCTGTCGCATCTGGGCCGGGCGGACGCGGTGCCGGTCTTCGACGCGACGCCGCCGAACCCGAACGAGCAGGCCGTGCGCCAGGCGGTCGCGATGTTCGGCGCGCACGACTGCGACGGCATCATCGCCCTTGGCGGCGGCTCGTCCATCGACCTGGCCAAGGGCGTGGCCGTGTGCGCCACGCACGAGGGACCGTTGAAGCGCTTCGCCGTGATCGAGGGCGGGCTGAGCCATATCACGGCCGCCGCCGCGCCGGTCATCGCCGTTCCGACGACGGCCGGCACAGGCAGCGAGGTCGGGCGCGGCGCGATCCTGATTCTCGACGATGGCCGCAAGGTCGGGGTGATTTCGCCGTTCGTGGTGCCGCGCACGGCGATCTGCGATCCGGACCTGACGCTGCGGCTGCCGCCGGCCTTGACCGCGGCGACCGGCATGGACGCCATCGCGCATTGCCTGGAGACGTTCATGTCCCCGCTGTTCAACCCGCCGGCCGACGGCATCGCGCTCGATGGCCTGGCCCGGGCCTGGCGCCATATCGAGCGCGCCACCAACGAGCCGGGCGACCGCGATGCGCGCATGAACATGATGAGCGCCAGCATGCAGGGCGCGCTGGCATTCCAGAAAGGCCTGGGCTGCGTGCACAGCCTGAGCCATTCGCTCGGGGGGATCGATCCGCGCCTGCATCACGGCACGCTGAACGCGATCCTGCTGCCGGCCGTCATCGAGTTCAACGCGCCGGCGCCCACGATGGCGCGGGAGCACAAGCTGGACCGGATCGCCGCGGCGATCGGGCTGGCCGGCGGCGACGCGGTGGCCGGCGCGGTGGCCAAGCTGACCGCCAGGCTGGGCCTGCCCACGTCCCTGGGGCAGGTGGGGGTTGCCCGCGAGCGGTTTGCCCGGATCGTCGAGGGCGCGCTCAAGGACCACAGCCACAAGACCAGCCCCCGGGAGGCTTCGGCCGAAGACTATGCGCGGATGCTCGACGCCGCGTTTTGAGCGCCAGGCAGCCATGGCTCACGATGGAGGGGGACTGGACATGACAATCAGCGGCGAAATGATCATAGGGCGCGACATGGTGGCCGGCGACGGGCCGCGGCTCTATGCCTTCGATCCCAACGAGAACCGCGAGATCGAGCCGGCGTTCTCGTCGGCCACCCGGGGGCTGGTCGATGCCGCCTGCGATCTCGCGGCGCGGGCGTTCGACCGCTACCAGGCGCTGCCGCTGCGGGCCAGGGCGGATTTCCTGGAGCGCATCGCGACCAACATCGAACATATCGGCGACGAACTGATCCAGCGCGCGCACAGCGAGACGGGGCTGCCGCGCGCGCGCCTGGAAGGCGAACGGGCCAGGACGGTCGGCCAGCTCAGGCTGTTCGCGGCGGTGGTCCGCAGCGGGCATTGGCTGCACGCCACGCTGGACAGCCCGCAGCCCGATCGCCAGCCGGCCCCGCGGCCGGACCTGCGCATGGTCAAGGCGCCCGTGGGGCCCGTGGCGGTCTTCGGCGCCAGCAACTTTCCCCTGGCATTTTCCGTGGCGGGAGGCGATACCGCCTCGGCGCTGGCCGCCGGCTGTCCGGTGGTCGTCAAGGCCCACAGCGCGCACCTGGGGACGTCCGAACTGGTTGCGCGGGCCGTGCGGCAGGCAGGCATCGAGTGCGATATGCCGGAGGGCGTGTTTTCGCTGCTGGTCGGACCGGGCGCCGAGGTGGGCGCCAGCCTGGTGGCCCATCCCGCCATCAAGGCGGTGGGGTTCACCGGCTCGCGGCAGGGCGGCCTGGCGCTGGTCGACGTGGCCGCCCGGCGCAAGGAGCCTATTGCGGTGTATGCGGAAATGAGCAGCATCAACCCCTTTTTCGTGCTGCCTGGCGCGCTGGCCAGGCGCGCGCCGGCGCTGGCGGCCGGGCTGGCCGATTCGATCGCCCTGGGGGCCGGGCAGTTCTGCACCAATCCCGGTCTGGTCGTGCTGCTCGATGGCGATGCGGCCAGGGGCTTCGTGGGCGAACTGGCGCAGGCGCTGGGCGGCAAGGCGCCGCAAACCATGCTGACCGCGGGCATCGCCAGTGCATACGGCGCGGCGCTCGAGCGCCGCCTGGACGAACCCGGCGTGGAGCAGGTCCTGCCGCCGGCGCGCGGCCCCTTGCCGTGCAGCGCCAGGCCGGCGCTTTTTGCGATCGATGCCGACGACTTCATGGCCGCCGCCTTGCATCGCGACGAGATCTTCGGGCCGGCGTCCGTGGTCGTCTATTGCCGCGACTGGCCGCAGTTGCGCCGCCTGGCCGAGTCGCTGGAAGGCCAGCTGACCGCGACCCTGCATTTCGAGGACGGCGACCGGGACGAGGTCGGGCGGCTGTTGCCCATCCTGGAGAAAAAGGCCGGGCGCCTGATCGCCAACGGGTATCCTACAGGCGTCGAAGTCTCCCATGCGATGGTGCACGGCGGGCCGTTTCCGTCGACGTCGAATGCCCGGGCGACGTCGGTGGGCGCCAGCGCCATCGACCGCTTCCTGCGCCCGCTCTGCTACCAGGATTTCCCGAGCGAGCTGATGCCCGCGGCATTGCAGGACGGCAATCCGCTCGCATTGTGGCGTTTGCGCGATGGGCGCATGCAGCAGGGCTGAGCAATGGCGCGGCCGATCCATGGCCGCGCCGCGCACGAGGCCCTGCACCGATTGAACGCAGTCTGATCGCTGCATTTTTGACTGGTATGGAGGATGACATGACCGCAAGCAAGCAGAACGACAAGCAAGGCAAGGCCGTTACCGACGATCCGCCTCCGCGGATCATGCACGTCGATGACATGGAATGGGAAACCATCCGCTGGCCGGGCGAAACGGGCAAGATGCTCAGCCACCCGACGCCGGACGATCCGACGCTGCCCAACGCCGGGCTGCTGCGCCTGGAGCCGGGCGCCTACCACCCCTGGCATCGGCACGATTTCGCCCAGGTCTGGTACATCCTGGAAGGCGAATTCACCATCGGCGGCGTCAAGTGCGGGCCCGGCACCGTGTTGCAGCATGGAGACCCGCATTGCGAGCCCGAACTGCATACCGAGTCCGGCGGCGTGATGTTCATCGTGCAATACCCCGGCCCCACCACCGGCGGGCGGGTGATCTATGACAAGCGCTTCAATATGGACAAGCGCGCGGCGGTCGAGGCCGAGCGCATCGATCTCTAGGCGCCGCAAGGGCGGGCGGCGTCCGCGGGCGCCGCCCGCTTCCTCATGTAAAACAATGAAGGCAGGAGGAAGAAATGACCGCTCTTCTTTCGAAGAACGATTTTCGCGTCGCGCTGCAGGAGGCCATCGTGGGCAAGGCCTCGGCGAAAGCGGCATTCAGCCAGGCGTGGATGGACGGGACGCTGCAACGCCATCATTTCGCCCGGTGGGCCGAGAACCACTACCACTACGTCGGCCCTTTCGCGGACTACCTCGGGTACATCTACAACAATGCCCGCGACGAGCAGGACGGGGTCAAGGACCTCCTGCTGCAGAGCATGTACGAGTTCCGGCATCTGCAGGAAGGCGAGGCCAGCGTTTCCCACACGGACCTGCTGATCCGTTTCGCCCAGGCGTGCGGCACGACGCGCGAGCGGGTCGAATCCCCGCATGCCTGCAATCCGGTCACCCGCGGCATGCAGGCATGGTGCTACGCCACGGCGATCCGCGAGTCCCCCGTGGTGGCGACGGCCGCCTTGCTGGTCGGCCTGGCCTCGCAGGTGCCGCAGATCTACGCCAGGCAGATCGTTCCGCTGCGCGACCCGCGCGTCTATGGGTTCAGCGAACATGAGGTCGCCTTTTTCGCCCTGCGGATCACTTCGGATGGCGCGCACGCGGAGCGCGGCTACCGGATCGTGCTCGATGGGGCGACCACGCCCGGGCTGCAGCAACGCTGCCTGCAGTTCGTGCGATGGGGCGCGGAAATGCGCTATGCCTATGCGCAGGCGATCTACGACCAGTATGTCGCGCCCGACCTTGGCGCCCGCCGCGTGGATTGATGCGCGCGGGCCAGGCCGGCGGTGTCGCGGCCGCAATGTTATGGATTAGCTGCTGGTTATATCTGTATGAGCAGCTTTCAATATTCAGCCTCTTGAGAGCGGCCTAGAATCAACGCAAATTCAAGAACAGCCCCAGCCGCTGGCTGGGCGCTGCGGGTCCTGGCATCGCCTTGAATATAACTTTTATTCAATTCAAGACGCGTCGAACCCGGCGCTTCCCGGCGCCAGGCCTGGCCGCTGCAAAAAATACGATGACAAGACGGAGACAGATGTTGTGGAACATATTGCCAAACCAGATGAGAGCGCTTCCCCGGCCCATGCCCGGGATGGCGAAGCTCACGCAATGACCGCCGCGCACGGCCATGTGCTGGTTGCCCAGGGGCTGACGAAGGCATTCGGCGGATTCACCGCCGTCAACAACGTCGATCTGCGTGTGCGCGCGCAAACCATCCACGCGCTGATCGGTCCGAACGGCGCGGGCAAGACAACCTGTTTCAACCTGCTCAGCAAGTTCCTGCAACCCAGTTCGGGGCGCATCTACTACCAGGGCAGCGACATTACGCGCGCGGCGCCGGAGGACATCGCCCGCCGCGGGCTGGTGCGCTCGTTCCAGATTTCGGCGACTTTCCCCAAGCTGACGCTGGGCGAGAACGTACGGGTCGCATTGCAGCGCAAGCTGGGCACGTCCTGGCACTTCTGGAAGCCGCTGGCCAGCCTGCGCGTCCTCGACGAGCAGGTGGACCGCCTGCTGGAGTCGGTGGGCCTGGCCGAGCGGCGCGACGAGCCGGCGGGATTGCTGTCGTACGGACGCAAGCGCGCGCTGGAGCTGGCGACGACGCTGGCGCTGGAGCCGGATGTGCTGCTGCTCGATGAACCGATGGCGGGCATGGGCCGGGAGGACATCGAGACGGTCGCCGCGCTCATCCAGAAAGTCGCCAAGGGGCGGACCGTGCTGATGGTGGAGCACAACCTGGGCGTGGTCGCGCGGCTGGCCGACACCATCACGGTGCTGTGCCGCGGCGAAGTGCTCGCGGAGGGCTCGTATGAAGCGGTGTCGAACAATCCCGAGGTCATCGCCGCCTACATGGGAGGGGCCCATGCCTGAGACGCATCTGCAGGTCAGCGATCTGCACGCCCAGTATGGCGAAAGCCAGGTGCTGCACGGTATGGCCCTCACGGTGGGGCGCGGCGAAGTCGTGACGCTGCTGGGCCGCAACGGCGCCGGCAAGACCACGACGCTGCGCGCCATCATGGGCCTGCTCGCCAGGCGGCGCGGCTGCGTGCGGTTCGAGGGACGCGAGCTGATGGGGCTCGCGCCGGAGGCGATCGCCCGGTCGGGCATCGCCTTGTGTCCCGAAGAGCGGGCGATCTTCTCGGGCCTGAGCGTCCAGGAGAACCTGATGCTTCCGCCGGTCGTGCGCGCCGGCGGGATGACGGTGCCGGAGATCCTGGCGTTGTTTCCGAACCTGGCCGAGCGCCTGAAAAGCCCGGGAACGAAGCTGTCGGGCGGCGAGCAGCAGATGCTGGCGATCGGCCGCATCCTGCGCACCGGCGCGACCCTGCTGCTGCTCGATGAGCCGAGCGAAGGGCTGGCCCCGGTGATCATCGAGCAGATCGGCCTGACCATCCGCAAGCTGAAGGACCGCGGCATCTCCATCCTGCTGGTGGAGCAGAACGTCAATTTCGCGACCAGCGTCGCGGACCGGCATTACGTCGTCGAGCATGGAGAGGTGATCGACGCCTTTTCCAATGCCGAAATCGCAAGCAACAGCGCTCGGTTGAGCGCCTACCTGAGTGTTTGAACCATGGGCATCGAATCCATCCTCGGCATTCCGAGCAACGCGTTCATGGGCCAGTTGCTGATGGGGCTGATGAACGGCGCCTTCTACGCCATGCTGAGCCTGGGCCTGGCGATCATTTTCGGGCTGCTCAACGTGATCAACTTCCTGCACGGCGCCCAGTTCATGGTGGGGGCCTTCATCGCCTGGATGCTGCTGGCGTGGGCGGGCCTGAGCTATTGGGTCGCCCTGCTGGTGGCGCCGCTGGTCGTGGCGATCGGCGCCGTGTTCGTCGAGCGCCTGTTCCTGCGGCATCTCTACCGCCTCGATCATCTCTACGGCATGCTGCTGACGTTCGGCCTGATGCTGATGGTCGAGGGGCTGTTTCGCAAGAGCTTCGGCTCGTCCGGGCTGCCGTATCCCAATGTCATCCCCGGCGGCATGGACCTGGGCTTCATGTTCCTGCCGTATTACCGCGCCTGGGTCGTGGCGGCTTCGCTGCTCGTCTGCCTGGCCATCTGGCTGCTGATCGAGAAGACGCGGCTGGGCAGCTATCTGCGGGCGGCGACCGAGAATCCGGACATGGTGCGCGCCTTCGGCATCAAGGTTCCCGTGCTGCTGACGCTGACCTACGCGTTCGGCGCCGGGCTGGCCGGCCTGGCGGGCGTCATGGCGGCGCCGATCTACCAGGTCAGCCCGCTGATGGGTTCCAACCTCGTCATCCTGGTTTTCGCCGTGGTGGTGATCGGCGGCATGGGCTCGATCCTGGGTTCGATCCTGACCGGCTTCTCGCTGGGCGCCATCGAAGGCCTGACCAAGCTCTTCTACCCGCAGGCGTCGGCGACCGTGATCTTCCTCGTGATGATCATCGTGCTGCTCATCAAGCCGACGGGCCTGTTCGGCAAGGCGAAGTGAAACCACCATGAAAAAAGATACCTCTCCGATGCTGCGCCCGATGCTCGTCCTGCTGGCGTGCGCCATGGTGGCGCCGGCCATCGTCTATCCGATCTTCCTCATGAAGGTCATGTGCTTCGCGATCTTCGCCTGCGCCGTCAATCTGCTGGTCGGCTACGCCGGCCTGCTGTCGCTGGGCCATTCCATGTTCTTCGGCATGTCCGCCTACATCACGGCGCATACGCTCAAGGCGTGGGGCTGGCCGTTCGAGGCCGCGCTGCCGGCCGCGGTGCTTGCCTGCGCGGCGCTGGGCTTCATCGCGGGATCGATCGCCATCCGCAGGCAAGGCATCTACTTCGCGATGATCACGCTGGCCCTGGCCCAGATGGTTTATTTCTTCTGTCTGCAGGCGCCGTTCACCGGCGGCGAGGACGGCCTGCAGAACGTGCCGCGGCCCGTCATCCTCGGGCTGTTCGACACCGCCGACGACTGGACGCTCTATGTCGTGGTGCTCGCCATTTTCCTGGCGGCGGTGGCGGTCTATCACCGGGCGATCCATTCGCCGTTCGGCGAGGTGGCCAAGGCCATCCGCGACAACGAGCCGCGCGCCATATCCCTGGGCTACAAGGTCAATCGCCACAAGCTGCTGGCCTTCGTCATCTCGGCGGCGCTCACCGGCCTGGCCGGCGGCACGAAGGTGCTGGTTTTCCAGCTGGCTTCGCTGACCGACGTGGGCTGGCACATCAGCACCGAGGTGGTCCTGATGGTGCTGGTGGGCGGCATGGGGACGATCATCGGACCGCTGGTCGGCGCCGTGCTCATTCTCGCCATGCAGTACTACCTGGCGCCGCTCGGAGAGTGGGTCATGGTCATCCAGGGGGCGGTCCTGGTCACTGTCGTGATGATCTTCCGGCGCGGACTGGTCGGCGAGTTCGAGGCATGGCGCGCCCGCATGGCCGCCAGGCCCGGCAAGCCGGCCCTGGCGCCGCGCCATGCGCCGGGCAGCTTTGTCGTGCATTCGGACGCGTGGTCCGGCAAATGAGCGCTTTTTTTCCTTCATCGCCAGGCACACGGCCGTGCCGCGGCTTGCCTGCTGTTTCCCTTTTCCATCGAGGATTCCACATGTCTGTGAACAAGAAAGCATCCATGAAATCCGCCGCCGCGCTCGCCATGCTCGCCGGCGCGCTATGCGCATCGCCCGCCGGCGCGCAGGTGTCCGGCGACGTCGTCAAGATCGGGATTCTCAACGACCAGTCGGGCCTGTATGCCGACCTGGCCGGCGCGGGCTCGGTACAGGCGGCGCGCATGGCGATCGAGGAGTTCGGCGGCCAGGTGCTGGGCAAGAAGATCGAGCTGGTCTGGGCCGACCACCAGAACAAGGCCGATATCGGCGCCGGCATCGCGCGCGCCTGGTTCGACCGGGAAGGCGTCGACGCGGTCGCGGACTTCTCCAATTCGAGCGTCGGGTTCGCGGTGCAGGGCCTGGCCAACGAGCGCAAGAAGATCACGCTGGTGGCGGCGGGGTCGTCCGATTTCACCGGCAAGGCCTGCAGCCCGTTCTCGACGCAGTGGGTCTACAACAGTTACAGCAACGGCTACGGCCTGGCGCGCCTGCTGGCCAGCCGCGGCATGGATTCGGTATTCCTGCTGACGGTGGACTATACCTTCGGCCACGCCTTCGCCAATGACGTGCGCAAGGCCGTAGCGGAGAACGGTGGCAAGGTGCTGGGCGAGGTGCGTTTTCCGTTGAATTCGTTCGACCTGAGTTCGTATCTGCTGCAGGCGCAGGCCTCGAAAGCCAAGCTGATCGTGACGGCAGCCGCCGGCAGCGACATGACGTCCACGGTGAAGCAGGCCAACGAATTCGGCATCACGCCCGGCCAGGCGCTGGCCGCGCCGGCGGTGTTCATCACCGATGTGCACAGCATGGGCCTGCAGGCCGCCCAGGGCCTGCAGTTCGTGACGGCATTCTATTGGGACCGCACGCCGGATTCGCGAGCCTGGGCCGAGAAGTTCTTCGCGAGCCGCAAGGCCATGCCGTCCATGACGCAGGCCGGCGTGTATTCCGCGGTGCGCCATTACCTGAAGGCGGTGGAGGCCGCCAAGACGGACGACGCGGTGGCGGTGGCCGCCAAGATGCGCGAACTTCCGGTGCGCGACATGAATATCGAGAACGGGCGCGTTCGCGAGGATGGCCAGGTCATGCACGACATGTACCTGGTCGAGGTCAAGAAGCCCGGCGAGTCCCAGCGTGCGTGGGATTACTACAAGGTGCTGACGACGGTGCCCGCCGAGCAGGCGTTCCAGACGCTGGCCGACAGCGCCTGCCCGCTGGTCGGGAAGCAGTAATGCGCCGCGCGCCGGGCGGTTCGCCCGGCGTTGCGCTGCGGCTCGCGCGATTCGGCGTGAACGCCAGAACATCATCCTGAAGCTGGCCGTGGCGCCGATGACGTCGCTGCCGGAGAAATCGCTGTCCGCGGTCGCTTCGCCGCAGACGGCGTAGCGGTCCGCCCAGTTGTGCTTCCCGCCTATCCCCAGGTCGCCCCAGGTGCGCCCCATGCGGCTGTCGATCGTCACGTCAGCGACCTGAACCCGTGCGCCATCCAGGAAACTCGCGCTTGATGTCGAGCACCCCATGGATATCAGCGGCGTGCGCCCGCCGCGCCGCGATGGCCCGGCGCCGATGACATGGTGTTTCCCCGGCAGGCGTACTTGCGCCACCGCCGCCCGCATCGCCCCTGTGATGGAGCGAGTCGCCAGAAAACCTGCGCGATCTGTGGCGCGTGCGGAACCTGGCGATAACCCCTAGGCACGCGACCAATGAAAACGCTTGCCCAGCCGCCGTTCTCGGCGCTAGCATACGAATCATCACAAATATGAATATACATCACATATGCGATCTAAGCTAGTCAAATCTGCAACCCGGGTGCTCGATCTGCTGGAGTTGCTGTCTACCTCGCCGTCGGCCCTGCGCGTCATGGAGATCGCCGAGGAAATGGATATTCCGCAAAGCAGCGCCTCCATGCTGCTGGCTACCGTCGAGGCGCGCGGCTACATCGAGCGCGAGGCCGACGGCTACCGCATCGCCAGGCGGTTCTCCGAGGGCGGCTGGGTGGCCGGCAAGCTGGGCGTGCTGTTGCGCGCGGCCCGGCCGCATATGCAGGCGCTGACCGAACAGACGGGCGAGTCGGCTTTTCTCGGCATCCTGACGCCAGCCGGCGATATGCAGTACGTCGAGAAGTCCGTAAGCCAGAACCCGCTGCGCTACGACGCCGAACTGGGCAAGCGCGCCGCCTATGCAACCACCAACGGTCTGGTGCTGCTGGCTGCTTTGGACGAAGAGGAGCTCGCTCGCTATTTCGACGGACGCAAGTTCGAGCGGCTCACTCCCGTCACGATCACGGATGAAGCCGTGCTGCGCCAGGAACTGGAGCGCGTGCGGCGGCAGGGCTACGCATCGCTGACCGACAGTCATGTCGTGGGCGCGTCGGGCAGCGCGTTCGGCATCCGGGATCGTCAAGGCGTGGTGGTGGCGGCGCTGTGCATCATCGCGCCGACCGAGCGTTTCAAACAGCAGGTGGAGCGGGTGCATGCACTGCTGCCTCAGGTCTGCAACGAGATAGGCCGGTCCCTGCCCGACTGAGGAAGGCGACAAACTTCATATGAACAAGGAAAAGACATGCGTACCGCGGTAATCGGCGGGGGAATCGTGGGCGTGAGCACGGCGCTCACGCTGCGCAGGAGCGGCCATGACGTCGTGTTGATCGAGCGCGGCGACCTCGGCATGGGGTGCTCATACGGAAACGGCGGCGCCATCAGCCCCGATTTCTGCGTGCCCCTCGCGATGCCGGGCATGCTCAAAAGGGTGCCCCGATGGTTTTCGGATCCGCTGGGTCCGCTGGTCGTGCGTTGGCGTCATTTGCCGGCGGCCATGCCCTGGCTGGTCCGCTGGGTGCTGCAGGGGCGCGACATCGCGAAGGTGCGCGCCAACTCGGCGGCCATGCGCAGCCTGCACCGCGACGCCCTCGCGGACTATCGCACGCTGCTGGCCGGCGAGTACGGTCAACTCATCGAGACGACGGGCCAGATGTATGTCTGGCAGCATGACCGCTCGGGCCCGGTCGAGTCGCTCGCCCGCCAATTGCGTCTCGAGCAGGGTGTCGAGGCGCGCTCCCTGACGGGCTCGGAGATCCGCTCGTTAGACCCGCACCTGGACGTTCGCTATGACAAAGGGCTGTTCTTCCCTGAAAACGGCCACACGATCGATCCGTTGGGACTCGTGCGGGCCCTGGCGGCCAGGTATGCCGCCGAAGGGGGCCAGGTCGTGCGCGACGAGTTCCGCCGCTTCGAGCTGCGCGAAAGCCGGGCGGTGGCGGCGCAATGTGCGCAAGGCCGTCATGAGGCCGATGCTTTCGTGATCGCGACAGGCGTGGATGGCGCGCGCATGGCCCGTGGCCTGGGCGACCGCGTCAGCATGCAGGCCGAACGCGGCTATCACGTCATGTTGCCTGACCCAGGCGTGCGGCCGGCAATCAAGATCAGCAACCGGGATCATATGTTTGGCCTGACTCCCATGGCGCAGGGGGTGCGCATTTCCGGGACCGTCGAGATCGCATCGGCCGACGCACCCGCGGACTACCGGCGCGCGCAGGCGCTGCTGACGCGCGCCCGGCAGATGTATCCCGGTTTGAACGGCGAGGACGCCAGCTTCTGGATGGGATCGCGGCCTTCCACGCCCGACTCCTTGCCGGTCATCGACCGGGCCCGTGCCGCGCGCAATGTGATTTACGCCTTCGGTCATGGCCATTCGGGACTGACAGGCGCGCCCATGACCGCGCGCATGGCCGCCGCCCTGCTTGCGCAGGAGCGGCCGCCGATCGATCCCAACCCCTATCGCGCCGCGCGGTTCCATTGATTTCCACCCTCATCCGTTATTGACAGGAATTCCATCATGTTGCAGCAATCAGCGCCGGCGGCCACCCAGGTCCGCGTCGGCGTCGACACCGGCGGCACCCACACCGACGTGGTGCTGGTCCACGGCGATCAGGTGCGCACGCTTAAAGTGCCCACCACGCCGGAGGATCTGAATATCGGCATCCTGGATGGCATCGGCAATATATGCGCCGCCGCCGGGCTGGACCTGAACGTGGTCTCCCGGTTCGTGTACGCCACGACCTACGTGACCAACCTGATTGTCGAGGAGAAAGAGGCGAGCGTCGCCTTGCTGACGACAGAGGGATTTCGCGATGTGCTGGAGATCGGCCGCGCATCGCGCAAGCCGGACGTCTACGACATACATTGGCGCCCCGCCAGCCCGCTGGTGCCTCGCCATCTGCGCTTTACCGTACGCGAACGGATGGATCACGAGGGACGCCCGATTACGGCATTGGACGAGCAGCAGGCGCGCGAGGTGCTGCGCGAGCTGAAGGCGGCCGGCGTGCGCAGCCTGGCGGTGTGCTTCCTGCACGCCTACGCGAACCCGGCCCATGAAGCCCGCATCGCCGAGCTGGCGGCGGAAATCTGCCCCGATATCGATGTCTCCCTCTCCAGCGACGTGGTGCGGGAGTTTCGCGAGTTCGAGCGCACCAGCACGACATGCGTGAACGCCTTTATCAAGAAGGCCATCATCGACCATCTGGATGCGCTCGAGCGTACCGCGGCCGAACGCGGCATGACGGCGAACTGCTACATCATGCGGGGTAATGGCGGCTTGTCGACGTTCGGCCGCGCCACGGGGCTGGCCGCCGCCATCACGCACTCCGGCGTGATGGGCGGGATCGTGGGCGCCACGGCACTGGCCGCGCAGTGCGGCATCCGGGACATCATCACTTTGGACATGGGGGGCACGAGCACCGACGTGGCGCTCATCACCAATGGCACGCCGCACATGACCCATCGCAGCAAGGTCGGCCCTCATCCCCTGTTGATTCCGACGCTGGACATGGTGACGATAGGCGCGGGCGGAGGATCGATGGCGTTCGTGGATGGCGGTTCGGCGCTGCGCGTGGGGCCGCGCAGCGCCGGTTCGGTGCCAGGCCCGGCCTGCTATGGACAAGGCGGCTTGCAGCCCACCGTTACGGACGCCAATCTGTATGCCGGACGGCTCAATCCCGAGTTCTTCCTGGCCGGGGCTCGAAAACTGTATCCGGAACAGTCGAGCAAGGCCATCCAGGAACAGATCGCCGGGCCGCTGGGTCTGGAAGTGGCCGAGGCTGCCGTGGGTATTCTGTCCATCGCGGAGGCGCACATGACGAACGCGATCCGGCTGGTGTCGGTCGAGCGCGGCCTGGACCCCCGCGACTTCACCTTGGTGGCGTTCGGCGGCGCGGGAGCGCTGCATGCCGTGCGCCTGGCCGAGGCGCTCAGCATCCGCAAGGTGCTGATTCCCCCGGCGCCCGGCAACCTGTCGGCGATGGGCTTGTTGTGCGCCGACGTGCGTCATGACCTGGCGCGCACCCTGGTGTCCGACCTGATCGCAGACGCGGCGCCGGCGCTGCGGCGCACGGTGGAGGAACTGCTCGCGCAGGCGCGCGAGGCGCTCGACAAGGAGGGCGTCTCGCCAGGGAACTCGCAATTCGCGACCACGGCAGACCTGCGTTACCAGGGGCAGAACTACGAACTGAACCTGCCGCTGGTGGATCGCGATCTGCAGGGCGATTTCGGCGCCTTGGCCGAGCGCTTCGGCGAGCTGCATGAGCGCGTCTACGGTTACCGCCTGGCGGGGCGCGTCATTCAGTTGGTCAACGTGCGTGTCACGGCCACCGGCCATATCGAGAAGGCGGGCTGGCCGGCCGTCGAGGCCAGAGGCCAGGCCGCGCCCTGCGCGCATCGCCCAGTCTATCTGGAAGGC
>Ga0182740_1000582_pt1 | contig 36740 bp, 28 predicted proteins | sample eDN5th37CKraftBY_FD_128872 | JGI IMG/M metagenome (GOLD analysis project Ga0182740, IMG submission 128872) | Enriched backyard soil microbial communities from Emeryville, California, USA - eDNA 5th pass 37_C Kraft BY (version 2) (version 2) | ecosystem: Environmental > Terrestrial > Soil >...
GACGGACTGCCCATCGACGTTCTGTCGAATCTCATGCACTGGCCGTCCGTCGAACGCGTATGGATGCCGGAATGGCTGAACTACCGCGAGGCGACGCTCGAGCGGCTTCGCCAAGCTGTCAGCGACACCAAGCAACGGTTGACGGCGCCGGTGGAGAGACCGTCCGAGCCGGTCGAGACTCCCACCCTCGTGATTCCTCCGCCGGTTACTGGACCGAAGCACGAGTCCGCGACGATCGGGTCGCTGAAGTCGGCGCACACAGTGACGGCGCCGAAGCCCAAGCGGCACCCCAACATCCGGGCTTTCGAGGAGTGGTCGCCACGGATCGCCGGTGACAAGTCGGTGCTCGATGCACTTCCGAGTCCGTGGGCCAAGAGCCAAGTGTTGACGGTGGCGCGCGAGATCATCGAGGCCGAGGCGCCGATTCACCGTGACCGGCTGGCCAAGCTCGTCGCAGGAGCGTTCGGGCTTGGCCGGGTCAACGATGACCGTCGCCGTTCGATTCAGCGTGTGGTGCCGACTGAATACCGGCGCGACCGTGACGACTTCTATTGGGGCGCTGGCGTCAACCCCGACAAATGGTCACTCGTGCGGCAGCCTGAAGACGGGGGAAGCCGGCCCCTCGATGAGGTCAGCCTGATCGAGATCGGCAACGCCATGTCGATCGTCGCTGAGCAGACCGGCGGTATCGAGCGCGAAGAGCTCAAGCGCGAGGCACTTGCGCTCTTCGGTGGTCGCCGCGTTACCCAGGCTATCGGCGGTCGACTGGACGACGCGCTGAAACGGGCCGTCGACATGGGAGTGCTGAGGGTTTCGCGCACGGGTTCCTTTTTAGCGCCTCGGTAGCGGCGCGCTAGTTCCTAGTGGCTCGTAGATTCTCGGAAGGAGAGGGTACCTGGTGGTCGATGGTGCCGGAGTCAGTGGCCGCTGCACGCGGTTCAACGCCAATGGTGTTGCGTGCACCAACGTCACGAACGAGGCGGACAGGCGGTGTCGGCAGCCGGCCTGCGACGGGCTCACCATAGCGTATAGGTGCCGAGGTGCCGAAGCTCAAGGATGTCAAGTTCGACGGCTCACTGGAAGAGATTCGCAAAAACGGATTCCAATCCCGTAGCGATAGGGAACTCCGCTGACGATTGAAGTCTGGCCACAGGCGATCCGGCCGCTCCAGTTCCATCACACAAGAACCGATGGCGAAGCCGAAGTGCAGATTCGGTGGATGCTTGCCGACTTCGCGGACAAATCGGGTAGGACGTTGCTGTGCTTTCACACCCATAGCGATATTTCGAATTACATTTGCAGTGCACATCCGGGGGAGTGACGTTCAGTGGGCAGTTCTTGCGGGATTGCCGGTACCAAAGGGGAGAAGCGAAAGGTGACAGCGTGGGTTTGTACTGCGCGTCGTGTGGGCGCCACGCAGTGAGGAATTGGCTCATCTTCGAGCTCGTCGGGATTGCCCGTCCGCTAGAGGCTGGCGAGAAGGGAGAGACATGGATATCTTTCGCGTCCACCGGGAGTTGATCGACGACTACAAGTCCTTCACCACCAGTGCAGTCGTCCCGCTGGACCCCCGGATCAAGCAGTACGTCGACGACGAACTCGCCGAGGGCAAGCAATGGCCCGAGCCGTGGCTCTCGCTGAATCCGACTTTCGCGTCTGGCGGCTCCATCGACGACATGGTGGCGGAGGGCCTTCTGCATCCCGAGTGCGCGAGGATCTTCCGTCCGAAGGCGGATGTCGCGGACCCCGGAGACCGGCCGATCACCCTGCACCGTCACCAGCGCGACGCCATCAAAACCGCACGCGCGGGGAAGAGCTATGTGCTCACTACCGGAACCGGCTCGGGAAAGTCGCTGGCGTACATCATCCCAATCGTCGACCGGGTGCTCCGTCAACAACCGCGCCAACGCGGAGTCAAGGCCATCATCGTCTATCCGATGAACGCCCTGGCCAACAGCCAGGTGGGCGAACTCGAGAAGTTCCTGCGCTTCGGCTACGGCGAAGGCAACGAGCCGGTGACCTTCGCCCGCTACACCGGTCAGGAACAAGGTGAGCAACGCGAAGCGATCCTGCGCGATCCTCCTGACATCCTGCTCACCAACTACGTGATGCTCGAGTTGATGCTTACCCGGCCTGAGGAGCGGCGAAAGCTGGTAGACGCCGCGACGGGCCTAGAGTTCCTGGTCCTCGACGAGTTGCACACATACCGCGGCCGGCAGGGCGCCGACGTTGCGATGCTGGTTCGGCGGGTCCGTGACGCCTGCCAGTCACCGTCCATGCAATGCGTCGGCACGTCGGCGACGATGGCCAGCGCCGGCACTGAGGCCGATCAGCGCCGGGTTGTCGCCGAAGTCGCGACGAGCCTGTTCGGCACGGAGGTCACCCCCGACCGTGTCATCGGTGAGACGCTTGACCATGCCACCTCCGGCGACCCCGACGACACACTGCGGCTGACCCGCGAGGTGCAGGCAGGCGGAGTGGACGGGAACTACGAGGCTCTGGCCGGTTCGTCGCTGGCTTCTTGGATCGAAGAGACGTTCGGTCTTGCCATCGAACAGGATTCGGGCCGCGCCGTCCGCCAGCGTCCCGCCGTTGTGCGGGAGTCCGCAGCGCGCCTCGCAGCCCTGACCGGCAGCACAGTTGACCAGTGCGCACAAGCGATCCGGCACACCCTGCTGGCCGGTTCGTCGGCCAGGCATCCCGTGACCGGCCGGCCGCTGTTCGCCTTCCGGTTACACCAGTTCCTCTCCAAAGGCGACACGGTGTACGTGTCGCTGGAGGACGAAGCCCGGCGGCACATCACCTCCCAGTACCAGGTCGCGGTGCCCGACCGGCCCGACCACGTCCTTATGCCGTTGGCCTTCTGCCGGGAGTGCGGTCAGGAATACCTGGTTGTCGCCCGGTCCGCTGAGGGATCCGACGTGATCTATCGCCCTCGCCGTGACCGTGACGCCAGCGGGGGAGACCAGGCCAACGGCTATCTGTACATCTCGACCGACCAGCCCTGGCCAGCCGATCCGGTCCCAGAAGGACGGTTGCCCGATTCTTGGCTGGCCGATGGGCAGGTCGTCGAACGCCGTCGCCCGTATTTGCCGCGCCGGGTCCGGGTCGACGTCGGTGGCGTCGAGGTTGGCGGCGCCAGGATCGAGGCGGCGTTCGTCCCGGCTCCATTCCGGTTCTGTTTGCGTTGCAAGGTGTCCTATGAACAGGCCAGGGGAAGCGACTTCGCCAAGCTCGCGACGCTGGACGCCGAGGGGCGAAGCTCCGCTGTGACTGTGCTCAGCACCTCGATTGTGCGCTCGCTGGACAGGATCCCGCCCAGCGAGCTCAGCGAGGAGTCGCGCAAACTGCTGACCTTCGTGGACAACCGGCAGGACGCGAGTCTGCAGGCCGGGCACTTCAACGACTTCGTCCAGATGGTGCAACTCCGCGGAGCGGTCTACCGGGCGTTGAAGATGGGAACTCTCTACCACGACGACGTCGCCCAGCGGGTGGTCGAAAGCCTGGGCCTGCGGTTCGAGGAGTACGCCGCCAACCCGGAGGCGGTGTACGGCGCCCGGGCCTCCGCTGAGCGCGCGTTTAAAGAGTTCGTGGAGTACCGGTTGTACTCCGACCTGCAACGCGGCTGGCGCGTCACGATGCCGAACTTGGAGCAGACCGGCCTGCTTGTGGTGGAGTACGAGTCGCTGCCGGAGATCGCCGCCGACGCCGCGCTGTGGGAGAAGACCTACGAGCCGCTGAGAAACGCCTCGGCTGTGCAGCGAAAAGAACTGTGCCAGATAGTGCTTGACGAGTTTCGCCGGGATCTGGCGGTGGCCATCGATTGTCTGACCGACGACGGATTCGACCGGTTGAAGCGCCAGTCGGACCAGCACCTGCAGGGGTTGTGGTCGATTCCGCCGCATGAGCCGCGACCCCGGCCGGCGGTGGTGACCACCGAGGGGGGACGACCCGGTGCCCTGCGGTCGATCGCCCGGCTGACCGGACGCAGCGCACTGGGACGCTATATCCGGGAGTCCAGTGGTCTGACCCTCGGAGGCGACCAGATGGACACCGCCGACTCCCAGAAGGTGATCGAGGACCTGCTGAGGGTTCTCGAGCGCGCTGGCCTCCTGACAACTGTCGACGTGGAGGGCCTTTCGGCGCCGAGCTATCGGTTGAAAGCCTCGGCGGTGATCTGGAAACGGGGTGACGGCCTCACGGGCGCACCCGACCCGCTGCGCAAGGGTTTCGATCCCGATCAGGGCACCCGGGTCAACCCGTTCTTCCTCGATCTCTATCGCCGCACCGCATCCGAACTCACCGGGATGTACGCCCGCGAGCACACCGCCCAAGTCACCGCAGCTGACCGAGAGGAACGCGAAAAGGCTTTCCGAAAAGGCGAATTGAAGGTGCTGTACTGCTCTCCCACGATGGAGCTCGGCGTCGACATCGCCAGCCTGAACGCGGTGACACTGCGCAACGTCCCGCCGACACCCGCCAATTATGCCCAACGCAGCGGCCGCGCCGGCCGCTCGGGCCAACCCGCACTGGTCACCACGTACTGCGCGACCGGCAACTCCCACGACCAGTACTACTTCCGCCGTTCGGCCGACATGGTCGCAGGCTCGGTTGCCCCGCCCCGTCTTGACCTGACGAACGAAGCCCTTCTCGCGTCGCACCTGCATGCGCTGTGGCTGTCGGAGACCGGCGCCGACCTGCACTCGCGGATGCCGCAGCTGCTCGAACTCGAAACCCCCGGAATGCCGCTGACCTCGGATTTGGAAAAGACGTTGCGAAACCCCGATGCGATCCAGCGGGCCACGCAACGCGCCGCCACCCTGATCGCGCCGCTCATCGAGGACTTGCAACGAACGTCTTGGTGGCATGAAGACTGGCCCGCCACCATCATCGCGGCCGCACCGGAGCGCTTCGACCGGGCCTGTGACCGTTGGCGGGAGTTGTACCAAGCCGCGCTCGATGACCAGGCTGAGCAGAACCGCATCGTGTTGGACGGTTCGGTGCGCAAGCAGGCGCGTACCGCAGCGGAGGGACGCCGGCGGGAGGCCGAGGGGCAGCTGCGGTTGCTGCGCAACGAGGACACCGACCGCACCCACTCCGACTTCTACACATACCGCTACTTCGCCAGCGAAGGGTTCCTGCCCGGCTACAGCTTCCCCCGGCTGCCGCTGGCCGCCTACATCCCCGGTGTACGGCCCACACTCGGCAACCGGGCCGGCGGCGACTATCTGCAACGCCCGCGCTTCCTGGCGATCAGTGAATTCGGTCCCGGCGCAATCATTTACCACGAAGGCGCCCGCTACGAGATCAAGCGCATTCAGGTCCCCATGACCTCCGGTGGCATCGGCACCGTCGACACCCAGGACGCCTACCGCTGCGAGTCGTGCGGTTATCACCACGTACGCCGGGCTGGACTCGACGTGTGCGAGAACTGCGCGGCACCGCTGAGTGCACCGCAGTACGGGTTGATGCGCATGCAGACGGTGTTCGCCCGCCGCCGCGAACGTATCTCCAGCGACGAGGAAGAGCGCCGCAGAGCCGGTTTCGAACTGCATACCTCCTACCGGTTCAGCGAGCACGGGCCACGATTGGGACGCTCCGACGCCGTCGTCGTGGATGGGCGGGGTGGGCTGATGACGCTCAGCTACGGCGACACCGCGACAGTGCGCGTCACCAACGTCGGCCGCCGGCGCCGCAAGAACCCGGCCGACCTCGGGTACTGGCTTGACACAGTCAAGGGCAACTGGCTCTCGGAGCGCGACGCCGAAGACACCACTCCCCAGGACGAGTCGCTCGACGATGCCGCAGACGTTCCCACCAAGCAGAAGGTGATCCCTTACGTCGAGGACACCCGCAACATCCTGGTAATCCGCCTCGACACCCCCGTCGCCGAGGAGGTGTCCACCAGCCTGCGTTATGCGCTGGAACGGGGCATCGAAGCACAGTTCCAGCTTGAGGACTCCGAACTGTCCAGCGAGGCACTGCCCGACAATGACGGACGCGGCCGGATGCTGTTCACCGAATCAGCTGAAGGGGGCGCCGGGGTCCTGCGACGGCTGAACACCGAACCGGACGCGCTGGCGAGAGTCGCCGCGGCGGCGCTGGAGATCATGCACTTCGGTCCTGACGGCACCGATCTGGGTCGCGCGGAGGGTGCCCGGGAGCGCTGCGAGAAAGCGTGCTACGACTGCCTGCTGTCCTACGGCAACCAGACCGACCACGCGGTGATCAACCGGCACGCGATCCGCGATCTGCTGCTGCGCCTAGCAGATGCTACGACAGAGCAGACCACCGCCGCGGAGCCCCGCGGCGACCGGGCCGCTGAACTCAAGGCCCAGTGCGAGTCTGACCTGCAACGCGCATTCATCGACCTGCTGATCCGCCACGAGTTGGCCCTTCCTGACAACGTCAGGCAATCGGTGGGTACGGCGACCGTGCGGCCCGATTTCGCCTTCGTTGCAGACGGTTCCGCGCTGGCGGTGTTTGTCGAGGAGTCCACCCCGCCGGATGTCGACGAGGTCGAGGATCAGTTGAACGACGCGGGCTGGTCGGTGCTGAGACTGCACCCCGGTGAGGACTGGCTGGACCGGGTGCGGGAGCACTCATACATATTCGGTGAAGGAAGGGTGTAGACGCTGTGGGATTCGCCCCGGGAAATCTGGTCACGGCACGCGGCCGGGAATGGGTGGTGCTGCCCGAGAGCACCGACGACTTTCTGGTGCTGCGGCCCATCGGCGGCATCGACGACGACATCGCCGGGGTGCTCATCAGCGAGGGGGTCAGCCCGGCGTCGTTCCCGCCGCCGAGCGCGGACGACCTCGGTGACCACCTGAGCGCCTCGCTGCTGCGCAGTGCACTGCGGATCGGATTCCGCTCCACGGCAGGCCCGTTCCGCAGCCTTGCCTCGATCGCCGTCGAGCCCCGGGCCTACCAGCTAGTCCCCCTGATGATGGCACTGCGTCAGGATGTCGTGCGTCTGCTGATCGCCGACGACGTCGGTATCGGCAAGACCATCGAGGCCGGCCTGGTCGCCACCGAACTGCTGAAGGTCGGCGACGCCCGCGGGCTCACGGTGCTGTGCAGCCCCGCACTGGCCGAACAGTGGCAGGGCGAACTCAGGGGCAAGTTCGGCCTGGAGGCGGAACTGGTGCTGCCCAGCACGGTTCGCCGACTAGAACGCGGTCTCATCGGCGCGGAGTCGATCTTCGAGCGCTATCCGATCACCGTGGTGTCCACCGATTTCATCAAGAGCTCGCGGCGCCGCCACGAATTCCTGCGCACCTGCCCGGATCTGGTCATCGTCGACGAGGTGCACACCTGTGTCGCGGACTCCACCACCAGCGGTTCGGGGCGCACCCAGCGCTACGAACTGATCCGTGACCTCGCCGCCGACCCCACCCGCCACCTGATCCTGGCCAGCGCCACGCCGCACAGCGGCAAGGACGAAGCCTTCCGCAACCTGCTGGGCCTGTTGAAACCCGAACTGGCTGGTCTCGACCTGGAGAGGAAAGCCGACCGGGAGGAGTTGGCCAAATACTTCGTCCAGCGGCGCCGGGTGGACATCCGCCGCTACCTCGACGAGAACACCCCGTTCCCCAAGGACCGACTCTCCGCCGAGGTGCCCTACTCGCTGAGCCCGGAGTATCACGCGCTGTTCACGAAAGTCCTCGACTACGCCCGGGAGACCGTGCGCACCGAGGAAGGGGGCCTGGCGCGCCGGGTCAACTGGTGGTCCGCGCTGGCGCTGCTGCGCGCGCTGGCCTCCTCACCACGTGCGGCGGCCCAGACCCTGCAGACCCGCGCCGCCACCGTCGCCGCCGACAGCCCGGAGGAGGCCGACGCGATCGGGCGTGCCGTCGTTCTCGATCTCGCCGACGACGAGGCATTGGAGTCCGCCGACACCACCCCCGGAGCGGACACCGACAACGCCGGCAACCCGAAATCACGCCGGCTGCAGGCGTTCCGGGCCGAAGCCCTCAAACTCGAAGGCAAACCCGACCGCAAGGTCACGGCTCTGGTCAAGAGCGTCAAGGAACTCCTCGGCGACGGGTTCAACCCCATCGTGTTCTGCCGGTTCATCGACACCGCCGACTATGTCGCCGAGCAACTCGGGGCGGCGCTGGGCAAGAAGGTCACCGTCCGCGCCGTCACCGGCACCCTGCCACCGGCCGAACGCGTCGCCCGCATCGAGGAACTGACGGCCACACCGGGCCAGCACGTCCTGGTCGCCACCGATTGCCTCTCCGAAGGGGTGAACCTGCAGGAGAACTTCCAAGCGGTCGTTCACTACGACCTGGCCTGGAACCCCACCCGCCACGAACAGCGGGAGGGCCGGGTGGACCGATTCGGTCAGCGCTCCGACACAGTGCGCACCGTCACCCTCTACGGTCGCGACAACCAGATCGACGGCATCGTGCTGGAAGTGCTGCTCCGCAAGCACGAGGCGATCCGTAAAGCCACCGGCGTCGCTGTGCCGGTGCCCGACAACAGTGAGGCCGTGGTAGAGGCACTGATGGAAGGGCTGCTGCTGCGTGGACACGACGCGGAACAGCTCGGCCTGGAACTCGACCTCGACGAGAAACGCGACGCTCTACACACCCAGTGGGAGTCGGCGGCCGCGCGGGAACGCAACGCCCAGACCAAATACGCCCAGCACGGCATCAAACCGCAGGAAGTGGCCGCCGAACTCGCCGAGACCCGCGCAACCCTGGGCACCAACGCCGATGTCGCCGAGTTCGTCGAGCACGCGCTGCGGGCGCTGAGGTCCAGTGTCACCACCGCAGACTCCGGATTCACCGCGACGCTGAGCCCGCTGCCTCTGGGACTGCGCGACGCGCTGCCGCCGGGCCGCAAGGACCCGTTGCATTTCGCGGCCGAGCTTCCGGTCGCCCGTGGTGAGGCGGTGCTGACCCGCACCGACGCCACCGTGGAGGCCATCGCCAACTACGTCCTGGAATCCGCCCTGGACCCACAGCTTCCCGACGATCAGCGCCCGGCGCGACGTTGCGCGGTGGTCCGGACGGGTTCAGTGTCCACGCGCACCACGCTGCTGGTGGTCCGCTACCGATTCCATCTGCACCTGCCGTCCCGCTCGGGCAGCCGTGAACTGGTCGCCGAGGATGTCGCGACGCTGGCTTACGAGGGGCCGCCCACCAAACCCCATTGGCTGCCGGCAGGGGAGGTGGCACCGCTGCTGACGGCCAAGCCATCCGGCAACGTTCCTGCCCCGCAGGCCGCCCAGTTCATCACCCGCGCCCTCGACGGTCTGCCCGACGTGGCCGGCCACCTGGCGTGCCACGGCGAGAACCTCGCGACACACCTGCGTGATTCGCACCGTCGGGTGCGCCAGGCCAGCGCCGAAGTGGTGCGCGGCCTGTCGGTGACCGTAGAACCGGGCGCCGATGTTCTCGGCGTCTTCGTCTACGTTCCCCCTGCCGGAGGTGCACAGTGAGCGCCGATACGACCACCAGTCACTTCGTCGGGGTCCGCGTCGTCGGAGGACTGCTGCCCGCGGACGTGCTGGCCAAGGTGGTGTCCGGCCAGGCTGATGGGCTGTCCTCCAAGGATTTCCATCTGGCCGCCGGGGAGACAGTGCGTGATGCCGCCAACCGGGTGTGGGCCTACCTGCGGGGCGCCTGGGCCAGCTATCGGACCGCCCTGGACGCGCTGCCCAAGAACGACGCCGCCACCGGGCTGACCCGGGAACGCTTCGCCCTGGTGCTGCTCGACCAACTCGGGTACGGCCGTGTCCACCCGACGCCGAAGGGCGGACTGCAGGTGGGGGAGCGCAGCTTCCCGATCTCGCACCTGTGGGGCGACGTTCCGATCCACCTGCTCGGCCGGATCCCTCTCGACACCCGAACCAAGGGGATGGCCGGAGCGGCCGGCGCGTCACCCCAGTCGCTGGTGCAGGAGGTGCTCAACCGCTCCGAGACGTATGTATGGGGCATCCTCGCCAACGCGACCACGCTGCGTCTGGTCCGCGACTCCACCTCGCTGGTGGGATCGGCCTATGTCGAGTTCGACCTGGAGGCGATCTTCGACGGTGACCTGTTCGCTGACTTCCTGCTGCTGTACTCGCTGTGCCACGTCTCCCGCCTCGACACCCGCGACCCCGAGGTCGGCGCGGCCTCTTGCTGGCTGGAGCAGTGGCGCGTGGACTCCATCGAATCCGGCTCCCGCGCACTGAATCTGTTGCGTGACGGCGTCGTCGACGCCCTGCAGGTCCTCGGGTCGGGTTTCCTCACCCAGCCCGACAACGCGGCGCTGCGCCAGGACCTCGCCGACGGCAAGCTCGCCGTCGAGGAACTCAACCACGCGCTGATGCGGGTCACCTACCGGTTGTTGTTCACCTTCGTCGCCGAAGACCGCGACGCGCTGCTGGATCCGCACGCCAACCCGGAGGCGCGGCGCCGCTATCTGGACTACTTCTCCACCGATAGGCTGCGTCGAATCTCCAGGCGTCGCCGCGGTGGCCGGTACGGCGACCGTTGGGAGGCCCTCAAGGTCGTGTGGCGCGGCCTGGGCAGTGAGGACGGCCTGCCCGAACTCGGACTGCCCGGCATCGGCGGACTCTTCGACAGCGGCCCGCTGGATTTCCTGATGGACTGCTCGCTGAGCAACCAGGCCCTGCAGTCGGCGGTGTACTCACTGTCCCTGGTACGCGAACCCCGTTCGCAGGCCATGCGGATCGTGGACTACCGCAACCTCGGTGCCGAGGAACTCGGGAGCATCTACGAGTCCCTGCTGGAACTGATGCCCAGCTGGGATCCTGCGACCAAGACCTACACGCTGGCCGTCGCCTCCGGTAACCAGCGCAAGGACACCGGCTCCTACTACACCCCGACCTCACTGGTGGAGTCGTTGCTGGACACCGCCCTCGACCCGGTCCTGGACGACGCCGAGAAGTCCGACGACCCCGAAAAGGCGCTGCTGAGCGTCACCGTCTGCGACCCCGCCTGCGGCAGTGGACATTTCCTGGTCGGGGCGGCGCGACGGATCGCCAAGCGAGTGGCTGCGCTGCGGACCGGCGACCCTGAACCGGCCCCGGAGGCGGTGCGCTCGGCGATGCGCGAAGTGGTCGGGCGCAACATCTACGGCGTCGACCTCAACCCGCTCGCCGCGGAGCTCGCCAAGGTGTCGCTGTGGCTCGAAGCCCTTGACCCCGGCCGGCCGCTGACGTTCCTGGACGCACAGATCAAGATCGGCAACGCCCTGATCGGTACGACACCGCGACTGCTTGCCGGCGGCATCCCCGACGAGGCATTCAAACCGATCGAAGGCGACGACAAGAAGATCGCCTCCGCTTTGGCCAAGCAGAACAAGGCCGAACGCAGCGCGCAGGGCAGCCTGTTCGACGTCGACATGGTCGCGGCGAACACCGCCCTCGCCCGTCAGGTGCAGAAGGTGGTCACCACCCCGGCGACGTCACTGACCGATGTTCATATTCAGGAGCAACGTCTGCGCGCCTACACCGAGTCGAGCGCCTACCGCCAGCAACTCCTGGCAGCCAACGCCTGGTGCGCGGCGTTCGTGTGGCCCAAGCGCCTCGGTGCGCCACCCGCGATCACTCACCGCACCATCACCGCCCTGATCGACGGTGAGGACAAGCTGACCGAGCAGCAGCGCGCCGAGATCGACCGCCTGACCGCCGAATACCGGTTCTTCCACTGGCACCTGGAGTTCCCGCACATTTTCCCGACTGAGTCGAGCGATGGCGGCACGGTGAACGATGCCACCGGCTGGTATGGCGGGTTCTCGGTGGTGATCGGCAACCCGCCTTGGGAACGGGTGAAATTGCAGGAGCAGGAGTTCTTCGCCTCCCGTGATCCGGACATCGCGAAGGCGCCTAACGCAGCCGCGCGTAAACGCCTCATCGCAGAACTACCCACCACCAACCCGGCCCTGTATGACGCGTTCGCGTCCGAGAAGCGCAACGCTGACGGCTTGTCGCATTTCATGCGCAACTCAGGCCGCTACCCGCTGACCGGCCGCGGTGACATCAACACCTACGCGGTGTTCGCTGAGACCGACCGCGAACTGCTCGGTGGCACAGGCCGACTCGGGGTGATTCTCCCGACCGGTATCGCGACCGACGCTACCACGCAGTACTTCTTCAAGGACCTCGTTGAGCACGGTGCCATCGCCAGCCTCTACGACTTCGAAAACCGAAAGCCGCTTTTCGAGGCGGTGGACAGCCGTTTCAAGTTCTGCCTGCTCACCCTGACCGGACGAGATCAGCGCGAACCAGCAGCCGACTTCGCCTTCTTCGCCCACGACACCACCGACCTCGATCGGCCCGGCGTGCGTTTCGCGCTCTCCCCGGAGGAGATCACACTGCTCAACCCGAACACCGGAACCTGCCCGGTTTTCCGCAGCAGGCGGGATGCCGAGATCACCCTTGGTATCTACCGACGGGTGCCGGTGCTCATTCGCGAGAGGGTACCTGACGGGAATCCGTGGGCGATGACGTTTATGCGCATGTTTGACATGGCAAATGACTCGGGTCTCTTTCGAACCCGAAGCGAGCTTCTCTCTGAAGGCTGGGAACTAAAGGGCAATGTGTTCCATTGCGGCGAACGTACGATGCTGCCGCTGATCGAAGCGAAGATGTTTCACCTTTTCGACCACCGATGGGCCACCTACGAGGCTGATGGAAGTATTCGAGACGTCACTCTCGCCGAAAAACAGGACCCTGATTTCGTTGTGATGCCGCGATATTGGGTTGACAAGTCCGAAGTAGATGCAAGACTTAATGGGCGATGGGACCGTGACTGGCTGTTTGGTTGGCGGGATATCACTAACGCCACGAATGAGCGTACGATGATCTGTTCTCTGCTTCCTTTGGCGGCAACTCCCGACGGAACCCTGTTGATGTTGCCTTCCAGCGCAGATCCAAGACCGCTTGCGGCGTGCTTGTCCAGCTTCGTCTATGACTTTGCAACCAGGCAGAAGGCTGGTGGGACGCACTTGAAGTACTTCACGGTGTACCAGACGCCCGTGCCGCCGCCAGAAACGTTGTCTCAGAACGTCTCCTGGTGTTCTGAGGCTGATATGGCCACATGGTTGTCCCGTCGTGTCGACCGTCTACGATTCGGCGAGTGGCAGTCATTGAGCAGGCGCGCTGAGCTTCGCGCTGAGCTTGACGCAGCCTTCTTCCATCTCTACGGCATCGAACGCGATGACGTCGACTACATAATGGAGACCTTCCCGATCGTTAAGCGAAAGGACATCGCCGCGCATGGCGAATACCGCACCAAACGGTTGACTCTGGAGATCTATGACGCGATGGCGGAGGCTGAGAAAACCGGTGTGCCCTATGTGTCGCCGTTCGATGAGGTGGGTGAGCGGTGAATTCAGGGGGAGAGGCGGAGCTGACCGAAGTTGAGGTCGGAACGTTCGCGCGGACGGCTTCGGTCGCGGTCGAGGCTGTCGGCCGCCGGTTGATTGACGTGGGATTCGGTGGTGACGGTTCACTGCTGACACCGGATGAGCCTGTGTGGACCCTGGCCAATCTGGATGCGCTTGAGCGTGACTATGTCGACAAGCCCGACACCGGGGGAGACGGGTTCTTCGACAAGCTCAAGCGTCAACTCGCCGGTGCGTCACCGGCTGTGGTGCAGTTGTTCGCAGAGTTGTTGATCCTCAATGTGCTGCCGATCATCAACGTCGGCGGTCCGCTGAAGGTCAAGCAGGTCCGCAGCGTCCTCGAGATGAGCAGCGAGCCGGTGGACCTGCCGAGTGACGTCGAAGCCGCCCTGCTCGGTGGTGGGGTGTTCCACGGCGGTCAGGCCTTCACCACCTATCGGTGGGCTCAACTCGCTTACCTGATCCAGGTGGCGCGCCACTTCAAATCCCTTCCAGAACAGCGGAGGATCGACGCGCAGGCCGATCCTCTGGTCTTCCGTGAAGAGGTCACTGCGGTGCCAAGTGGTCAGGTGGCGCAGCGGCAGTCCCTGCTGTACCTGGCCTTTCCGCACTTCTTCCTGCCCATCGTCAAGCTTGAACATCGCACGGCGCTGCGCGATGGAATCGCCGCTGAGTATCTGAGCGAGCCGTCGGGTGATCTCGACGTCGACCTGGCGCGCATCTACGGCGCCATCACCGAAGCCGAGGGCGGGCACGTCGACCTCTACAAAGAGCCGTGGATCGACCGGTGGCAGAAACCGGCGTCGGTCACTGAGCCTACGGATCAGGTGCAGCACGCGTGGAAAGTGCACGGGTCCAACGTCAAAGGCCAGGACATGGTGCCGATCTGGCGGACCAAGCAATCGGTGTCGCTGGCGGCCAGCCTGCTGCGACCGATCGACCCGTACGTGACCCGGGATGAACTGAAGGCATTCGTCGACGAGGACTACCGCTCCTCGGGATACGCCGCCCGTCAGGAGAAGTTCGACGAGTTCTACACGTTCCTCAAACGGATGCACCCCGGAGACCTGGTGGTGACCATCAGCCAGGGGATGGTGCATTTCGGCACCGTCACCGGACCGGCGGAGTTCACCCCGAGCAGCGACGGACGGTCGAACCTGCGCCGCTCGGTCAAATGGTTCGAACACCCCTGCCCGTGGTCGGATGTTCCCAGCGACACCGCCGCCCGCCTCAGCGCACAGGGCGAAGTCCTCGACCTCAGCCAGCATCTGGAACAACTGCTGGCGCTGGCCGAACGCAGACCACAACCGCCGAGGCCGGCGGAGGTCCACCTGCCCGACGCCACATTGGAACTGGCCGACCGCATCCACGTCGGTGTGGACTGGCTGCAGGACTGCGTCGAACTGCTGCGGGAGCGACGCCAGATCATCTTCTACGGGCCACCCGGAACGGGAAAGACCTACATCGCACAACAACTCGCCTGGCACGTCACCGACAAGGCCAACGTCAAACTCGTCCAGTTCCACCCGGCGTACTCCTACGAGGACTTCTTCGAGGGATTCCGGCCGCAAGGCGAGGCCGACGGACAGATCGGGTTCACCCTGAAGGCCGGGCCACTGCGCTCCCTGGTCGACAAGGCCGCCGAGACCCCCGAAGCGGCCTACGTGCTCATCATCGACGAGATCAACCGCGGCAACCTGCCGAAGATCTTCGGAGAGCTGTACTTCCTGCTGGAGTACCGCGACCAGGCCATCGACCTGATGTACTCCTCCGACAGCGCCGAACCGTTCTCGCTGCCCAAGAACATCTTCGTGATCGGCACCATGAACACCGCCGACCGCTCCATCGCCCTGGTCGACGCAGCGCTGCGCCGACGATTCGCCTTCCTACCGCTGCATCCCTCGGAAGAACCCACCAGCGGCATCCTGCGCAGGTGGCTGGCCGCCAACGGATACGACACCACGCTGGCCGACTTGCATGAGGAGCTCAACGCCCAAATCAGCGACACCGACTTCAAGATCGGACCGTCGTACTTCATGCGGAAGAAGATCGCCACCGACCCCACCGGAACGTCCCTGGAACTCATGTGGCGCACCGACATCCTGCCTCTGCTGGAAGAACACCACTTCGGGGATCGCAACACCGACGTCCCCGGCCGCTACGGGCTGCCGGCGCTGCGGAAGAGTCTGGCGGCGAGGTCCGCCGCCGCAGTCGACGACGAAGTGTTGCCCGTGCTCGATACCGGTGACGACGATGCCAACACCGCTGATCCTCACTGAGGGAGGGCCGGCCCAAACCGTCGCGCTCACCGGTGCGGAGTGCCGTGCCCTCAACGCTCTGGGGATCGCCACCGTCACCCCGACGCTCGACGACGGCCTGTTCGACATCGTCGCCGCACGCAAGGTGGGAGCCGTCGCCGTCGGAGATCGCCAGATCATCGTGCGTACCAAGATCACCGACCTGAACCGGCTGCTGTTCATGCTGGGCTACGCCCGAAACCCGCAGATCTGGCGTGACGAGCCCATCCGGGTGGATGCGGCAGACGAACTGCTGCCCGCGGTCGCGGAGGCCTTCGCCCGGCTGTCCGGCCATGCCGTCGAGCAGGGGCTGCTGCAGGGATACCGCACCATCACCGACGCGCTGCCGGTGCTGCGCGGCCGAGTCCTGGCCGGTGAGCAGATGAGTCGTCACTACGGGCTGCCGGTGCCCATCGCGGTCCAGTACGACGACTTCACCGCCGACATCGCAGAGAACCAGCTGCTGACGATGGCGACGCTGCGCCTGCTGACCGTCCCACGGATCAGCGACCCCGCACGGCGACTCCTGCAGCGGCTGCGCCGCACGCTGGGCGAAGTCTCGGTGCCACCGCCGGGAACACCGACACCGCGGTGGCAGCCCAGCCGCCTCAACGTCCGCTACCACCCCGCACTGCGGCTTGCCGAGATCGTAATGGCCGCCGAATCCTTCGAACATCGCATCGGTGACGTGACGGTCACCGGATACATGTTCGACATGTGGAAGATCTTCGAGGACTTCGTCACCACCGCACTCACGGAGTCGTTGAACCGCCTCGGCTGGCGATGCCAGCCACAGGCACCGTTGTATCTGGACGAACAACGCCGCGTCGGCATGCAGCCCGACCTGCTGTGCCGCTACGGCGACTCAAGGGTCGCGGTGGTCGATGCGAAGTACAAGGCGGAGCGGCCCGAGGGGTTCCCGAACGCCGACCTCTACCAGATGCTGGCCTACTGCACCGTGCTCGGCCTGCCTGAGGGTCACCTGATCTACGCTAAGGGGAACGAGGAAGGCGCGGTGCACACCGTGCAGCGGTCAGGAGTCACGATCCATTGTCGGGCACTGGATCTAGGGCTGGATCCGGCTGCGTTGTTGCGGCAGGTCGATCAACTGGCCGTCCACATGGCCAAGCCCGGCGCTCTCGAAGGTGGGAAGGAATAGGAAGCGGCCGAAGGAACAGCATTCCGTCTCGACACCGTCGACATCGCAGTCGAGTCGGGCTGGCAATTTGAGCACACCAGTCGGATCGACGAGTTCAGCAAGGATGGTGTCGTCGTCACGGTGCACTATTCGGCGGATGACGACATCTCCAGCCTCACCAGGTCGGGCAAGCGCAGCGAGGACGAAATTTATGGGCCCGATTCCGATGGGAAGCCGGAGCGGCTCCGGATCTGGTTGACGGGTCGGGCGAGTGCCGCCGCCAAGCTGGTGGCGCCGCCCAGTGGATTTTCCATCGAGTACGGACAGGAGCCCGATGGCTGGACGCTCGACGAGTTCATTGCGGCGGTCGGGGATCCAACCGACCGTGTGTTCCTGACGCGACTGCTGGAGTTGGTGGCTGAGAACAGCCGTCTGCCCCGCCTGGGGCAGAAGCCTCCTCTGGTTTTCGGGAAGCGTCCGCGTGGAGGGATGTTCGTGTATCCGTTCGGGCGCAGGAATCCGCAGTTCAGCTTCCCCGTGAAGAATGGACAACTGATGATCGCAGGCTGCTGGAACCGTTTTCCGGCGGTGAAAGGACATCCAGGTTTCGCGCCCTTGGCGGCGTTGCTTGATCTCGATGAGAACGGCCCCGCGACGGCAGTTCCTGTCGCTGGTCTCGACGCAGATGACGTGTGGAAGGTAGGAGAAACAGTCTCGCAAGCTATCAACGCGTGAAAACGCGAGAGTTCGCACGAGTCAGGTAGACGACAATTTTCTGGTCGGCAGCGCTCGTCGAGGCTAGCCCCCGGGCGGGTCGCCGCAATGGCGCGCCGCGCCCAGAACCCACGACCTTGAGCGGCAGTCGTGGTCTCAGCCACGCGCAATCGCGATCTTCGTTGCCGCGGACACGATCCTGGCCAGATTCCCATTGACGATGAAGAGATGACCGCTCACGTGATCCAGGGGAGACAGCCTGGCCGCCTCGGCATCTCGCGACTGCTTTAGACGAATCCCTCATCTACCAGCGTCGCGCCGTGGTGGGTGATGAGGTGGTGCTGCCCGGATCCGCCGACTACGCGGCACCAGCTCGCGGCGTGAAGTTCATCCTCGCGCAGGGCGAGGCGGAACCCGCCGTACATCCCCGGCACAGGAAACCACAGGCGCTGCCCCGGCAGTTCATGCAGAATCCCGACCGGCGGATACCGCAGGACCGCACGGGGATCAAGGCCGTCGTAGAGCACGCCCTTGATACGACCGTCGATCACCTCTGCGAGATGACGATCCAGCGCCTGAACTCGGTGCGGCGGCAGGGAAGCAGACGGTGGCAGAAGCACCTCACACAGGGCGTCCACCTGCCGCCCAGCGGTGGCGTGTCGCTCCATCGCCACGTCGTAGGCGGTGCGGGCCCGAGAGTCCGTCTGCGTGCGCAGCGCCCCGCGGTCAATCAGTTCCTGCGCGACCTCGGCGGAGACACCGTGCCACGCGGCCTGATGCAGCACCGTGAACCACGCGGTCCCGCCGGGCCGCCACCAGTTGACCTGTGCGCCTTCATCGAGCACTCGAAACACCGTCGACCATTCGCCCATCTTCGCCGCGTCGGCCAGACGGTGACCGGCTGCGACGACGGAATCGATCAGTCGTGCCGGATCCAACACGCCGTTCCACACGAAGTCCCCGCCATCGTCAGCCATGGCGGGGTGTCCCTTCGCTCAGCAGGTTCACATTTCCCAACCGGCGCAACGCGTTGCGGAACACCGGATTCGGATTCGCATGCGGTAATGCGGTCAGAACATCTTGCAGTGCGTCCTCGATGTCGATGTTGCGCAGACGCGCACCGTAGAGCGCCGCGACGGTGGGGGTACGGCTGTACGCCTCGACGCAGTGCATCAGCACCGTTCGCCCCTCCGCGCGTAACTGCTCGACCGCGCGCACGGCGTCGGTCAGCACGAAGTCCAAGTGCGGATTCTCGTCCGGGTCCGGGTTGTCGATCAAACGAACCTCGACATGCGGTATGCCCTGGGGGACATCGTCATCGGCGACGCGGCACAGCGACACCACCGCGTCCACCTCAGGTGGCAGGTCGCGCAGGACACCGGCGCCGCCGAGGAGAACGTTCGAATCGTGCGGGTGGGCGGCAAGGGTGTCGATCCGCAAACCCGAGTAGACCGGCTCGCGGCTTGGCCCGCCCTTGCGGACAATGGCATTCGACAGCGCGACCAGATCTCGTGCGGTGAAGCCTGGCCATCCATGCAGCACCCGGCGCCATTCGAGCGGCACTGCCGAGGCGCCGTATGCCGCACCGAGCTGACCCCCGGCGATTGCGGCAACGGTGTCGGTGTCGTGACCGCATCGGACCGCGGCATCGAGTCCGAGGCGCAGATGATCGGCGCGGGATGTTTCGACGAGTGTCAACGTCGTGGTGATCGCCGACCACGCCGCCTGCAGCGCCGCGACCACCCAGCCGTTGTTGGCGAAGTCCGACGGACGCGCGGACTCTGCCTGCTCGATCCGATCGGACCAGAGCTTACGGCGATCGGCATCGAGGTGGTGGAGCCCGACCCGAACATCGAGCTCGGTGGTCAGCACCGCGTGGCGAATGGCGCACGACCACAGCACCGCAGCATCGCCGGCGTCGGAGTCGAAATGGGTGAGCTCGCTGATCGCTCGAGCAGCGGACACAAGCGCATCCTCGTTGTCGAGGTAAGCCAGCGCTACCGGCGCCGTCCGCATCAATGAACCGTTGCCCGCAGTGCGGCCGGTCTGCTCATGCAATGCCTCGGACGACGCGCGGGCCCGTGCCGCCGTGATGTCATCGCCGCGGGCGGCGCTGGACAGCACCGATCGGGTCTGGATCCCGACATCCTTGGCGCGTAGGGACCATTCGTACCACCGGGCCACGATTGCGTCCTGGGCCGCTTCGTTGCGCAGATCGGCGCCGGTGGCGGCGACCTCGGCGATCGCGATCGCCATGTCGGTGTCGTCGGTCCATTCGCCGGGCTCCCATGGCCTGCCGCCCACCATTTCCACGGGCAGCTCGGGACCGCGTGCCGGCTGGAACTCGTACGGTGCGCCGAGCGCATCACCGGTTGCCGTGCCCAGCAGGACGCCCTCGATCCGATCATTCGTCGATGCCATCGCCACCACCTTCTCTATTTTGCGCAATATTGCGCTAATTGCTGGCAACTGTACGCTGGCATACCGACATGGACAACAAGGCGTATCAGGACAGCGGCGGACGCTCTTTGGAGAAGTATCCGCGGCCCTCGGTTGCCGTCGACGCCGCGGTGCTCACCGTCGATCCCGAGACGGGCCTAACTGTGTTACAGGTCCGTCGGGCCGGGGGGCCCGGCTGGGCGCTACCCGGCACCTTCTTGCATCGGGGGGAGACCCTGGCTGAAGCGGTCAACCGGGCCCTCTCGACCAAGGCGAACGTACAGGGCCTGCGGCCCCGCCAGCTCCACGTGTTCGATGACCCACACCGCGACAACCGCGGGTGGGTGCTATCGGTGGCACACGTCGCCGTCGTCCCACCCGATCAGCTGGTCGACCGCTTTCCCCAGTCCACCCGGCTGATGCCGGTGCACACTCCGGGGCGACTCATCTATGACCACGCCGACATCATCGCGCTGGCCGTGGCCGACGTACGGGCCCGCTACGACTCGAGCCCCGATCCGGATCATCTACTCGGCGATGAGTTCACGCTGCGCGACCTGCGGCTGATCCACGAAGCGGTTGCGGGACATGCCTTGCAGCGAGACACCTTCCGGCGTGCGGCGGAACCGCACCTCATTTCTACCGGCGACACTGTGTCCCGCGGTAGAGGACGGCCGGCAGAGTTGTTTCGCCGCCGTAACGACGAATGATGTGACCCGAAGCTGAGTCATTGTGAATCCTACTGTCGGATAAGCTGGTTGCCTATGCGCCGGGCGATGTGGGCTCAGTCCGGAGGTACTCCGCTCGAACACGTGACCTGTCGCGTCCACCATAACCGAGCATCACTCTGCGGTCACGTAATGCTTAGGATCGATCGTGGACTCACCCGACCAACGATAGGCGGTCAGCTTGCCGCCTTTGACGGCGCTGAAGTCCACGCACGCCGTGTAATTGGTCCAATCGTGTCGGTGCTTGGGCGAGCCTTGCCGCCAGTAGTGACCGTAGAACACCGGAACATGCGCGGTGTAGACGTATGACTGATCTCCGTCGGAGAGCTCCAGTTCAGGCAGCGGCGGGTACGGTTCACCGGTCGCGGTGGTGAACTTGCCGCCCATCTCCGCGATGTCGCGCAGCGTGCGGGCTTCGCCGTTCCACCACTGCACCCGTGCACTGCCGCGCGGATGGCCGTCCTTGTCGTGGTACTCCGGTTGTCCGCGGTCGACCAGGCTGATCTCGGGACCTTTCAAAAGTGTCTCGACAGCGTCGTACAACTCGGCACCTTTGGTGCTGGCGGCCGCCAGGTGCCGCAGTTCGGCGAACGGGGCGCTCGAACCGCAGCGGTTCTCGACCAGCTTGATCGAGTCGTCATGCCAGCACGCTGCACGACGCGCACCTCTCCGAGATCCAGCCACAGCGGAATCGTCCGCGAACCACTCCAAATATCGGCGGCGGTCGTCACGGCGAACCTGCTCGAGAAAAGCGGCATGCTGTTTGGTGTTCTTGGCCGCCCGTCGATCATCCGGATCATCGTGTGGCCGCAGGTATTTCCCGCTTCCGGCAGGCCGCTCGGTGTCGTAAGCCAGTGCGTTGAACTCATGGTTACCCATGACGATTCGGGCGCTGCCCGCATCGACCATCGCCTTGACGACCTCCAGCACGCGCAGTTGTTCGTCGCCCCGGTCGATCAGATCGCCGACGAAGATCGCCTGTCGGCAGGGATGCTCGTATGCAGCTGATGTTGCGCTGGCCCGGTAGCCGAGCTTGTTCAGCAGCACTTCGAGCTGGGTGGCGCAACCGTGGACGTCTCCGATGACGTCGTAACCTTCAGCGAGTTCGTTCATTGAATCCCTCCTGTCCTGTCCTTCGACCGAGTGCGCAACATCAACCGCATCTCGCGCATACCGCGATGCGGGATCGAAGGAACAAATGTCAACGCCAAAGAGGTGACCAGTTGGTGAACGCGTCGCTCAGCCCGAGGTAGCGCATCAGCTCGGCGCCCTCTTCGCCGTAGATCCCACGGTGGTCACCGTCGAGTACCCAACGGTGCTGCTGGTCGGCACGCGCAGCGATCTCGGCGGCGCGGCGTTGCCGCGCGGCTTCCACGGACTGATAGTGGCGGACACATGCCGCGATGATCCAGAACGTCAGGACGAGACCGATCGCCGCCAAGATCCACCAGATGTATTTGATGATCAACCCGATGAGAAACAGCACGCCGATGAGGCCGATCAGTCCACCACCGGATTGACTCTGTTGACGGCTCACTCACACCACCACCTTCGGTACTTCGCATGATGCCACCAGGTACCGACAAGTCCTGATCGGAGACGACGAGATCGAGCAAAAATTGGACGTTCGACTGACAGCGAGTGGGCGTCGACCTCTGCGAGGCTGTTGCGGCTCCCACGCTGCGGTGGTCGAGTGCAACAGGACTACGTCGGGGCCTCTATGTCGCAATACAATTGAAAATCGCAAACCGCTCCCCGCCGCGTGATCCCGCATGGTTATATGTGCTAGCTATTTGTCGTGAAGTCGTGGGGGCAGCAAAGTGACTGATGGAGAACTCGTCCGTGAACGCGTACCGGAGATGCTTCACGGGGCGGGCCGGTCTGTTGAAGCACGTCGGTTATCGGGCGGGGACCTCGCGCGGGCGCTCGTCAACAAGCTGAGCGAGGAAGCTGACCAACTCACGCAGGTGGTCGACGATCGCGAGCAGCTGATCACTGGTATCGCTGAAGTCACCGACATGCTGAGGACCCTGGCCGAATGCCAACACATCGATCAGGTCGAGATCGACGCAGAGATTCGCCGCACCCTGGCGGAACTCGGCGGATTCGACTCGGGCACATGGCTGGTCAGCGAGATCCCGCACATCGTGCGGCGGTACACCTCCGCTCACGTCGAGCGCCAGCGCAACCGATGGATTCCCGAGCGTTGGGCAGGTGTATTCGCCGGCCACGAACGTGCTCACGCCGATCTGCGCGAGCACGTCGAAGTAGCCGGCGGTATCGCTCGCAGCTTCCTGCATGCCCAAGCCGGACGCGACCCCGTCGATCTTTTCCTGATGACCATGGCGTGGGGTTACCAGCCGAAGGACTACGGGCCGCAGCGCACCGCCGCCGTACTGGGCCAGGACGGGGCCGTGGAGAAGATCAATGCCATCGTGGAGGCCACCCGGACGGACGGGGCGGCCGCTGGATGGAGCGCACTGCTGGACAGCCACAAGATCCGCGGGCTGGGCATGTCGTTCGGGACGAAGCTGCTCTATTACGCCGGCTACACGTGCCACCAAAAGCAACGGCCGTTGGTACTTGACGAACGCGTACGAGCTGCCCTGGCCATCATCGCGCCCGGGACGGTGCCCGCGCGCGGTTGGGTACGTAGGGACGACTATCTGCGGTACCTGGATCTCGCGGAAACGTGGGCGACCAACCCGGCGTGGAATCAGGCGCCCGACGTCGTGGAGTACGCGCTGTTTTCTCATGGCGGTGTACAGAAATGATTCGCCGGAAGTATTGCGGCTCAGGTGATCGAGGGTGCCATGTCCGATGAGCGTCTGAAGAACTTCGTGTTGTCGCTGGCTGACCGCGATGACACGTTGAGCGAAGAGGCGAAGCTCGTCGTTCTCGCTGCGCTGGAAGGCGCCGACGACCTCACAGAGGTGCTGGACCAGTCGGCGACCCGTCCCGAGTTGGTCGAATCGCTGACCACCGCCCACGAGGACACAACCGAACCCGTCGGAGCGTATCTGCGCTCGATCACCGTGCAGGGTTTCCGGGGCATCGGGCCCGAGGTCACGCTCAACTTCCAACCCGGGCCAGGGCTGACCGTCGTCGCCGGACGGAACGGGTGCGGCAAGTCGACACTCGCGGAAGGTCTCGAGCTCGCGCTCACCGGCAAGAACTCACGCTGGGGTGACAAGCCCGGAGTGTGGTCGCAAAGCTGGCGGAACTTGCACGCCGGAGAACCGGCGCAGCTCCGTGTGGTGCTGGCCGAAGAAGGCTCGGGCGCAACCACAATCGGAGTGGACTGGCCCGCCGGTGACGACATCGACGTCGATAATTGCTCGTGCTGGGTGCAGCGGCCCAAACGCAAGCGGGAAGACGTCAGCGTGCTGGGGTGGTCCGGCGCGCTGGAGATGTACCGGCCGCTGCTGAGCTACGACGAACTGGGCGGCATCCTCGAAGGCGCACCTAGCAAGTTCTACGACCAGCTGCACAAGTTGCTCGGACTGGAGCAACTCACCGAGGCCATGACGCGGCTGGAAGCCGAGGTCAAGGTGCTCAAGCAGCCGTCGGAGGAAGGGCGGAAGGCGCGTGCCGCGCTGCGGGTCAAGTTGGAGTCGCATGAGGACCCACGTGCCGCGAAGGCGCTGACCCAGGTCAAGAAGCGCCGGCCCGACCTCGACGCGCTCCGGCCGTTGGTCACCGGCGGAACGGGGGCCGATGTTCCGGCTACCTGGAGGCGGGCCGAGGCACTGTCGACGCCGACCGACGAAGAGGCGTCGTTGGCGTGCAGCGTGCTCCGAGCGACCGCAGACGCAGAGCTGCAGGAGGCCGAACGCGCGGACGCCCTGGCCGCGGACCGGAGCCGCGTGCTGTCGATGGGCCTGGATTTCCATGCGGCCCACGGCGATCAGAAGTGTCCGGTCTGCGGGCATGGGAATCTCACCGCAGAGTGGGCGGCAGCAGCGCGCGAAGTGTTGGAGCAGGATCAACGGTCGGTCAAGGCGCTGGCAGATGCTCGGCGGGCCGCAGCTGAGGCTCGCGCCAGCGTTCTCAGCCTTGTCGAGTCAGTCGAGGCGCCACCCGCCGACAAGGACGGTGCGCTCACCACCCTGTCGGCGGCGCAGGAGGCCTACGAGCAGTTCACCGCGGTGCCAGTCGACGGACAGCGTGCACTTGCCGACCACGTGGAACATAACCTGCCATTACTGCGTGATGCCTACACCGCCCTGCACCAGGAGGCCGCTGAGCTCATCAAGGCGCGTCAAGACGCGTGGAGCCCGGTGGCTCTCGAGCTGGCGGCCTGGGTACGGAAGGCGGAACTCGCCAACGAGGTCGAGCCGCAGCTCACCATCGCCTCCGAAGCGCTGAAATGGTTGCAGGACAACGCCGCTGAGCTGCGTAATCAGCGCATCGCGCCGCTGGCCGAACAGTCCCGACAGATCTGGGCTGCGTTGCGGCAGGAAAGCAACGTCGAACTCGGTGCCATCCAGTTGGTGGGTCAGAAGACCAGCCGCCGAGTGCTGCTCAAAGCTGAAGTCGACGGATCCGACACCGAAGCGTTCGGCGTGATGAGCCAAGGCGAACTTCAGGCACTCGCGCTCGCGATCTTCATTCCGAGGGCGACATCGCCTGCGAGCCCATTCCGGTTCCTGGTGCTCGACGACCCCATCCAGGCGATGGACCCGTCGAAGATCGACGGCCTGTTGCAGGTGTTGACGCAGCTCGCCGAGACTCGTCAGGTCGTTGTGTTCACTCATGACGACCGGTTGCCGGCGGCCATTCGTCGGTCCCGCGTCCCGGCGCGAGTGGTCGAGGTGGTTCGCGGGACGAATTCCGTTATCAGCGTGGCGGAAGCAAGCCGACCCGCGATGAGAATGCTGGACGATGCGTTCGCGGTCGCCGCAGACGACGCCGTACCCGACGCGATCAAACGGGTGGCGGTGCCGGTGCTCTGCCGTGACGCGTTGGAATCAGCGGCGTGGGATGTGTTCAGTACCCGCCGTCTAGGGCAGGGACATTCCCATGCCGAGGTCGAACAAATTTGGGAGACTGCGCGGTTGACGAAGCGGCGACTGGGGTTGGCGGTGGACCCCGATAACGAAAACGCTCTGGACCGGTGGCTGTCCGGTGGAGCAGCGCGGCGGCAGGCGTTGAAGATAGCGGCATCGGGTGCCCACAACGGCGTCACGAACTATCGCGACGCTGTGCAGGCGACACGACTGGCGGTCGGTGACCTGATGCGGCTCTCGTCGTGACCTACCGTGCGGAGCTGTTGAGCTACGCCGATGAGGTCCTCGACGGCACTGTGGACCTTGGCGTTCGGGGGCCACGCACGGCGGCGTTGCTGGCGCGTCGTGCGTTTGAAGACTGGCTTGACGAGATCAGTCGGTCGTGGGCGGTGCATGCCGACAGCGACCGCGCGCCGACGACCGCTTCGAAGTTGGTGGTGCTGGGAGCCCTTCGAGGGGAGACGGTCGGTGAGACCGCCAAGCGGGTCTGGCACGGACTGAGTAGGGCGGTGCATCACCATGCTTACGAGTTGCAACCGTCTGTCGCAGAGGTCCGCAGCCTCGTCCGGCAGGTGCGAACCGTATGTGAGATAGGGGAAAGCGCAGAAACACGCCGAAAGCACGTGCGGTGATCGTTGTTGCTGAGAGTTAGAATACGGAACTCGGTACCAAACTGACAGCAGTGTGATACGAAGACCAAATGCCAAGAGTGGTAACCAGAGAAGAGCGCATTCAGCGACTTGTCGCCAAGACCCGCAAGCGGGTAGACGCGAATTCGGATGGTTCGCGGTCACTATCGCAAGCCCCTGACAGCCTCCTCGGAACGCTGGTACGCGAGGCCGGGTACGAGCGGAGTTCAACCAAGCTACTCGAAACCTTGGAACAGAGCTTCCTGGATGCGGATATTGCCACCTACCCGGAAATCACTGATCCCGGGAACAGCGCAAAGACCCGGATCCACTTTTCGACCGGCACAAGCGAGATCCGCGACTGCAGAAGCCGCGGCACCTGTTCGCCGAAGAGAAGGAACTCTCGCGATTCCTGATGGCGAACAAGGATGTCCTGCGGTACTGCAAGGCCAACAAGCTCGAAATACGAGGTCAAGAGGTCCGGATCGCCGGTGACTGCAGGATCGACCTACTCGCTGTCGACACGATCACTCGCGACCTTGTCGGATTCGAGCTCAAAGCTGGCAGCGCGGACGAGCGGATCGTGGCGCAGTCGGCCAAGTACATGAAGGCGCTTAAGGCACAGGCTGTAAAGGAAGGCCGGCCCGGGGCTCGACTTTTGATTGTGACCGGCCAACCCGACGTGGTTCTCGCCGATCTCGTCCAAGACGCGGCGAAAAAGCATGGCGTAGAGACGTGCTGGCTCCTTTATAAGGTGACGATCGACCTCGTTGAAGCAGTATGAAGCCAGTCGACTTCAACGGTGACCTGTTTGACGGGTTTTGTGGTGATAGCCGGAAAAGCTGAGATCGATCACGGTGGCTCTGTCATTCGCAAGGAGCGGCAATGAAGGTTCCCAACCGGCGCAACGCGTCGCGGAACACCGGGTTCGGATTCGCATGCGGTAATGCGGTCAGAACATCTTGCAGTGCGTCCGCAACATCGATGTTGCGCAGACGCGCACCGTAGAGCGCCGCGACGGTGGGGGTACGGCTGTACGCCTCGACGCAGTGCAACAACACGGTGCGGCCCTCCTCACGCAACTGTTCGACGGTGCGCACAGCCTCGGTCAGCACGAAGTCCAGGTGCGGGTTCTCATCCGGATCGGTGCTGTCGATCAAACGAACCTCGATGTGCGGCATACCCTGCGGGACATCGTGATCGGCGACTCGGCACAGGGACACCACCGCGTCCACCTCGGGTGGCAGGTCGCGCAGCACGCCGACGCCGCCGAGGAGAACGTTCGGATCGTGCGGGTGGGCCGCGAGGGTGCCGATCCGCAGGCCGGAGTGCACAGGTCCACGATTGGGCCTGCCCTTGCGTGCCACGGTGTTCGCCAACGCGACGAGGTCACGTGCGGTCATGTCAGGCCACCCGTGCAGGAGCTGGCGCCATTCCAGCGGCACCGCCGAGGCGCCATATGCGGCGCCGAGTAGGCCGCCGGCGATCGCGGCGACCGTATCGGTGTCGTTACCGCACCGGACCGCGGCATCGAGACCGAGACGAAGATGCTCGGCCCGAGCGGTGCCGGCCCGTGACGCCGTGGTGGTGATGGCCGACCAAGCCGCCTGAAATGCCGCGACCACCCAGCCGTTGTTCGGGAAGTCCGCCGGGCGAGACGCCTCGGCCTGTTCGATGCGCTCTCCCCAGAGCGGGCGACGGTCAACGGGGAGGTGACGCAACCCGATTCGGATATCCAACTCGGTGGTGCGCACGGCCTGGCGGATGGCGCAGCACCACAACACCGTGGCATCGGCGGCGTCAGGATCGAAGTGGGTGAGCTCACTGACGGCCCGTGCCGCGACCACCATGGCGTCTTCGTCGTCGAGGTACGCCAGGGCCACCGGGGCCGTCCGCATCAACGACCCGTTGCCGGCCGTCCGGCCTGTCTGCCGATGCAAGGCTTCCGCGGCGGCACGGGCACGCGCGGCGGAGGCCTCGCCGCCGCGGGCCGCGGTGGTCAACACCTGCCGCGTTTGAACACCGACGTCCTTGGCGCGCAACGACCATTCGTGCCAGCGCGCCACGATCGAGTCCTGCGCCGACGGGTCACGCAGATCCGCGCCGGTGGAGGCGACTTCGGCGATGGCGATGGCCATGTCGGTGTCATCGGTCCATTCCCCGGGCCCCCACGGCCCACCGCCGACCATCTCCACCGGAAGCTCCGGACCGCGTGCCGGCTGGAACTCGTACGGCGCGCCCAGCGCGTCGCCGGCCGCGGTGCCGAGCAGCACACCCTCAATTCGGTCATTCAGGGACGCCATCATCAACCCCTCTCTTATTTTGCGCAAGACTGCGCTAATTGCTGATCACTGTACGCTGGGATACCGACATGGACAACGCGGAGTATCAGGACAGCAGCGGACGGACGCTCGGCGACTATCCGCGGCCGTCAGTTGCCGTGGATGCCGCGGTGCTCACCGTCGACCCCGAAGCCGAATTGTCGGTGATGCAGGTCCGTCGGGCTCAAGGTCGCGGCTGGGCGCTGCCGGGCACCTTTCTGCACCCAGGCGAGACCCTGGCCGATGCGGTCAACCGGGCACTGGCAACCAAGGCCAATGTGCACGGTCTGCGCCCACGACAGCTCCACGTGTTCGACGACCCGAAACGTGACGATCGCGGGTGGGTGCTGTCGGTGGCGCACGTCGCCGTCGTCCCGTTGGACTTCGTGGCGAGCCGCTTTCCCGAATCAACCCGGCTGGTGCCGGCGCATGCGCCGGGCCGACTCATCTACGACCACGCCGACATCATCGCGCTGGCCGTCGCCGAGGTGCGCACACGATATGAAACGGCACCTGATCCGGACCATCTGCTCGGCGACGAATTCACCTTGCGCGACCTGCGGCTGATACATGAAGCGGTCGCAGGGCATGCGTTGCAGCGAGACACTTTTCGTCGATCGATGGAGTCGCAACTCGTCGCGACCGGTGCCACGGTGTCCCGTGGTAGAGGCCGGCCGGCGGAATTGTTCCGCCGCCGCGACACCGCAGGGTAACGGTAGGGGCCCGCTTCAGTCAGTCGGCGGTCACGTAGTTGTCGGCTTTGATCGTAAATTCACCGGACCAGCGGTACGCGGTCAGGTTGCCGCCCTTGACGGCACTGAAATCCACGCATGCGGTGTAGTCGGTCCAGTCGTGTCGGTGCTTGGGTGAGCCTTGCCGCCAGTAGTGGCCGTAGAAGACGGGGATCTCCGCGGTGTAGACATATGAGCGATCGGCCCCGGTGAGCGCTATCTCGGGCAGCGGTGGATACGGCTCGCCGGTGGAAGTGGTGAATCCGCCGCCCATTTCGGCGATATCGCGGAGCGTGCGGGCGTCGCTGTTCCACCATTGCACGCGCGCGTTGTCGCGGGGGATGCCGTCCTTGTCGTGGTACTCCGGCTGCCCATGCGCGACGAGGTTGATCTCAGGTCCCTTCAGCAACGTCTCGACGGCCTCGTACAGCGGGTCGTCTTCAGTGCTCGCCGCTACGAGGTGAGAAACGTCGCCAAACGGGGCGTTCGAACCGCACCGGTTCTCGACAACTCCGATCGAGTCGTCATGCCAGCACGCATGCACCACCCGCAACTCTCCGAGATCCAGCCACAGCGGAATCGTGGCAAACCATTCCAGGCACCGCTGGCGATCCTCACCGCGGACCTGATCGAGGAAAGCAGCGTGCTGTTTGGTGTTCTTCGCCGACCACGGATTGTCCGGGTCGTCGTGCGGGCGTAGGTATTTGCCGCTGCCGACCGGCCACTCGGTGTGGTATGCCAGCGCGTTGAACTCATGGTTGCCCATCACGATCAAGGCACTACCCGCATCCACCATCGCCTTGACGACCTCAAGCACTCGAAGCTGTTCGCCTCCGCGGTCGATGAGGTCACCCACAAAGATGGCCCGACGTTCGGGGTGGCGGTACTCACCGGACGCGCCTGTCTCGTACCCGAGTTTGTGCAGCAGCATCTCGAGTTCGGACGCGCATCCGTGCACGTCGCCAATGACGTCATAGCCGCTTGATACGGAGTTGTTCATCTGCCCCCTTCCATCTCACAGGGTGTCGCACTCACCATCTCGGTCGCTGAATCCAGCGCAGTAGGCCGTCCCAGTTGTCGCGTTCGACGTAGCGCATGAACTCCGCGCCCTCTGACCCGTAGATGCCGCGAGGATCGCCGTCGAGCACCCACTGGTGCTGCCGGTCGGCCCGCCGGGCAATCACAGCGTGGCGGCGATTCCGCTCAGCCACCGCCGCGAGATGCCACCGGACGAGAGCCCGGATGATGAAGAACGCCGCGACCATCGCCAGACCGCCCAGGATCCACCAGATGTACTTGATGATGAACCCGATGACCACCACCACGAAGAACGCCGCCGCGAACCCCCCACCGGATTGGTTCCCCCGACTGCTCACGTCACCCTCCCGATTCCTGCACTGACATGATCTCAGCTACCACCGACATCGCCGGGCGTAGGAAAGCTCAGCGAAACTCGCCGTTGGATTTCTCGTGACGCCAGGCCGCCGGCCGCGGCGCCGTGCCATTCGGGTCAAACCATTGGCATCCCAGGCATGCCGCGTAGCTGTAGATCGGCACCGCGTCGAGCACCACACCGGGGTGTCGTGACGGCCACCGGGACGGATCCGGTCCGTACACGGATTCATATGTTCTGCGTAGATATTCGCGTTGATCCCACAGGCGCCGGGCGACGTTGACTCCGGTGGAACCACGCTTCCAATCGTCCCAGCCCGTCACCATCGCCGGAGGGAACAGTGCATCCCAGTACGCGCCCCAAGTGGTCGACCTTCCGCCCGACCACAGCGTCGACGGCTTGCGCTCACTCATCGCGCACCTGCCTCTACCACGTGCAGCCGTCGTAGCGCGGCCCGGATGTCGGGGTTCGGTTGGGCCGACGGCAACATGGCGCACACCTCACGCAGTGCCCGGTCGATGCCGAGGCCCTGGCGGCGGGCCCCGTAGAGCGCGGCCACGGCGGGCGCACGGTTCTGCGCCGCCGCAGAATGCACGAACACGGTGCGGCCTTCGGCGCGTAGCTGCTCGATGGCCCGTACGGTGTCCAACAGGATGAAGTCGAGACTGGCGTTGGCCTCGCGGCCGATCAGCCGAACGTCGAGATGCGTGGCATTCGCCGGGATGTGCCCGTCGGCGACTCGGCACAACGACACCACCGCGTCGATGTCGGACGGCAGCCGGTTCAGTGAGTACGCGGTGCCGATCCACACGCCGTCGTCGTGCGGATGACGCACCGGCTCAGGTGTTTCGCGTCCCGCCGCGTAGCATTGATTGAATTCCACCGGCCGGCCCTTGTCGACGGTCCGGTCGGCCAGCGCGGTGAGTCCTCGGGTTCGCAGCCCCGGCCACCCGTGCAACAGCAGTCGCCACTGTGACGGCACCGCTGACGCGCCGTACGCCGCGCCGAGCAGGCCGCCGGCGATGGCCGCCACCGTATCGGTGTCACCACCGCCGCGCACCGCCGCCTCCAACGCCAGCCGGAGGTGATCCGCGCGGAAGACCTCCGACCGGGGATCCTCGTGGGGCACCGGGGTGGTGCTGATCGCGGACCAGGCGGCCTGCAACGCCGCGACCACCCACCCGTTGTTGTCGCAGAATGCCGAGGGCGGTGATGCCTCGGCCTCGGCCAGTCGGGCTTCCCACAACCGGCGTCGCTCAGAGACGATGTGCGACAGGCCGACCCGCACATCGATCTCGCCGGTCAGGACGGTGTGGCGGATCGCCGTGCACCAGAGCACGCACGCGTCACCGGCGTTCGGATCGAAATGGGTGAGCTCGCTGATCGTGCGGGCGGCCTGGACCAGCGCAGCTTCGTCATCGAGGTAGGCCAGCGCCACGGGGGAGGTCCGCATCAGTGATCCGTTGCCGGCGGTCCGGCCGCTGGATCGGTGCAGCTCCTCCGATACGGCGCGAGCGGTCTGTGCGCACAAACCCCGTGCGGCAGTCTCCGACAGCACAGTGCGGGTCTGCACGCCGACGTCGGGAGCGGTGCGTGACCACCATTCCCAGCGCTCGACGAGGTAGTCGAGTGGCTTCTCCTTTCTCAGATCCTCACCGGTGGACGCAATTTCGGCGATCGCGATCGCCATTGAGGTGTCGTCGGTCCACTCGCCCGGCGCGAACGGTCCGAGTCCGCCGCCGATCATGCCGACCGGGTGATCCGGCGCGAGCGGCCGGTTGAACTCGTATCCGGCGCCGAGCGCATCACCGGCCGCGGCACCCAACAGCACGCCGACAGCCCGATCTCGCTGCGCAGCCGTCAACTCGATACGTGAAGAACCCATGGCTTCTCCCGGGTCGATCCGGGCCTCCCACGCGGAGGCGCTCTTACCCGCACCGGGTGGTGCAGGCCGCTTCGTCATCCGAGCCACCCACGAGCGTGGGGTTGGCGCGCCATCCAGTCGGAGCTTGTCGACGGCGTCTCGTGAAGCATGTTCAGGATAACCCACACCACCGACAGGTGGCGGGTGTGTCACACCGGGCCGGTATAGCCCTGGGCGCGCGCCCAGGCGACCACGTCGGGCTTGACGTCGAGGCACATGTTGTTGACGGCCGACATCAGCACGATCGCGGCTTCAGCCGGCGCGAACCCGGTGTTGGCGAGCTTTCCCAGTACGAGCGACGGTGAAACCCCGTGGCGCAGTTCGTGACACAGCTCCTTGCCGATGTCGATCATGTCGACGATCGATCCGTAATAAACCCCGGAGTTGTCGAGGTCGGAAATGAAGTCGTATTGATCGGCGTTTGCCGTGCCGGCCATGAGCACGGATCCGCACACCGCCGCGACCGCTGCGATTCCCCTTCGTACGTGCATGTTCCCCCCTTGGATCCTGATGAGGAGGGAGATTAGCTCCGGCCACCGACAAGTGTGGTTACGTCGCCCCGAACGCCTCCACATACAGCGCATAGAGCGAGTGCGACGCGGCCATGTAGAGGCGGTTGTTCTCCGGACCGCCGAAGGTGAGGTTGGCGCAGCGTTCGGGCAGGCGGATGAACCCGATCGGCTTGCCTTGTGGGTTGAAAACCATGACACCGTCGAGATTTTCGGGCTTGCCGCGGAGTTCGTACACCTTGCGGCCACCGACGTCGGTCGGCTGGTCGGCGACCAGGCCGTTGCTGCCCCAGCCGCACCACAGATTGCCGTCGCGGTCGACGGTGAACCCGTCCAGCGCGCCCTGGTCGGCGGCGTCGATCAGCTTGGTCTTGTTGGCGACGGTGCCGTCGTCGTTGACGTCGAAGCTCCACAGGCTGCGGTTCGGGGTGCCGCGCCACTCGATCACGTAGAGCTTTTTCTCGTCGGGGGAGAACCCGATCCCGTTTGGGTTGACCAGGTCGGTGATCACCGCGGTCAGCTCACCGTCAGGCGTGAGCCGGTAGACGTTGGTGGTCGCCTGCTCGGGCTCGGCGCGGCTGCCTTCCCATTCACCGTTGATGCCGAACAACGGATCGGCGAACCAGATGGTGTCGTCGGATTTCACCACGATGTCGTTGGGCGCGTTGAGTCGCTTGCCCTCGAAACTGTCGGCCAGCACGGTGATGTCGCCGTTCTCCTCGGTGCGGGTGATGCGCCGCGTCTCGGAGTGCTCACACGTGACGAGCCGGCCCTGGCGGTCGCGCGTGTTCCCGTTCGAGTAGTTCGACGGATGGCGGAATACCGTGAAGCTGCCGTCTTTTTCGTCGAACTTCATGAGCCGGTTGTTCGGGGTGTCGCTGCACAGCAGGTAGCCGCCGTCGGGGAAGTACACCGGTCCTTCGGCCCAGCGCATGCCGGTGGCGACCTGCTCGAGCGAGCTGGAGAACAGCCGGTACTTGGTGAAGCTCGGATCGAGGATCTCGATCGCCGGATCGGGATAGCGCTGGTTCGGCTGGAATGGCGGGGTCGGGGGAGCGGAGGGTTGCGCCTGGGGTTGTTGCGCCGCCGACGACGAGCACGCGCCCGTGGTCATGGCCACAATGGTCGCCGCCGTCCCGAAAAGCAAGTTGCGCCGCGTCGTGTACATCGACTCTCTTTTCAGCCCGCACTGGCACCGGCTTTGGTGCTGAGCGTGAAATTACGCGCGATACCGAGGCGGGTCTAATCCCATTCCGACATGGATCGATACCGCTGCGGCATCGATGCGCGTACGAAACTCGGAACCGAACATCGCGGGCGCACTACGGGTTTCGAGCCACACTGAGAATCACCGGTCAGCCCACCACGGCGGAAATCGGATATCCAACTGCTCACTGCGGCGGTACCCGGCCCACGTCGGCACACCGGCCGGCTGTCCGCGGTAGATGCCGCGGGCCGCGGCGACCACCCGTGGATGCTGGGTCGGCCATTGAAGTTCCGACGCGATCTCCTCGAGCACCGTCCGGTCACGTTCCAGCACACGGTCGACTATCCCCACCGCGGGCAAGGCGCCACCCTTGTCGCCGTTGCAGCGCGCGCACGCCAGCACCAGGTTGGCCAGGCCGTCGATGCCGACCAGCGACCAGGGCAGCACATGGTCGATCGGATTGTTCGCGGGAAGGTGCGTTCCGCAGTAGAAGCAGTGCGGGCCAAAGGCTTCCTTGAACGGCTCGCGCACCACGGCCAGGGCGGTGCGCTCACGGCCGAACAGGTGCCCCGCCACATCGGGCACATCGGCGTCGAGGAACCGGTTCATCCTCCGCACGTCCTCGACCCACATGATCTCCAGCGCGGGTTTCAGGAGTCCGGCCAGCCGGGCAAGGCCATGGGCGACACCGGGTTTGAGGACGATCGCGTCGCCGTGATCCCGCAGCGTCTTGCGGCTGACGTCATCGTGCAGGAACGAGTCGTCGTAGAGGAACGCGTCGCTGCGCGATGCGCCCGGAAGCTTCTGCAACCGGTACAGGGGTTGCTGCGCGAGACACAGCGTGATGTCGTCGATGGCCCGCTGATAGGCCTCCGGTGCGCGCTGCCGTGCGATGTCGACCGACAGTCCGCCACGCCGTGTCGCCGCGAGATCGCGTAAGGCCTTGGTGGCGGCGAGGATCCGGGCCTTCGGCTGAGTGGACTGGCGCAGCTCGTGACCGTCGAAAGGGCGCACCTGCTGCCAGTAGATCTCCAGCACGCGGTGCGCCAGCGCGGGAATGGGCACGGCCAGCGTGGCGGCGGGATCGGTGGGCAGGTTCTCGACGCAGTGCTCGATCAGGGCCATCAGGGTCGCGAGCTTGTAAGTCGCGGTGCGCAGCCCGGTCTCCAGGATGGCGACGACGCGCTGCCCGAGTAGCAGCGGATCGGATGCTCCTGTCACGCCACCCCCATGTCGGTGCACTGCGCCACAACGGTTCGACAGGATTATCACGAAGGGAACCGACAGCGTGGCCAAACTTGTCCGGGACAGGATTCCCGAGCTCATCCGTGCGTCGGGCCGCACGCCGGTGATCCGCACGCTGTCCGACGACGAGTACTGGGCCGCTCTGGACGCCAAGCTGGACGAGGAGGTTGTCGAGCTGCGCGCCGCGGACACCCGGGACGCGGCCCTGGAGGGAGGCCGCCATCGTCATCGAGGCGAGAGCGCTTCTGGCAATGGCATCCAACATGGCGTCCCCCCGAACGTCGCACTGATCCCCAGTGGATCGACGTTATTGACGCCCGCGCGGTCGGGGCACGTGTAGTCGACTACCCGAGCTCAGCGCCGGAGGAGACCGCGTGTCAACGACTGCTGACGCCGCGCCGCCGAAGGGGTCCCCCAAAGGGGACGGAGCCCTGCACATGAGTGAGAGGGTACCGAATTTGGTACCGATAGCAGTACTATTGTGCGTATGCCGTCGCTGAACATCGACTTCGACGAAGCCGAGATGGAACAGATCCGCGCTGCTGCCCGGGCGGATGACCTGTCGCTGAAGAAGTTCGCGCACGCCGCCGTGATGGAGCGTGCCAGCGCGCACAAGCGCAGGGTCGCCGAGGCGGCGCGTCTGGTCGCTGAGCGTTCGGCTGAGCTCAACCGCCGCTTGGCGTGACCGAGTACCTCGACCGCGAGGACGTGCTCACCGCGGGATCGATCGCTTTTGGCGGCGAGCTGAAGGTGCGGGACTACGGACTGCTCGACGCTGCGGTTGCCCGCCCGCAGGCCACGGTGTATGGCGTGGATGCGTACCCGCGGCTGTGGGACAAGGCCGCTGCGTTGTTGCAGTCCCTGGCGCGGAACCATGCGCTGGTCGACGGTAACAAGCGCACTGCGTGGGCTGCGGCATGGACATTTCTGCACATCAACGGTGTACAGCTGGCGGCTGATTTCGATGTCGATCGCGCGGAGGACCTCATGAACGAGGTGGCCACCCGTGACTGCGACCTGGATTCCATCGCCGCCGAGCTGGCCGGTTTCGCCGCTGCGCAGACGGGGTGAACTTTGGTAGCGCGGCC
>Ga0182740_1000583_pt1 | contig 36730 bp, 33 predicted proteins | sample eDN5th37CKraftBY_FD_128872 | JGI IMG/M metagenome (GOLD analysis project Ga0182740, IMG submission 128872) | Enriched backyard soil microbial communities from Emeryville, California, USA - eDNA 5th pass 37_C Kraft BY (version 2) (version 2) | ecosystem: Environmental > Terrestrial > Soil >...
CAGATCGCCCGCCGCATCGGCCACATGCGCGCCGGCACGCCGCACGTGTTCGAGCGCACCGGCGCCGACGGCAAGGTCATCGAGCTGCGCGGGCAGGCGCTGCCCGGCGGCGGCTACGTCACCAGCTACAACGACATCACCGACTTCAAGCGCGCCGAGCAGGCGCTGCTGGAAGCCAACGAAACCCTGGAGCAGCGGGTGGCCGAGCGCTCGCAGGTGGCCGAGGCGGCGCAGCAGTCCAAGACCCGCTTCCTCGCCGCCATCAGCCACGACGTGCTGCAACCGCTGAACGCGGCGCGGCTGTTCGCCTCGGCGCTGCGCGACAGCCTGCGCGACGATGACGAGCAGCGCCACCTCGCCGAGCGCGTGGACGCCTCGCTGCGCGCGGCCGAGGAACTGCTCGACGGCCTGCTCGACGTGTCGCGGCTGGACGCCGGCCGCCTGCACCCGACCATCGCCGATTTCGACGCCGCGGTGCTGGTGCGCGAGCTGGCCGCGCAATACACGCCGATAGCGGCCGGGCGTGGCCTGCGCCTGCACGTGCACGCGCAGGCCGCGTGGGTGCGCAGCGACCGCCGCCTGCTGCGCCGGGTGCTGCAGAACTTCATGGCCAACGCGCTGCGCTACACCCGCAGCGGCCGCATCGTGCTGGCGCTGCGGGTGCGCGGCGAGCGGGTGGAACTGCAGGTGTGGGACACCGGCCCAGGCATCCCCGAGCACCACATGCAGCAGATATTCGACGAGTTCCACCGCTACCAGCAGCCGTTCGACTGGGGCGAGCAGGGCCTGGGGCTGGGCCTGTCGATCTGCCAGCGCATCTCGCGCCTGCTCGGCCACGCGCTGGACGCGCGCAGCCAGGCCGGCCGCGGCAGCATGTTCTCCATCACCCTGCCGCGGGTGGCGGCGCCGGCCCTGGCCGCCGCCGCGCCGCGCACCTCGCCCGGCTTCGGCAGCGACGAGGCCCTGGCCGGACTGCGCGTGCTGTGCGTGGACAACGACCAGGAGATCCTCGACGGCATGCGCGCGCTGCTCGGCCGCTGGAAGGCGCAGGTGATCGCCGCCAGCACCGTGGACATGGCGCTGGAAAAGCTGGCCGAGCAACCGGACGTGGTGCTGGTGGACTACCACCTGCACGACCGCATGGACGGGCTGGCCACGCTGCTCGCGCTGAACAAGGCCGCCGGCCGGCCGCTGCCCGGCGCGCTGCTCACCGCCGACGGCCGCGACGAACTGAAGCGGCTGGCCCGCCAGCGCGGCTACCGGGTGCTGACCAAGCCGGTGAAGCCGGCTTCGCTGCGCGCCTTCCTGACCGCGTGCAGTACCGGCAGGAGCGTGTGAGGCAGGGCTTGGAAGGCGTAGGTGTGGGGCTTGCCCCACACGGGGCTTTCACCAATAGGGCCCCATGCGGGGCAAGCCCCGCATCTACGAGGAGCCTGCATCGCCTTGTCCCCTCCACGGGTTTCCCGCCCTGCTGCGATAATCCGGCAATGAACGCGAACGACACCCCACTCCCGCCCGGCGTGGCCGACGACCTGCAACGCGGCCTGCACGCGATGGGCCTGGGCGCCGCGCTGGCGCCGCCGCTGCTGGCCTACCTGTCGCTGCTGGTGCGCTGGAACCGCACCTACAACCTCACCGCCATCCGCGACCCGCGCGAGATGGTCACCCGCCACCTGCTCGACTCGCTGGCGATGGCGGCGCACGTCGAATCCGGCACCCTGGCCGACCTCGGCACCGGCCCCGGCCTGCCCGGCATCCCGCTGGCCATCGCCCACCCGCAGTTGCAGGTGACGCTGGTGGAGAGCAACGGCAAGAAGGCACGCTTCCTGCGCGAGGCGGTGCGCCAGCTCTGCCTCGGCAACGCCCGCGTGGCCGAATCGCGCGCCGAGGCACTGGACGAGCCCGGCGCCTTCGACGCCCTCACCGCGCGGGCGATGGACACGCTGGCCGGCATCATTGAAGTCGGCGGCCACCTGCTGCGCCCCGGCGGCCAACTGCTGGCGATGAAGGGCGTGTACCCGCACGAGGAAATCGCCGCGCTGCCGGCCGGCTGGCAGGTGGCCGAGGTGCGGCCGTTGCAGGTGCCCGGCCTGGCCGGCGAGCGCCATCTGGTGGTGTGCAGCCGGACGTAGGCGTGCGGCTGCTTGAAGCCCCTCTCTCTCCGGGGCGAGAGGAGCCGTTTGCGAACCATTGGTTCGCGGCTCCTCGAACGCCCTTGCGCCAGCGCAAGGGCCGGGGCGCGGAGCGGGGGTTGGGGAGAGGGTATGGGGCGTAGCCCTCGCGATGTTGGCTGCACGAGGCTTCGCACGAACCCTCATCCGGCCCTTCGGGCCACCTTCTCCCGAGGGGAGAAGGGAGAAGCCAACGCGCAGCGCCCCCGGATTTCCCCCATCCGTCCCCAGCCCGCATAATGCCCAGTCCAACCTTCCAGCCCGTGAGGCCCACCCGCATGGCTCGCATCATCGCCATCGCCAACCAGAAAGGCGGCGTCGGCAAGACCACCACGGCCGTGAACCTGGCCGCCGCACTGGCTACCGCGCCCAAGCGCGTGCTGCTGGTCGACCTGGACGCGCAGGGCAACGCCACCATGGGCAGCGGCGTGGACAAGCGCGAGGTCGCCGCTTCCACCTGCGACCTGCTGCTGGGCGAAAGCAGCGCCACCGACATCCGGGTCAAGGCGCCGGAAGGCTACGACCTGCTGCCCGGCAACATCGACCTGACCGCCGCCGAGATCCAGCTGATGGAGCAGGACGGCCGCGAGCAGCGCCTGAAGCAGGCGCTGGCGCCGATCCGCGACGCATACGACTTCATCCTGATCGACTGCCCGCCGGCGCTGTCGCTGCTCACCCTCAACGCGCTGGCCGCGGCCGATTCGGTGATCGTGCCGATGCAGTGCGAGTACTACGCGCTGGAAGGCCTGAGCGCGCTGGTGGAGACCATCGAGGCGTTGCAGGTCAACCTGAACCCGGCGCTGGAAATCGAAGGCGTGCTGCGCACCATGTTCGACATCCGCAACAACCTGGCCAACGCCGTGTCGGCGCAGTTGACCGAATACTTCGGCGACCGCGTGTTCCGCACCATCGTGCCGCGCAACGTGCGCCTGGCCGAGGCGCCCAGCCACGGCCAGAGCATCGTCGGCTACGACCGCACCTCGCGCGGCGGCGTGGCCTACCTTGGCCTGGCCGGCGAATTGATCCGCCGCACCGAACAACGCAACAAGGCCGTCAGGGCCGTGGAGGCCGTCTGATGAGCGCACCGAAGAAGCGTGGCCTTGGCCGCGGGCTGGACGCATTGCTGGGCCCGAAGGGCGCGGTGACGCCGGTGTCGGTGGCCGCCGTGGCCGAGCCGCAGCCGGGCGAGGTGCTGCGCAAGCTGGGCATCGACCAGTTGCAGCCGGGCAAGTACCAGCCGCGCCGGGAGATGGACGAGGCCAAGCTGTCCGAGCTGTCCGAGTCGATCAAGGCGCAGGGCGTGATCCAGCCGATCCTGGTGCGCCAGGTCGCCGGCGGCCGGTACGAGATCGTCGCCGGCGAACGCCGCTGGCGCGCGTCGAAGCTGGCCGGGCTGGACGAAGTGCCGGTGGTGGTGCGCGAGCTGGAGGACCGCACCGTCATCGCGATGGCGCTGATCGAGAACATCCAGCGCGAGGACCTGAACCCGCTGGAAGAGGCCGAGGCGCTGCAACGGCTGATCTCCGAATTCTCGCTGACCCACGCCGAGGCCGCGCAGGCGGTGGGCCGCTCGCGCGCCTCGGTGTCCAACCTGCTGCGCCTGATCGACCTGCCGATAGGCGTGCGCGTGCTGCTGGAAAGCCGCCGGCTGGAGATGGGCCATGCCCGCGCGCTGCTGACGCTGGCGCCGGAACTGGCGACCAAACTGGCGCAGGACGCCGCCGACGAAGGCTGGTCGGTGCGCGAGGTCGAGCACCGCGCCCAGCAGTTCGCCGCCGGCAAGGTGCCGGGCGCGCGCAACGCCAAGCCCAAGCCGGCCGCGCCGCAGGCCGACATCGCCTCGCTGGAAACCGAGCTGTCCGAATCGCTGGGCACCAGGGTGGCGATCAACCACGGCCGCGGCGGCAAGGGTCGGCTGGTGATCCACTACACCGACCTGGACACGCTCGACGGCGTGCTGGAAAAGCTGCGCGCCCGCCCCCCGCAGGGCTGATGTTCCTTCCATCGTTCGAGGTACCTGCAAGGCAATGAACCCCATCAAGGTCGACCGCAATCACCTGTTGCGTCTGACCGACCTGCCGAATGTCGGGCCGGCCTGTGAAAAGGATCTGCGCATGATCGGGATCCGTGTCCCCGCGCACCTGCGCGGGCGTGATCCCTACGACATGTACGCGCAGTTGTGCCTGAAGACCGGCGTGGTGCACGACCCCTGCGTGATCGACGTGTTCCTGTCCATCGTGCGCTTCATGGCCGGGGAGGCGCCGCAGCCGTGGTGGGCGTTCAGCGCCGAGCGCAAGCAGGCTCTCGCAAAGGATCCAATGACGCTGTAGTCGCTGTGTCCCTTCTCCCTCCGGGAGACAAAACGGCAGGAATGCCGTTTTGCACGGCGAAGCCGCCCGCAGGGTGAGGCGCAGGGATGTGCCGAATGCAGGTGGCGCAAAGCGCCGGATGAGGGTACGGCCGGAGCCACTTGCAACCGGATGTTGCGATGCTTCGCACCGGCCCTCTCCCCAACCCCTCCCCCGGAGGGGGAGGGGCCTGAATCCCGCAAACTCCCGGAACAAGCAGATGACCCTCCTCGTCACCGGCGCCGCCGGCTTCATCGGCGCCTACACCTGCCAGGCCCTGGCCGCGCGCGGCGAGCGCGTGGTCGGGCTGGACAACTACAACGACTACTACGACCCGCGGCTCAAGCGCGACCGCGTCGCCGAGCTGTGTCCGCAGGCCGACATCCGCACGCTCGACCTCACCGACCGTGACGGCCTGGCCGCGCTGTTCGACGAGGTCCGGCCGACGCGGGTGATCCACCTGGCCGCGCAGGCCGGCGTGCGCTACTCGCTGCAGAACCCGCATGTCTACGTCGAAAGCAACATGGTCGGCTTCGTCAACATGCTGGAGCTGTGCCGGCATCGTGGCGTGCGGCATCTGGTCTATGCGTCGAGCAGTTCGGTCTACGGCGACTCGGCCACGCCGCCGTTCTCCGAGGACCAGCGCGTGGACCAGCCGCGCTCGCTGTACGCGGCGACCAAGGTCGCCAACGAGCTGATGGCCCACACCTACGCGCAGCTGTACGGCCTGCGTGCCACCGGCCTGCGCTTCTTCACCGTGTACGGCCCGTGGGGCCGGCCGGACATGGCACCGCTGCTGTTCGCGCGCGCGGTGCTGGCCGGGCGGCCGATCGAGGTATTCAACGAAGGCCGCATGCAGCGCGACTTCACACATGTTTCCGACATCGTCGCCGGTATCCTCGGCGCGCTCGACCACCCCCCGGAGGAGCCGGTGCCGCACCGGGTGTTCAACCTCGGCAACCACACCCCGGTGGAACTGGAGCGCTTCATCGAGGTGATCGCGCAGGCCGCCGGCCGCCCGGCACGCAAGGTCTACAAGCCGATGCAGCCGGGCGACATGGTGCGCACGATGGCCGACACCGCGCGGGCGAAGGCCGCCTTCGGCTACGAACCGGCCACGCCGATCGAGGCCGGGTTGCCGCCGGTGGTAGCGTGGTGCCACGATTATTTCGGCGCGGCGGCCTGACTCATCTCCCGTCAAGCCACGTGCTGGAAAATGCGCGGCTTCCCCTTTCCCGAACGCATGGATTCCGCGATGGACCAGCCCGTACTCTCGGTGGTAGTCCCCGTCTTCAACGAGCGCGACAACGTCGCCCCGCTGGTCGATGAAATCACCGCTGCGCTGCGCGGGCGGCTGCCGTTCGAGATCGTTTATGTCGATGACGATTCGAAGGACGACACCCTGCAGGTGCTGCAATCGCTGAAAGCCGCCAACCTGGAGCTGCGGGTGCTGCACCATGCCAGCCAGAGCGGGCAGAGCACCGCCGTGCGCAGCGGGGTGAAGGCGGCGCGCGCGCCGTGGATCGCCACCCTCGACGGTGACGGCCAGAACGACCCGGCCGACATCCCGAAACTGCTGGCCGCGCGCGATGCCGCCGCGCCGCAGGTCAAGCTGTTCGCCGGCTGGCGCGTCAACCGCCAGGACAGCGGCTCCAAGCGCTGGGCCAGCAGGTGGGCCAACGCCATCCGTGCGCGCATGCTGCGCGACGACACCCCCGACACCGGTTGCGGCATCAAGCTGTTCGAGCGCGACGCCTTCCTCGACCTGCCGTACTTCGACCACATGCACCGCTACCTGCCGGCGCTGATGCAGCGCGCCGGCTGGAAGACCGTGAGCGTACCGGTCAACCACCGCCACCGCACCGCCGGCGTGTCCAAGTACACCAACCTCGGCCGCGCCCTGGTCGGCATCCGCGACCTGCGCGGCGTGGCCTGGCTGATCGCGCGCAGCAGGCGCACGGCGGCCGAGGAACTGTGAGCATGGACGTCATGAACCAGTCGCTGCCGTGGCTGGAGTGGACCGGCGTGCACATGTCGCCGTGGAAACTGATCGGCCTGACCGGCGCGCTGATGTTCGGCGGCCGCTGGCTGGTGCAGTTCATCGCCTCCCGGCGCGCCGGCAAGCCGGTGATCCCGCGGCTGTTCTGGTACATGAGCGTGGCCGGCAGCCTGATGACGCTGAGCTACTTCGTGTTCTCGGCCAAGCAGGACGCGGTGGGCGTGATCCAGAACCTGTTCCCGGCCTTCACCGCGCTGTACAGCCTGCATCTGGACATCCGCCATCGCGGCTGGAAGCGCGACCGGGCGGGGCACTGATTCCGGCGATTTTTCCGCCTGAATCGGTCTAGGTCGGCCAATGGATTCAATGCGATGATCGGGGCAACCTGCCATTCATCCGGGGAACCCGACCGTGAAATCGCCGTTGACCGCCGCCATCCTGCTCGCCCTCGGCCTGGCTGCCGCGCCCGCTCTTGCCGCCACGCCGTCCGCGCCCGCCACGCTGGCCGCGCATGCCGCCGACGCGCAGTTCAAGGCGATCTACGAGAAGGAATGGGCCTGGCGCCAGAGCGCCGGCGGCGAGGCCGACGAGGACAGCGACGCCCCGGCCAGCGCCACGCATCTGCCCGACGTCGGCGCGCAGGCGCAGCAGGCGCGGCTGAAGGTGTGGGAGCAGGTGCTGGAGCAGCTCGAAGCCATCGACCCGGCCACGCTGTCGGCCGACAACCAAGTCAACTACGCCATCTACAGGTACCAGGTCGAGAACCTCGCCGACGCGGTGCGCCTGCGCACCTACGAGATGCCGTTCAACGCCGACTCCTCGTTCTGGTCGAACCTGTCGTTCATGGCCCGTCGCGAGATGAAGACCGCGCAGGACTACCGCAACTACATCGCGCGCCTGAACGACGTGCCGCGCTACTTCGGGCAGCAGACCGAGAACATGCGCGCCGGCTTGGCCCGCGGTTTCAGCGTGCCGCGCGCGGTGCTCGACGGCCGCGACGTGTCGATCTCGATGGTTGCCGAGCTCGAGGACCCGACCGGGTCGCCGCTGTACGCGCCGTTCAAGAAGCTGCCGGCGGGCATCCCGGCCGCCGAGCAGCAGAAGCTGCGCGATGAAGCACGGCAGGCCATCGCCGGCAGCGTGATCCCGGCCTTCGCCGAACTGCTCACCTTCTTCCGCGAGGAATACGTACCGCAGGCGCGTACCACCCTGGCCGCGGAGAAGATGCCCGGCGGCGAAGCGTTCTACCGCCAGCAGATCCGCGAATACACCACGCTGGACCTGTCGCCCGAGCAGATCCACGCGATCGGGCTGGAGGAGGTGGCGCGCATCCAGAAGGAAATGGACGCGATCATCGACAAGGTGGGTTTCAAGGGCAAAAGCGCACAGACCCGCTTCGCCGATTTCCTCGAATTCCTGCGTACCGACCCGCAGTTCTACGCCAAGACCCCGGACGAACTGCTGTGGCGCGCGGCGTGGATCGCCAAGCGCATCGATGGCGTGATCGGCCGCTACATGACCCTGCCGCGCGCGCGCTTCACCATCGTCCCGGTGCCGCCGGACATCGCCCCGTTCTGGACCGCCGGCCGCGGCGGCATGGGCACCTACTGGCTCAACACCTACAACCTGCCGGCGCGCCCGCTGTACAACCTGCCGGCGCTGACCCTGCACGAATCCGACCCCGGCCACGCGCTGCAGGGCGCGCTGGCCGCCGAGCAGGGCGAGCAGCCGGACTTCCGCCGTGGCGCCTACATCTCCGCCTATGGCGAAGGCTGGGGCCTGTACAGCGAGAAGCTGGGCGTGGAGATGGGCATCTACGAAACCCCCTACGAGGACTTCGGCCGGCTGACCTACGAGATGTGGCGCGCCTGCCGCCTGGTCATCGACACCGGCGTGCACCACTATGGCTGGAGCCGCGAACAGGCGCTGGCCTACCTGCGCGACCGCACCGCGCTGAGCGAGCACGAAGTCACCACCGAGGTGGACCGCTACATCTCCTGGCCGGCGCAGGCACTGAGCTACAAGCTGGGCGAGATCAGCATCGTCAAGCTGCGCGCGCAGGCGGAGAAGGAACTGGGCGACAGGTTCGACGTCAAGGCCTTCCACGACGCCGTGCTCAAGCAGGGCTCGGTGCCGCTGCCGGTGCTGGAGCAGCAGATCAAGGCCTACATCGAAGAGCGCAAGAAGGCCTGATGCGTCGGGTAGTGCCGGCCGCCGGCCGGCAACCGCACGATGCCGGAATACCAAGGTTGCCCGCCAGTAGGTCGGGGCTATGTCCCCGACGTGCCGGATCGACATGCCGGATCAAACCGGATCGACGAGCGCAGGTGGCCCCGGGATTGCTTGCGTCGGCCACGCAGGGCCGACCTGCGCCACTGCACGATGTTGGAATGCGGGGTTGCCGGCCAACGGCCGGCACTGCCTGGGCGCGTTCCCTTGCGATTGTGTAACGCGTGGTGCCATCGCTACCCTGCCGCGCATGCTCGCCTTCCTGCGCCGCCGTTCGCCGTTGCTGCTCCGCCTGCTGGTGCTGGCGGTGGTCGCGCTCGGCAGCGTCGGCGGCACGCTGGTGTCGGCCCTGGGCGAGCTGCATGCGGCGGGCCATGCCGACCACGCCGCCGCGCATGCGTTGCCGGCAGCGGATGCCGGCGACGACGATGACGGCGAAGCACGCCTGCTGCACCTGCTGGTCCATTGTGGCCATTGCCACGGCCACGGCGGCGTGTTGCCGTTCGCCGAGCCGGTGTGGGAGGTGGCGATGCCGCCTACCGTGACCACGCCGACTCCAGGCGGCGGCAACTGGCGTCCCGCCCCGCTGGAAAGCCTGCTGCGCCCCCCGATTTCGGCCTGATCCCGCGTCCGCGCTGCGGACGTCCCGATCCTTTCCCGAAACCGGAGATTCCCCATGTGGAAACGCCTGGCCGCGCTCGCGGCCTTGGCGATCGCGCCGTGCGCCTTCGCGCAGGCGCCGTCGCCGCCTGCACCCTTGACCCTCGACGAGGCGATCGGCCGCGTCGCCCGCCTCCATCCCGACCTGCGCCTGCCGGCGCTGCAGCGTGCCGCCGCCGAAGCCCGTCATGATGGCGCCGGCTTCAAGCCGCCGCTGGCGTTCGGCGTCGAAGTCGAAAATGTCCTCGGCACCGGCACCCGCCGCGGCTTCGACGGCAGTGAAGTCACGGTCTCGCTGGCCGGTGTTCTCGAACGAGGCGGCAAGCTCGACGCCCGCCGCGCGGTGGCGCAGGCCAACCTCGACGCCGTGGCCCCGCAGCGCGAGATCGCACGACTGGACCTGATGGCCGAAGTCGCACGCCGCTACCTGGCGGTCACCGCCGCGGACAACCGGCACCGGATCGCGCTGGACGATATCGAGCAGCGCCGCCGCGCGGTGCAGGCCGCGCGCCTGCGCCTGCAGGCCGGCGCTTCCCCCGCGTCCACGTTGCTGACCGCACAGGCTGCACTGGCGCAGGCCGAGCTGGACCGCGACCGCGCCATCGAGGCCGGCCGCGCCGCGCGGCTGTCGCTGGCCGCGTTGTGGAATGCGCGCGAGGCGGATTTCGACGCGGTCAGTGGCGATCCGCTGCAATTGCCGGCAGTGCAGGATTTCCGGCAATTGGCGCAGCTGCTGGCCGATACCCCGGAGCTGGCGCTGATCGCCGGGCAGGTGCGCGTGCGCGAGGCGCAGGTGCAGTTGGCGCGCAGCCAGCAGCGCGGCGACCTGTCGTGGCAACTGGGCGTGCGCAACGATCGCGCCAGCGGCGACACCGCGCTGGTCGGCGGTTTCAACCTGCCGCTGGGCGGCGCCCGCCGTGCCGCACCGGACATCCGCGCCGCGCAGGCGGAGTTGGCAATGACGGCGCTGGAGCGCGAATCCCGCGCGCTGCAGCTGCACGCGACGCTGGCCGAAGCCCACGGCCGCTACCGCACCGCGCGACTGGAGGTACGGCGCCTCGGCAGCGACGTGCTGCCGCAACTGCAGCGCGCCGAAAAGAGCGCCGAAACCGCATGGCGCGCCGGCGCCATCAGCTACCTCGAATGGGCGCAGCTGCAGGCCATGCGCGTAGAGGCGCGGCAACGCCAGCTCGACGCCGCGCTCGCCGCGCAGACCGCCCTGATCGAAATCCAGCGCCTGAGCGGGCAACCGCTGCTCGCCAACGCTTCCGAAGGAACCACGCCATGAAGGCCTGCCTGTCTCTTGCCCCGATGTTCCGTATCGCCGTACTCGTGCTGCTGGCAGGGCTGGCCGCCTGTGGCGATCATGCCGATCCGAATGTCGGAACCGCCGCACCCGACGACCACGCGCACGCCGATGACGGCGACGAACATGCGGACGAACACGACGCCGACCAGACCACCCTCACCGCCGAACAGGCGCGCGTGGCCGGCATCGTCAGCGCGGCGGTCGGCCCCGGCACCATCGCCGACGAACATGAAGTCCAGGGCTTGCTGGCGCCGATCGACGGGCGCATGGCGCAGGTCACCGCGCGTTTCCCCGGTCCGATCCGCGCGCTGCGCGCCGACGTCGGCGATGCGGTGCGCGCCGGCCAGCCGCTGGCCGCCATCGACAGCAACCTCAGCCTGACCACCTACACCATCGCTGCGCCTATCTCCGGCGTGGTGCTGTCGCGGCAGGCGCAGGTGGGCGGCGTCGCCGGCGAAGGACAGCTGCTGTTCGAGATCGGCGACCTCTCCAGGTTGTGGGTGGACCTGCACATCTTCGGCAGCGACACCCAGCACATCACCGCCGGCGTGCCGGTCACCATCACCCGCATGACCGACGGCGCCAGCCAGGCCACCACGCTCGAACGCGTGCTGCCGGGCACCGCCACCGCCAGCCAGAGCACGGTGGCACGGGCCACCATCGGCAACGACGACGGCCTGTGGCGACCCGGTGCGGCGGTGCGCGCGCGCATCGTCGTGGCCAGTACCCCGGCCGAAGTCGTGGTGCCGCTGGCCGCATTGCAGGACATGGAGGGCCGCGAGGTGGTGTTCGTGCGCGAGGGCGACACCTATCGCGCGCGGCCGGTCACGCTCGGCGCGCGCGATGCGACGCAGGTGGCGGTGACGCAGGGCCTGCGGGCCGGCGAGCAGGTGGTGGTAGAGCAGAGCTATACGGTGAAGGCCGACATCGGCAAGGCGGGGGCAGGCCATGAACACTGAGCTTCCCGCGCGCGCCGGCCTGCTCGAACGCACCGTCGCCGCCGCCATCGCCCACCGCTGGCTGATGCTGGCGCTGACCGGGGTGCTGGTGCTGGCCGGCATTTGGAGCTTCACCCGGCTGCCGATCGACGCCACCCCCGACATCACCAACGTGCAGGTGCAGATAAACACGGCTGCACCCGGTTACTCGCCGCTGGAAGCCGAGCAGCGCATCACCTTCGCGGTGGAGACGGCGATGGCCGGGCTGCCGCGGATGGAGAACGTGCGCTCGCTGTCGCGCTACGGGCTGTCGCAGGTGACGGTGGTGTTCGCCGACGGCACCGACCTGTATTTCGCCCGCCAGCAGGTGGCCGAACGCCTGCAGCAGGTGAAGTCGCAACTGCCCGAAGGCCTGGACCCGCAGCTGGGGCCGATCGCCACCGGCCTCGGCGAAATCTTCATGTACACCATCGACGCCGACCCGGCCGCGCGCAAGGCCGACGGCACGCCCTACACCGCCACCGACCTGCGCACCCTGCAGGACTGGGTGATCCGCCCGCAGCTGCGCACCGTGCCCGGCGTCACCGAGGTCAACAGCATCGGCGGCTACCAGCGGCAGGTGCACATCACCCCGGACCCGGCCAAGCTGCGTGCGCTGGGCTTCACCCTGGAGGACGTGGTCGCCGCGGTGCAGGCCAACAACCGCAACGTCGGCGCCGGCTACATCGAGCGCAACGGCCAGCAGTTCCTGGTGCGCATTCCCGGGCAGGTCGCCGACCTGCGGCAGATCGGCGACATCGTGCTCGACCGCCGCGAAGGCGTGCCGATCCACGTGCACGACGTGGCGGACGTCGCCGATGGCCCGGAGCTGCGCAGCGGCGCGGCCACCCAGGACGGCCATGAAGTGGTGATGGCCACGGTGATGATGCTGGTCGGTTCCAACAGCCGCGAGGTGGCACAGGCGGTGGCCGCGCGTTTGCGGCAGGCGCAGCGCAGCCTGCCCGAGGGCGTCACCGTCAGCGCCAGCTATGACCGCACCGCGCTGGTCGAGCGCACCATCGCCACCGTGGCGAAGAACCTGCTGGAAGGCGCGCTGCTGGTGATCGTGGTGCTGTTCCTGCTGCTGGGCAATTTCCGCGCGGCGCTGGTCACCGCGGCGGTGATCCCGCTGGCGATGCTGTTCACCCTCACCGGCATGGCGCGCGGCGGCGTATCGGCCAACCTGATGAGCCTGGGTGCGCTGGACTTCGGCCTGATCGTCGATGGCGCGGTCATCATCATCGAGAACTGCCTGCGCCGCTTCGGCGAACGCACGCAGGCACTGGGCCGGGGGATGACGCGCGATGAGCGCTTCGCCGAGACCGCTGGCGCCGCCGCCGAGGTGATCCGACCCAGCCTGTTCGGCCTCGGCATCATCACCGCGGTGTACCTGCCGGTGTTCGCGCTCACCGGGGTGGAAGGCAGGATGTTCCACCCGATGGCGATCACCGTGGTGCTGGCGCTGAGCGGCGCGATGCTGCTGTGCCTGAGCTTCGTGCCGGCGGCGATCGCGCTGTTCCTCGGCGGCCGCGTGCAGGCGCAGGAAAACCGATTGATGGCATGGCTGCGCCGGCGTTACCGGCCGCTGCTCGACCTCGCCCTGCGCCACGGGCGCTGGGTGGCCGGCGGCGCGCTGGCGCTGGTGCTTGGCTGCGGCCTGCTGGCGACACGGCTGGGCAGCGAGTTCGTGCCGACCCTCGACGAGGGCGACGTGGCGATGCACGCCATGCGCATCCCCGGCACCAGCCTGAGCCAGTCGGTGCGGATGCAGCAGCAGATCGAGCAGCGCCTGCTGCAGTTCCCGGAAGTGGCCAAGGTGTTCTCGAAGATCGGCACGCCGGAGGTGGCCTCCGACCCGATGCCGCCGTCGGTGGCCGACACCTTCATCATGATGAAGCCGCGCGGCGACTGGCCCGATCCGGGCAAGCCGCGCGCCGTGCTGCTGGCCGAACTGGAGGCGGCGGTGGAGGTGCTGCCGGGCAACAACTACGAGTTCACCCAGCCGATCCAGATGCGCATGAACGAGCTGATCTCCGGCGTGCGTGCCGACGTGGCGGTGCTGCTCTACGGCGACGACCTGGACACGCTGATGGACGTCGGCCGGCGCATCGAGAAGGTGGCCGCCGGCGTGCCGGGCGCGGCCGACGTGCGGCTGGAGCAGACCAGCGGCCTGCCGTTGCTGACCATCACCCCGGACCGGCGGAAGCTGGCCGGCTACGGCCTCAACCCGGGGCAGGTGCAGGCCACCGTCGCTACCGCGGTGGGCGGTGAGGTGGCGGGGCAGCTGTTCGAAGGCGACCGCCGTTTCGACATCGTGGTGCGCCTGCCCGAGGCCCTGCGGCAGGACCCGGCGGCGCTGGCCGACCTGCCGGTGTCGCTGGCGCCGGCGCTGGCCGGCGGCCAGCATGACGAGGCCAGTCGTGGCGCCAGTTGGCGCTCCGGTGCGCCGGCCACCGTGCCGCTGCGCGAACTGGCCGGCATCGGCACCAGCGAAGGTCCGAGCCAGATCAACCGCGACAACGGCAAGCGCCGCATCGTCGTCACCGCCAACGTGCGCGACCGCGACCTCGGTGGCTTCGTCGCTGAACTGCAGCGTGCGGTCGACGCGCAGGTGGCGCTGCCGGCCGGCTACTGGATCGACTACGGCGGCAGCTTCGAGCAGCTGATCGCGGCCGGGCAGCGGCTGGCGGTGGTGGTGCCGCTGACCCTGCTGCTGATCTTCGCGCTGCTGTTCTGGGCGTTCGGCTCGGGCAGGGACGCGGTCATCGTGTTCAGCGGCGTGCCGCTGGCGCTGACCGGCGGCGTGCTGGCGCTGGCGCTGCGCGGCATCCCGCTGTCGATCTCGGCCGGCGTCGGTTTCATCGCGCTGTCCGGGGTGGCGGTGCTCAACGGACTGGTGATGGTCAGCTTCGTGCGCCACCTGCGCCAGGCCGGCCACGCGTTGGACGCCGCCGTGCGCGAGGGCGCGCTGGGCCGCCTGCGGCCAGTGCTGATGACCGCGCTGGTGGCCTCGCTGGGCTTCGTGCCGATGGCCTTCAACGTCGGTGCCGGCGCCGAGGTGCAGCGGCCGCTGGCGACGGTGGTGATCGGCGGCATCGTCTCCTCCACCTTGCTGACCCTGCTGGTGCTGCCGGTGCTGTACCGCTGGCTGCACCGGCGCGACAATGCCGGATCATGAACGGACCGGAGGCGACATGAGCGACTGCTGTGGCTGCGGCAAGACGCTGGACGTCGAGCGCATGCAGGCGCGGCAGCGGCGCGTGCTGTGGCAGGTGCTGGCGATCAACCTGCTCACCTTCGCGATGATGATGCTGGCGGCCTGGCACAGCGGTTCGGCCTCGCTGCTGTCCGGCAGCCTCGACAACCTCGGTGACGCGCTGACCTACGCGCTGAGCCTGGCGGTGGTCGGCGCCAGCGTCGCCGCCAAGGCGCGGGTGGCGATGCTCAAGGCGGTGTTCATCCTCGGCGCCGCGCTGGCGGTGGCCGCGGGCATCGGCTGGAAGCTGGCGCACCCGCAACTGCCGCTGTTCGAGAGCATGGGCATCGCCGCGCTGCTGAACCTGGCCGCCAACCTGCTGTGCCTGCGCCTGCTGTGGCCGTACCGGCAGGGCGACATCAACCTCGCCTCGGCGTGGGCCTGCTCGCTCAACGATGTCTACGAAGGCGGCGCGGTGGTCCTCGCCGCGCTGGCGGTGTGGGCCTTCGGCGCCGGCTGGCCGGACCTGCTGATCGCGGTGGCCTTGCTGCTGCTGTTCCTGCGCTCGGCCTGGCGGGTGGCGCGCGCGGCGTGGCACGAGCTGCGCGGGCAGGACGAGGGCTGCACCGGGTCGGCTTCCTGAACGGGAGGGCGTGCGGCATCCTGTCGTCCATCGCAGGAGGAGAACGGGTAGGAACGCCATGAGAACGCGCTGGATCATCGCCCTGCTGTCGTCGGCCGTGGCTGGCAGCGCTGCTGCCGAGGGCATCTACATCGAATTCCTGTGGTCGAAGACGCCGCAGGGGGCCATCGCCCGGCAGGAGACGCGCCAGTTCCTCACCGAGGGCGGCCATGAGCATCAGGTCTGCGTGGCCGCCAATGCGAAGGAAACCAATGTGGGTGGCCTGTGGGTCGAATTTCTCGACGCCAATGGCCGGCGGGTTTCGCGGGAGGAACATGCCGACTACCTGGGCACCAAGCGTTGCTACCCGGCCAACCTCGGCAAGGATGGCGCGCCGGGCGTCTGGACGGCCAGGGTTCGGCTGGGCGATGGCCGCGCGCAGGAAAAGACGGTCCGCGTCGATCCGCGCATCGAGGATTCGTCCTACTACCTCGAACGCGGCGTTCCCTACGTGGCCGGCCGGCCCAACTACGATGGCTCGATCCCGCCGGCCGAATGGAGCGGGCGATTGGTCTGGGCGATGGATGTGGACCCGCAGGGCCGGGTGACCCATGTGGAGGTGGAAGTCGCCGAGGGCGTGGGCGAGCGCATCCGCGACCGTGCCGTCGCCGCCGGCTACCTGAGCCTGTTCCCGCCGGACCCGGCGCGGGCGACCACTCCGCTGCGTGCGCGGCGCTCGCTGTCCTTCGCACCGGAATAGGAAGCGAGGGCACCTCCCGGCCTGCCCTGTGGACAACTTGCAAGGCGCCTTGCGCTGCCGCATAATGCGCGGCTCGCTGTGTCCGGTTCAGTCCGGGCGGCGGTGCCGGGAGCACGTCCCCGTACCGCCCAACGCCGGCGTGACCCTTGATTCCCATGACGTGTGGCGGGCGACCGCCGGGGCCGCCGTCTTTCTGGCCAAGGAAGACACAACCGACATTACCGAGGTGCGCAATGTCCCGAGTTTGCCAGGTTTCCGGCAAGAAGGTGCAGACGGGTAACAACGTCTCGCACGCCAACAACAAGACCCGCCGTCGCTTCCAGCCGAACCTGCACGAGCGCCGTTTCTGGGTCGCCAGCGAGAACCGCTGGGTCAAGCTTCGTGTTTCCGCGCACGCGTTGCGCACCATCGACAAGAACGGCATCGATTCCGTTCTGGCTGAGCTGCGTGCTCGTGGCGAAAAGGTCTGAGGAGTAAACAATCATGGCAGGCAAGCGCGACAAGATCCGTCTGATTTCCTCGGCCGGCACCGGCCACTTCTACACGACGGACAAGAACAAGAAGAACACCCCCGGGAAGATGGAATTCCTGAAGTACGACCCGGTCGTTCGCAAGCACGTGTTGTACAAGGAAGGCAAGATCAAGTAATCCGCGAGGATTGCCATCTGCCGTTTCGCATGAAGCCCGCCGCAAGGCGGGTTTCGTGTTTCAGGAAGGTGAAAACCGGTGGCCGTCGTTGCCATCAGCACATGCGCCGCTGGCATCAGGCTTTCCGCCAGCATCGCCTACAATCGGCCGATGACGATTTCCGACCAGCCGCAGGCCTGCGACGTCGCGATCATCGGCGGCGGCGCCGCCGGCACGCTCGCCGCGATCGGCGTGCTGCGTGCCGCCACTGCCGCACTGCGGGTGGTGATCGTCGAGCCGCAGTTGCCGCTCGGCCGCGGCGTGGCCTATGCCACGCGCCATCCCGAGCACCTGCTCAACGTGCCGGCCGGCAAGATGAGCGGTTTTCCCGACCGTCCCGACGATTTCCTCGACTACCTGACCGAGCAGCGCGCATTCCCGCAGCTGCAGCGCGACGCGCTGGCGCGGACCTTCGTGCCGCGGCTGCACTACGCCGGCTACCTGCGCCGGCGCCTGCAGCAGGCGGTGGACGCCAGCCCGGCGCAGCTGGATGTCCGCGCCGGCCGCGTGGTGGCGCTGGAACGGCATGCCGATGGCGTCGTGCTGCAGCTGGATTCGGGCCAGCCGCTGCTGGCCGGCCGCGTGGCGCTGTGCAGCGGCAATGCGCTGCGGCCGCTGCCGGCGCGCGGTGCCGGCGCGGTGCCGGCGGGCAAGCGCGTCGAGGCCTGGGATTTCGACGCGGTGCGCGGCATCCCCACGAACGCGGACGTGGCCATCGTCGGCTCCGGCCTGAGCATGGCCGACAGCGTGGTGTCGCTGGCCGCGGCGGGGCACAAAGGCCATGTCCACGTGCTGTCGCGCCACGCGCTGCTGCCCCTGCCGCACGCCGCCGGCCCGGCCGCCGACTACGACCCGCAACCGCTGCTGGCGATGCCCTTGCGCCAACGCCTGCGCATGCTGCGCCGCCATGCCGCCGAGGCGGCGCTGCGCGGCATCCCGTGGCAGAACGTGATGGAGCGCATCCGGCCGTTGGGGCAGGCGTTGTGGCAGTCGCTGACGCCCGACGACCAGCGCCGCTTCCTGCGCCACGTGGTGCGTTACTGGGACGTGCATCGCCACCGCATCGCCGTTCCGGTACATGCGCAGCTGATGGAGCTGCGCCGGCAGGGTCGCCTGCACCTGCATCGCGGGCGGCTGGAGACGGTGGTCGCCGAAGGCGCCTGCGTGCACCTGGTGGCGCTCGACCCGCGGCGCTGCCCGTTCCAGCTGGACGTGCAATGCGTCATCAACGCCACCGGCGTGGAAATGCGCGCTCAGGCCATGCGCAACCCGCTGCTGCAGCAACTGCTGGGCAGCGGCATCGCCCGCCCCGGCCCGCACGGCATCGGCGTCGACAGCAGTGCCGACGGCAGCCTGCTCGACGCCGAGGGCGTGGCCGACGCCCGCATTCGGGTCGTCGGCAGCCTGCGCATCGGCACCCTGTGGGAAAGTCTGGCGATACCGGAGTTGCGGGTACAGGCTGACGACGTCGCCCATCGTTTTGTTTAGCAAGGTGCTTGGTGGCGTCGTTCGCAGGATTGGCGTGGCATCAGACAAGTCAGATGCATGGGCATGAAAAAGGAAACGCCGGATGTCATTACATCCGGCGTTTCCATCATCGCGGTTATACCGGGAACAAGCGGAGATCCCAGCATTGGCACAAGGGTCAATACCGGCTGAGCGGTTCTTTGATGCCTGGAGCATCACCTCTCACGTAAAAGGGCCTGATGCGCTGGATGAATTCGGCATTGTTATCCGATTCTGACGCCAACATGGGATGTTGTTCGTCGGTGTTTGCCCAGTACCAGCTACCTTTTGGCAATTCCTTCGAAGAGACGTGCAAAAACTGCACGGTCACGTGGTCATCATCTACAGGGATGACTTCCATGGCCATGTGGGCCAGGAACTGATCGCGGACAGGGTGGACCTGCATGTGATTGACGATGCTGGTATGCAGGAGATGATCCAAGGCATCCGGAAGCTTGATGGCGGGAGAAATCCTAGTTGCGTCACCTTGGGCATCCACCTCCACCAGAACAGAAATGGTGGTGCGATAGCCATCGACACTGCTGTGGTGTGGTTGTTCCGTGGAAAGGGCGCTGCCAGCTGCAGTCAATGCCAGAGTGCCAATCAATGTGGCTATCTTTCTGTTCATGTTTCTTCTCCAGCCAGCTATTTAAAGGGGAACCCCATCGGATACATGCTGCGCATGTGTGACGAATCTCATGATTCGAATGAATGCGCGGTGAATGGTCCATGATGACAGTGTGAGCTTGGTAGCCTCCAAACCGCGCCAGTATCCGCAGGATCGGGCATTGCATCGCTCAACGAAGCGCGTGGCATGCCTGCCCATGACATCTTCACGTCGAGCTTTCACCAACAAGACTGTTTGCGAGATATGCGAAACATCATCCCGTGGCTGATTCAGGGGGGCTTGTGTGCCGCATTGGCCCCGGAGATTCCTGTCTCGGTATAGTGCCGCCGCTCCCCGGGAGCTGAATATGGAAATGAAGAAGCAGGCGAAGTGTGGCGTCGCCAGTGGCTGTGTAGAGTCTGTAATTTGAACTGTGTAACTGCCTTTAAGACAATGCGGCGACGGGCCGTGAGGAGCAGGCATGGTGGAGCTGGACGAGTCGATGCTGGAGGTGTCGACGGCCGCTTGCTAGACGCCGGGCGACGTGGAGAAGCTGTTCTCGCAGATGCTCCAGCACATGATCAATCGCTCGCTGGAAGCGGAGATGCAGGTACATGTGGGCCACGAGTGGTCTGGTGCCTCGGGCGGTAACCCACGCAACTGCAAGATGATGCGCAGCATGGTCGGGGAGCTGCAAATCGACACGCCACGTGACCGCGAGTGCACCTTCGAACCGCAACTGGTCAAGAAGCGGCAGGTATGGTTGGCCGGGATGGAGGAGAAAATATACGCCAACGCAGCCGCTAAAATACCTCAATGGATGTTTCCCACCTGCTCGACGGGCTGAACCCGGCCCAGCGCGAGGCCGTTTCCGCGCCTCCCGGTCATTACCTGATCCTCGCCGGCGCCGGTTCCGGCAAGACCCGCGTGCTCACCCACCGCATCGCCTGGCTGCACGAGGTGCATGGCGTGCCGACCCACGGCATCTTCGCGGTGACCTTCACCAACAAGGCCGCCGGCGAGATGCGCCAGCGCATCGACCTGCAGCTGCGCAACGGTGCGCGTGGCATGTGGATCGGCACCTTCCACGGCCTGGCACACCGCCTGCTGCGCTTGCACTGGAATGACGCGAAGCTGCCCGAAGCCTTCCAGGTGATGGATTCGGACGACCAGCTGCGGCTGGTCAAGCGGGTGGTGCAGGCGTTGGAACTGGACGACGGCAAGTTCCCGCACAAGCAGATCGCGTGGTGGATCAACCAGCAGAAGGACGAGGGCCGCCGCCCGCAGCACATCCAGCCCGAGCCGCATGACGCGTGGCTGGAGACGATGCGCCAGTGCTATATCGAGTACCAGCAGCGCTGCGACCGCGCCGGGCTGCTGGACTTCGCCGAACTGCTGCTGCGCGCGCACGAACTGTTGCGCGACAACCCGGCATTGCTGGCGCATTACCGCACGCGCTTCGGTGAGATCCTCGTCGACGAGTTCCAGGACACCAACGCCATCCAGTACGCCTTCGTGCGGGTGCTGGCCGGCGACTCGGGCAACGTATTCGTGGTCGGCGACGACGACCAGGCGATCTACGGTTGGCGCGGCGCCAAGGTCGAGAACGTGCAGCAGTTCCTGAAGGATTTCCCCGGTGCGCAGACCATCCGCCTTGAACAGAACTACCGTTCCAGCGCCAACATCCTGGGTGCCGCCAACGCGGTGATCGCGCACAACCCCGGCCGCATCGGCAAGCAGCTGTGGACCGACAGCGGCGACGGCGAACCGATCGACCTGTTCGCGGCCTACAACGAGATGGACGAGGCGCGCTACCTGGTCGAGCGCGCGCGGCAGTGGGTGCGCGACGGCGGCAGCTATGGCGACATCGCCGTGCTGTACCGCTCCAACGCGCAGTCGCGCGCCTTTGAAGAAGCTTTGCTCGGCGAACAGGTGCCGTACCGCGTGTATGGCGGCATGCGCTTCTTCGAGCGCGCCGAAATCAAGGACGCGCTGGCCTACCTGCGGCTGCTGACCAACCGCAACGACGATGCCGCGTTCGAGCGTGCGGTCAACACGCCCACCCGCGGCATCGGCGAGCGCACGCTGGACGAAGTGCGGCGCATCGCCCGCGCGCAGGCCGTGTCGTTGTGGGAAGCGGCGATGCTGGCCACGCAGGGCAACGACCTCACGTCGCGCGCGAAGAATGCGCTGGCCGGTTTCCTCAACCTGATCCAGCAGATCGGCGGCGAAACCGCGCAGATGACCCTGGCCGAGCGCATCGACCACGTGCTGGTGCGCTCGGCGCTGCGCGAGCACTGGAGCAAGGAAAGCCGCAATACGCTGGATTCGGAATCGCGCAGCGACAACCTCGACGAACTGGTGTCGGTGGCCTCGCGCTTCATCCAGCGCGACGAGGACGAGGAAGGCACCGCCGACATGAGCGAACTGGTCGCGTTCCTGTCCTATGCCTCGCTGGAGGCCGGCGAAGGCCAGGCGCAGGCCGGCGAGGACGGCGTGCAGCTGATGACCCTGCATTCGGCCAAGGGACTGGAGTTCCCGCTGGTGTTCCTCGCGGGCATGGAGGAGGGCCTGTTCCCCGGTGCGCGTTCGCTGGAGGAAAGCGGGCGGCTGGAGGAGGAACGGCGGCTGGCCTACGTCGGCATCACCCGTGCCCGGCAGAAGCTGGTGCTGGGCTATGCCGAATCGCGCCGCATCCACGGCCAGGACAACTACAGCCTGCCTTCGCGCTTCCTGCGCGAGATCCCGCGCGAGCTGCTCAACGAAGTGCGGCCCAAGGTGCAGGTCTCGCGCCCGGCCTCGCTCGGCGCCAGCCGCGTGGCCGGCCACGCCGCGCTGGAAGCGCCGCCGCTGAAGCTCGGTGCGCTGGTCACCCACCCGAAGTTCGGCGAAGGCATGGTCACCGACTACGAGGGCAGCGGCGCCCACGCTCGGGTACAGGTGGAGTTCGCCGAGGCCGGCAGCAAGTGGCTGGTGATGGCCTACGCCAACCTGACCGCGCTGTGAGCAGCCACGGTGCTGCGGTAGCGTGAGGGCGGTTGCCGGTAGCGGTTGCTGAAGGCGCGCGAGAAGCTGCAGCAACTGTCGAAGCCGCAGGCCTGGCCGATGTCGGAAACCGACAGCGGCGTGGAAGCCAGCAGGCGGCAGGCGCGTTCCAGCCGCAGGCGGTGGTTGGCGGCCAATGGGCTTTCCCGGTACAGCGACTGGAAGGTCTTGGCGAAATGGCAGACCGACAGGCTGCTCAGTTCCGCCAGCTCCGCCAGCCGCACCGTGCGGTGGGCGTTGCCTTCGAGGAACAGCCAGGTGCGCTGCAGCCGCGCCAGCACCTGCAGCTTGCGCTGCCGGCTGCGGCCCGGGCAGCGTGCGAGCAGGCCGGCGATGTCGGCCTGCCGGGGTGCCAGGAACGCCAGCAGTACCCGCAGGCAGCGCTGGCGGCGCTCGCCGGTGGCTTGCGTGCCCTGCCGCCACAGGCGCAGCAGGCTGCGCAGTTCGGCGGCCGGCAGCCGGCAGCGACCCGGCAAGGGGGCGGCCCCGGCGTCCCGTGCGGCCTGCTCCCAGTCCGCGGCCGGCACCGTGATGCCGAGCAGCAGGCCGCCGCGGCCGGCCTGCACCTGCGGCGCCGAGTCGCGCTCGAACACCACCCAGTCGCCGCGCTGCAGTTGGAACACGCCTTCGCGGGCATCGATGCGCGAGCCGCCGCGCATCTGCAGGCACAGCACCACCGACTGGCCGGGCAACTGCAGGTTGCCCAGCCGCGACACCGCGAACCAGCGCGGCCCGGTGGGAACGGGATGGTCGTGGGTGGCGCCGCGATCGGCGGTCAGGATGTCGAGCATGGTCGGAAGCCTCGTCCGGGACAGGCTTCCTGTTTGCCCGCGACGGCGCGGGAAGTTCGCAGGATCGGATGATTTCGCGCTGAAATCGAACTGACGCGGGGATGAAAAAAATATTGCGGCCGGTTCAACGGCCGCCGGGCAGGGGCATCCAGCCGATGTCCTCGTTGTGGCCGCTGCCGAAGCTGTAGTACAGCTCGCGCCGTTGCGGGTCCAGGCTGGCGCCGTGCAGGCTGCCCGGCCGCGGGTCGAGGCAGGGGGCATCGGCATCCGTCCGGCGCGGCAACGGGATCCAGCGCAGGCCGCATTCGCCATCGTTGCCGAGCAGGGCGCTGCCGCCCGGCCACGCCACGATCCGCCGGCCCTGGTTGTAGGGACTGCTGGCCAGTAGCAGGCGGCTCCCGTCGCCGGCGTCCAGGCCGTCGAGCAGCCGCGGCGCAGCCAATGCTATGCCCGTCTCCCAGACGCCCCAACTGCTGCGGCGGGTGAACAGCAACCGTTGCCGGGCCGGGTCATGGAACACGAAGCCGACGTCCTCCAGCCGCGCCAGCGTGCGCCAGGGCGTGGTGGCGGTGTCGTACAGGGTGGCCGCGCTCAGGCCCTTGCCGTGGTCGAGGGTGGCCAGCAGGCGCCGGTCCGGCAACGCGATGGCATGGGTGGGCGCCGGCCCGGGCGCCGGCAGCACGCCGACGCGCCCGCTGGGCAGGGTGACCTCGTGCAGGCGCTCGCCCTGCGGCGTAGTGCCGACCACCAGCAGGCGGCTGCCATCCGCCGACCATGCCGGCACCTGCCGCAGCAACGGCGCCAGCCCATCGACCGGTTGCGGCGATTCGGGGCGGTCGCGCACCGCCCACCACAGGCGGGTGCTGCCGCTGCGGTCGGACAGGAAGGCCAGGAGGCGGCCGTCGGGACTGAGCGAGGGCAGGGTGTCGTTGCCGGTGGATGTGAAGACGCGCTCCGGCGGCGGAGCGGCATCGCCGGCCTCGGGCACGCGCACCCGGTACAGCGCGCTGGAGGTGGCGATGCCGGCGATGAAGGTCAGCACCGGCGCGTTGCGGGCGATATGCGGATAGGCGACGTCGTCGACGCCGAGGTCGGCCAGCGTGCCGCCGGCCAGTTCCAGCCGCGACAGGTGCAGGCGATGGTCGAGGAAGCGCGACAGCACCAGCGCCTTGCCGTCCGGTGTCCAGGCGAAGCCGTAGAGGTTGGTTTCCAGCCGGGTCAGCCGCTCCGGGTCGCCGCCGCTGGCCGGCACGCGCCACAGGTCGCCGCGCGAGATGCCGCGCTGGAAGGCGATCCACTTCCCGTCGGGCGAATAGGCCGGGTGCGAATCGGCATCGTCAGGCGCGCGCGCGTAGGCCAGCTCCCGCACCGTGCCGCTGGACAACTCCAGCGTGCGCAGCAACGGCCCGCCGAATACCAGATGCCTGCCGTCCGGGTGCCAGCCGAACTTCTGCGGCGATGCCGGGCAGGGGCCGATCTCGCGGGGCTCGCCGCCGCTGGCGGCGATGCGCATCAACCGGCACTGGCCATCGAGGGTGCGGAAGTAGGCGATCTCGCGCCCATCCGGTGACCACGCCGGCAATGTGTGGCGTTCGCCGGTCACGGCCGTGGTCAGGGCGCGTGGTTGCATCGAGCCGGTGGTCTGCAGCATCAGCGCGGCGGTCCGCTCGTCGCCGGAGAAACTGCTGTAGGCCACCAGCGTGCCGTCGGGCGACAGCGCCGGCCACAGTTCGCTGCCGGGCCGCGAAGTCAGGCGCTCGTAGGCAACGGCCGCAGGTGTTGGCGTGGCGGCCTGCCGCCTGCCGTCGTGCCACCACCAGGCCAGCAGCAGGGCGATGCACATGCAGGCGATGACCAGCATCGGCGGCAAGCGGCGGCGTGGTGGTGCAACGGGTGCGTCCGTCGTGGCGTCGCCGGCAGCGGATTCGGGCAACCATTCCACCGCGGGCAGCAGCCGATAGCCGCGTTTGGCGATGGTTTCGATGCAGGTGGCCGGCTTGCCGTCGCCCAGTGCGCGGCGCAGTTGCGCGATGGCCTGGGTGAGCACCTCGTCGCCGGGCAGCGTGTCCGGCCATACCGCCTCCAGCAGTTCCTGCCGGGCGAACACCTTGCCCGGCTGCAGGGCAAGCGTGGTCAGCACGTCCATCGCCTTCAACGGCACGCGGGTACGCCGGCCGTCGCCGCGGGTGATCTCGCGGGTACCGGCATCCACGTGTGCGTCGCCGATGCGCAGGCGTTCGGCGGGCAGCGCGCTGAGGATGTCGTGGTGGTCGCGTGGCATGCGGAAGCGGGCGGCGGTGCGGAATCGCCGGATCGATTATGCCGTTTCCGTGCGGTTGCGACGAACGCATGCCGCCGCAACGCAAAACACAAGATCCGCCAAACGATGGCACCGGCGAGGGAAATTCACCGCCGGCAGCGGGCACTACTGTGTCGGTGCGCCCGGATGAAACGAAAACATCGCCGGCAACGGTGACCGGGCGCAGCAATGCTGCCTGCCGCATCGGCCCGCCGCTTTCGCCACGTGGACACGTTTCCGCCCGCACCCGCCTGCTCCGGCAGCCGGGAAGGGCGCGTGCGTCCCGGTGCGGTCGACGCGGCCGGCAGCGCATCCGGGGACAAACAAGAACAATCGAGGAGAGCAACCATGCCGGTACCCGCTATCGGAAGAAAGATCAGGAACAGCGCGTTGTGCCTTGCCATCGGCGCATGCTTCGCGTCGGCGGCCTACGCGCAGTCCAACACCAGCGGCAGCATCAATGGCCAGGCGCATTCGGGTGACGTCATCGTGGTGGAGAATCCGGCCACCGGCTTCAGCCGCGAGGTGGCGGTGGCCGGCAACGGCGCGTTCCGCGTCGGTGCGCTGCCACCCGGCGCCTACCGGGTCACGCGCCGCGCCGCCGACGGCACCGCCACGGTGCGCGAGAACATTTCCGTTTCCACCGGCACCGGCGCCAACGTGAACTTCGTCGCCACCGACGTGGCCACGCTCGACCGGGTGGAGGTGGTGGCCGCCGGCATCAACCCGATCGACGTGTCGTCGGTGGAGTCGGCCACCATCCTCACCGAGGCCATCCTCGACGCCATCCCGGTGGCGCGCACCGTGACCGACGTGGTGCTGCTGGCGCCGGGCACCACGGTCGGCGACGCCGCGTTCGGCAACCTGGCCTCCTTCGGTGGCGCCACGGTCGGCGAGAACGCCTATTACATCAACGGCTTCAACGTCACCAACTTCCGCAACGGCCTGGGCGGCAGCACGGTGCCGTTCGAGTTCTACCGCGAGTTCCAGGTCAAGACCGGCGGCTACGGCGCCGAGTTCGGCCGCTCCACCGGCGGCGTCATCAACGCCATCACCAAGCGCGGCACCAACGAGTGGGAGTTCGGCGCCAACGTGTACTTCGCGCCGAAGAGCCTGCAGGAGGATGGCTACTGCGTGAGCCGGCCCGATGGCACGGTGCTGACCTTGACATGCCGCGACACCGCCAACGAAATCGAGGCCAACTTCAGCGCGGCCGGCCCGATCATCAAGGACCGGCTGTTCTTCGCCGGCATCTACAACGTCCGCAACTGGGACGAGACGCTGCATGCGGTGGGTACCTACCGCGACCGCAGGAACGACGACCCGTTCTGGGGCGTGAAGCTGGACTGGCAGATCAGCGACGACCACCTGCTCGAATACACCGGCTTCCGCGACCAGCGCCACATCGTCGACACCACCTACCTGTATGACCACGAGGCCGACGCCATCGGCGAGCGCGTGGGGGCGACCCAGCTGCGCCGCGGCGGCCGCAACGACATCTTCCGCTACACCGGTTACCTCGGCGACCGCTTCACCCTGTCGGCGCTGTACGGCAAGGGCGAGTTCGACCGCTCGGACATCGGCGAGGGCGACACCTGCCCGGTCATCCTCGACAACCGCACCGGCACCCAGATCCGCCGCGGCTGCTGGTCCAACCAGATCCCCGGCACCGCGTTCGACACCCGCGAGGCCTACCGGCTGGATGCCGAGTGGGACATCGGGCAATGGCTGCACGGCAACCACCGCCTGCGCTTCGGCCTTGACCAGGAAACCAACACCTCCGAGGACGACAGCTTCTATTCCGGCGGCGTGCTGTGGCAGTACCGCGAGGCGACCCGCTCGCCCACCGGCTTCGAGGTGCGCCAGCGTTTCCTGAGCAACGGCGGCCGCTTCGAGACCGAATCGCGGGCGTTCTACCTCGAGGACCACTGGGACGTGACCGACGACCTGCTGCTGGTGCTGGGCATCCGCAACGAGCAGTTCGACAACCGCAACGCATTGGGCGAAACCTTCACCAAACAGACCAACCAGTGGGCGCCGCGGGTGGGCCTGAGCTGGAATATCGGTGGCGACAGCAAGCGCAAGTTCTTCGCCAACGCCGGTCGCTACCACCTGCCGGTGGCCGGCAACACCAACATCCGCCTGGCCGGCGCCGAGTTCTTCACCGAGCAGTTCTTCGTGCTCGATGGCGTCAACGCCGACTACACGCCGGTGCTGGGCGCGGCGCTGACCGACCTGTCGGTGTTCAGCGACGGCACGGTCAAGGACCCGCGCACCATCGTCGACCAGAACCTGAAGCCGATGTTCCAGGACGAGTTCATCCTCGGCTACCAGCAGGAGATCGCGCGCGGCTGGACCGCGGGCGTGCGCGCCATCCGCCGCGACCTGAAGAGCACCATCGAGGACATCGCCATCGACGCGGCGCTGAACGATTACGCCGCCGCCAACGGTTACGACGACTTCCATGCCGGCGGGTTCGACTATTACGTGCTGACCAACCCCGGCAAGGCCATGAATATCTTCGTCGACATGGACGGCGACGGCGTGCTGGAAGAGTTGAACCTGAGCGCGGCGCAGCTGGGCTACCCGAAGTCGGTGCGCAAGTACCACGCGCTGGAGTTCACCCTAGACCGCGCGTGGGACGGCGTGTGGTTCCTGCAGGGCTCCTACACTTGGTCCAAGAGCTACGGCAACAACGAGGGCTACGTGCGCTCGGACAACGGCCAGGGCGATGCCGGCCTGACCACCCTGTTCGACCAGCCCGGCCTGCTGGAAGGCGCCTACGGCAACCTGCCCAACGACCGCCGACACCAGTTCAAGCTGTTCGGCGCCTGGCAGTTCGCCGCCGACTGGAAGGCCAGCGGCCTGGTCAACGTCGCCTCCGGACGCCCGAAGAACTGCTTTGGCAACCACCCCACCGACGAATTCGCCGCTGCCTACGGCGCCGAGTCGTTCTACTGCGACCTCAGCGACGATGGCACCTACAACCCGGTGCTGTACCCGCGCGGCTCGCTGGGTACCACGCCGTGGACCTTCCGTCTCGACCTGGGGCTGGAATATCGGCCGCAATGGGCGGGCAAGCGGCTGGGGGTGAAGATGGACGTCAACAACATCTTCAACAGCGGCCGGGTGCTGGAGGTCAACGAGGTGGGCGAGCTGGGGCCGGGCGACCGCAATCCCAATTACGGCCTGCCCACGTTCTTCCAGGCACCGCGTGGCGTGCGCTTCTCGGTGTCGTATGACTGGTAAGCTCGGCCAGCGGTGAGCTGACAACACCGAGGACAAGAGCGCGCATGTCACATTTCCATGGGGGGTTGCATGATTGACAGAATGAAGAGCTGGTGGACTTCCGTACCGAAGAATCAGAAGGCAGGATTGATTGTGCTGGCCGTATTCTTCGTGGCGGTTATCGTCATGAGCTTCGGGGTAATCATTGGCTCCTCCCTGGGCAAGCTGACCTGACGGGGCGCGCGCGTCGTCGAGCAGTTGAACCACTTCCGGCCGCCTTCGGGCGGCCGGAAGCATTCAGGGCATTGCCTGCAGCGTTGCCAGCACCGCGCGCTGCAACGGTGCCAGTCCCGGATCGGTGTTCAGGTCGATCCGGGCATTCAGTATCGACAGGAACACCAGCAGGTCGTGGCGCCGGGCCAGCCAGTCGCGGTCGCGCCAGGCGGGGCCGGCCTCGTCCAGCCGCGCGGCGATGCCCGACAGCCATTGCCGCCAGTCGTCCTCCGCATGCACCTCGTGCCGGGCGATGAACAGCACCGGCCATGCCAGCCGTTCGTATTCGCCTTCGACATAGGCATGCGATGACGCCGGCACCACCTGGCTGGCGATGGCGGCCAGCAGCCGGTCCAGCTGCGGACGTGTCAGCGCCGGGTTCAGCGCCAGCTGCATCAGCCAGTCGGCGCCGTGGGCGACGCCGTGGCGCCAGCCCTCGCCGGGGTCGTAGCCGCGGTAGTCGCGCACCTGTTCCAGATGACGCGCTGCATGCTCGACCATCGTGGCGCGCTCGGCATCGTCCATCCACGCCATGCGCCGGTCGGTCCGGGCGACCTCGGCCAGCATCAATGCGGTGAACGGGCCGGCGAAGCCTTCGGCATCGTCGCGTTCCAGCCGTGCGTAACCCCGTGCGCGGAGCTCGCGCAGCGTGGCCACGTCGAGCCGGTCGCCGCGCATCCATTCGGTCAGTGCGGCCAGCGCGGTGTCATCGCGCACGGCGGGGTCGGGCGATGACAGGCAGGGAACCAGGGCCAGCGCCAGCGGGCGGAGGCGGGCAGCGTCGCCGATGGCGAAGTCATGCCGGCGGAGCCTGTCGAAGGTGGCGGGGTCATTCGTGGCCAGGGGGCAGGCAGCCACCGTTGCCGGAGCAAGGCAGAGGCCCAATGACAGCAGGACGGATCGCATGGTCGGAGCTTCCTCGGATGAATGCGCCATTCTGCTGCCGGCAGCCGGGGCCATTGTGCCGGGATCGGGGATATCGCATGGCATGAACCGGGCACTTGGCCGATCGCCCCCGGTTTGATCCGGATCAACGCGGCCGCCCGGCGCCGGGTGTGTCATGGTAGGCACCTGCCACCCGGAGTTGACGCCATGTACAAGCGCATCCTGATCGCCACCGATGGTTCGGAACTGGCCGCCAAGGGCCTGGACAAGGGGTTGGAGCTGGCCGTGCAGCTTGGCGCCCAGGTCGACATCGTCACCGTCTCCGAGCCGTGGGCGGTGGGCATGTACGACGCGATGGGCTGGAGCGCCGGCTACGAGGCCAGCGACGAATACCGGCAGGACCGCGAGGATGCCGCGCAGAAGATCCTGAAACCGGCGCTGGAAGCGGCCGTCGCCGCCGGCGTGGCCGACCCGAAGACCCACCACGTGCTCGACCGCTATGCCGCCGACGGCATCATCGACACCGCCGGTGGCTGCGACAGCGACCTGATCGTGATGACCTCGCACGGCCGCCGCGGCGTGACCCGCGTGCTGCTCGGCAGCCAGACCGCCGAGGTGCTGGCGCGCAGCGCGGTGCCGGTGCTGGTGATCCGCTAGCCGGTGCCGGCCGGCCGCGGCCGGCATATCGAAAGGTGCAAGGCGGCGGCCGGTGTCATCGCTCGGCCGTCGCGCGCCGTGCGTTCAGTCGCGCAGCTTCAACGTCTGCGATTCGTCCAGGGTGCCGTCGGGCAGGACCACGACGTAGCGCGTGCCGGCGCGCTCGAACAGCACCGGGATCGGGTCGCGGAACAGCGGCCGGCGGACGAACTTCAGGTGCCAGCCGAAGAACTCCAGTGTTTCCACGGCCTGCTGCTGTTGCGGGGTGAGGCTTTCACGCGGGTTTGCGGGGATGTGGGGCGTGCGGCGTTCCGGGTTGTTCATCAGGGAGGGGGAAGGCGAAGGCCATCTCCATAGGCAAGGAGCGTTCCATCCTCGCCGCTGTCCCCGCAAACCGGAGTGACGGCACCGCCCTCGCGCTCACCAGCTGTAAAGCTTCCAGTACACCGGCGAAACGCGGTCCTTGTCGTTGTCCATGCGGCCGTCGCCGTTGCGGTCGTAGAGATAGAACGGTGCGCCGCGCGCCGGCGTCACCTTGACCATGCGCAGCTGGCCGCCGACGCGGTATTCCTCGATGGTGTCGCCGTTGTCCATCACCTTGCGGTCGACGTCGGCGCCGCTGACGTCGACCGGCGGGGCGTCGGCGTTGCCGCCGGTGGTGGCGCAGCCGGCCAGGGCCAGCAGCGGGATCAGCAACAGGTGTTTCATCGCGGCGACTCCTCGCATCGGTATGCGCCGATTATGCCTGTGCGCGCCAGCCGTGCGCGTCGCCGCCCGGCCCCGCCGCGTAGAATCGCGGCATGAGCAGATTAGTCCTGATCGACGGGTCCAGTTACCTGTACCGCGCCTTCCACGCGCTGCCGCCGCTGTCCAACGCCGCCGGCGAACCCACCGGCGCGCTGTTCGGCGTGGTCAACATGCTGCGCGCCACGCTGAAGGAAAAGCCCGACTACGTCGCCTTCGTGGTCGATGCGCCGGGCAAGACCTTCCGCGACGACCTGTACGCCGAGTACAAGGCCAACCGCCCGCCGATGCCCGACGAGTTGCGCGCGCAGGTGCAGCCGATGTGCGACATCGTGCACGCGCTGGGCATCGACATCCTGCGCGTGCCGGGCGTGGAGGCCGACGACGTGATCGGCACGCTGGCGCTGGCCGGCGCCGCCGACGGGCTGGAGGTGACCATCTCCACCGGCGACAAGGACTTCGCCCAGCTGGTGCGCCCGGGCGTGATCCTGGTCAACACCATGACCGGCAGCCGCACCGATTCGGACGCGGCGGTGCTGGACAAGTTCGGCGTGCGCGCCGCGCAGATCGTCGATTACCTCGCGCTGATGGGCGACGCCGTGGACAACGTGCCCGGCGTGGAGAAGTGCGGCCCCAAGACCGCGGCCAAGTGGCTGGCCGAATACGGCACGCTGGACGGGGTGATCGCCGCCGCGCCGGCGATGAAGGGCAAGATCGGCGAGAACCTGCGCGCCGCCTTGCCGCGGCTGCCGCTGAACCGCGATCTGGTCACCATCCGCACCGACGTGGCGCTGGAGCAGGGCCCGCGCGACCTGCAGCTGCGCGAACAGGACGTGGAGGTCCTGCGCGGCCTGTACGGCCGCTACGGCTTCACCCAGGCGCTGCGCGAGCTGGGCGGCAGCGCGCCATTGCCGGAAGTCGCCGAGGGCGGCACCAGCAGCCTGCGCGGCACCGCCGCCGGCTATGCCAAGGCCGGTGATGCCGCGCCGGTCGGCGAGGTGGATGCGGCGCTGGCGGCCAAGGGCGAATACGAAACCGTGCTGACCGACGAGCAGTTGCAGGCTTGGGTGCAGCGCCTGCGGGCGGCCGACGGCTTCGCCTTCGACACCGAAACCGATGCGCTGGACGCGATGCGCGCGCGGCTGGTCGGCATCAGCCTGGCGGTCGAGCCGGGCACGGCCGCCTACATCCCGGTCGGCCACGACTATCCCGGCGCGCCGCCGCAGCTGCCGATGGAACAGGTGCTCGATGCGCTGCGCCCGCTGCTGGAGGACGCGGCGAAGGACAAGCTCGGCCAGCACGGCAAGTACGACCTGCACGTGCTGCGCCGCCACGGCGTGGAGGTGCGCGGCTATGCCGACGACACCATGCTGGAGAGCTTCGTGTTCAATTCCACCGCCACCCGCCACGACATGGACTCGCTGGCGCAGCGCTACCTCGGCTACACCACCACCCGCTTCGAGGACGTGGCCGGCAAGGGCGCCAAGCAGATCTCGTTCTCGCAGGTGGGCCTGGACGAGGCCAGCGCCTACGCCGCCGAGGATGCCGACATCACCCTGCGTCTGCACCGTGTGCTGGCGCCGCAGCTGGCGGCCGTACCGGCGCTGGAGAAGGTCTACCGCGACATCGAGATGCCGCTGGTGCCGGTGCTGGCGCGGGTGGAGGCCAACGGCGTGTGCATCGACGGCGCCGAATTGCGGCGGCAGAGCGTCGAGTTATCGTCGCGCATGCTGGCCGCGCAGCAGAAGGCCACCGAGCTGGCCGGGCGCAGCTTCAACCTCGATTCGCCCAAGCAGTTGCAGGCGGTGCTGTTCGACGAACTCGGCCTGCCGGCGCTGGTGAAGACGCCCAAGGGCCAGCCTTCGACCAACGAGGAGGCACTGGAGGCGATCGCCGAGCAGCACGAGCTGCCGCGGGTGATCCTCGAATACCGCGGCCTGGCCAAGCTGCGCAGCACCTACACCGACAAGTTGCCGGAGATGGTCAACCCCGACACCGGCCGCGTGCACACCAGCTACCACCAGTCCGGCGCGGCCACCGGGCGGCTGTCCTCGTCCGACCCCAACCTGCAGAACATCCCGATCCGCACCGACGACGGCCGCCGCATCCGCAAGGCCTTCGTCGCCCCGCCGGGGCGCAAGCTGCTGGCCTGCGACTACTCGCAGATCGAGCTGCGGATCATGGCCCACCTGTCCGGGGACCCCGGCCTGATCCGCGCCTTCGAGCAGGGCCTGGACGTGCACCGCGCCACCGCCGCGGAAGTGTTCGGGCGCGCGCTGGAGGAGGTGACGGCCAACGAGCGCCGCGCCGCCAAGGCGATCAACTTCGGCCTGATGTACGGCATGAGTGCATTCGGGCTGGCCAAGAACCTGGGCATCGACCGCGGCCAGGCGCAGGACTACGTGTCGCTGTACTTCAGCCGCTACCCGGCGGTGCGCGACTTCATGGAGCGCATGCGCGAACAGGCGCGCGAGCAGGGCTACGTGGAGACGCTGTTCGGCCGCCGCCTGTATCTGAACGACATCCATGCCCGCAACCAGAACCTGCGCGCAGGCGCCGAACGCGCGGCGATCAACGCGCCGATGCAGGGCACCGCGGCGGACATCATCAAGCGCGCGATGGTCAGCGTGGACGGTTGGCTGGCCGACCAGCGCAACGCGTCCGGTGAAAACCGCGCGCTGATGATCCTGCAGGTGCACGACGAACTGGTGTTCGAGGCCGATGCGGATTTCATCGACACCCTGCGCGGCGAGGTGGAAGCGCGCATGACCGCGGCCGCATCGCTGCGGGTGCCGCTGGTGGTGGACAGCGGGGTGGGGGATAACTGGGACGAGGCGCACTGACAACGTTTGCCATGGCCATTCATTTCATTGGTGCGTGGCGACGCGGCGAGATGGTCCTGGTGGGGCGGTCATGCGTGGCGCGGGACGAGGCGCACTGACAACGTCTGCCACGGCCATTCATTTCACCGGTGTATGGCGATGCGATGGACGTGGCCGTCGGTGATGAATGTAACGGCGCGCCTCCCATCGGAAAACCGCCTGCTTCCGCGCGGATTTCCGTGGTGCCGGACTCTGTGATCGGCACCACTTTTTTCCGGTTATTTAACGTCGCGGGTGCACATGGATGGAACGTTGCGTCATGCGGCGCGCATTCAACATTTGCAACGTTGTCGTGCGTATGAATCGCCCCTTAATCCTTCCGAAAAACACGCGCGTTCTTCACGATCCATCAATGTCGGAAATGGTCATATAGCCCTCGACAGGCGCAACGCCTGTCCTGGATCTCTCCCATCCCCTGGAGCAGATCTCCGAGCGGGGATTCCTCCCCAAGTTCCCGCTCCCGGCCCCGTCGATCCCCCCCTGGTCGACGGGGCTTCTTTTTTGCCCCGATCACGTGACATCCGGGCCGGGCGACGCCTTCGACATGCCGCTGAAGATGGAGGTCGCGCCATCCGCCCGCGGCCGATGCGGCATCCGCGAATGGAATCGTTGGGCGCCGGCACGCGGGTGCCAGCGCGCCGGCGTCACACCCACTCGCGCGGGACGAGGTATCCGGCCAGCCGCGCTTCGTCGCTGCCGCTTTCCGGCTGGTAGCCGTATTCCCAGCGCACGCGCGGCGGCAGGCTCATCAGGATGCTTTCGCTGCGGCCGCCGCTCTGCAGCCCGAACAGGGTGCCGCGGTCGTAGACCAGGTTGAACTCGACGTAGCGGCCGCGCCGGTACAGCTGGAACTCGCGCTCGCGCTCGCCATGCGGGGTGTCCTTGCGGCGCTCGACGATCGGCAGGTAGGCGTCGAGGAAGCCGTCGCCGACCGCGCGCAGGTAGGCGAAGTCGCGCTCGAAGTCGCCCTGCAGGTCGTCGAAGAACAGGCCGCCGACGCCACGCGTCTCGTTGCGGTGCTTGAGGAAGAAGTATTCGTCGCACCAGCGCTTGTGCTCGCCGTAGCGGTCGGCACCGAACGGTGCGCACAGGTCGCGCGCCACCGTGTGCCAGTGGCGCACGTCCTCGTCGAACGGATAGAACGGGGTCAGGTCGAAACCGCCGCCGAACCACGCCGCCACCGCCTGGCCGTCGCGCTCGGCCTGGAAGTAGCGCACGTTGGCGTGGGTGGTCGGCAGGTAGGGGTTGCGCGGGTGGAACACCAGCGACACGCCGCAGGCGCGCCACGAGGCGCCGGCCAGTTCCGGGCGGTGCGCCGAAGCGGAAGGCGGCAGGCGCGTGCCGGCGACGTCGGAGAAGCCGATGCCGGCCTGCTCGAACACCGCGCCTTCGCGCAGTACGCGGGTGCGGCCGCCGCCGCCCAGTGGCGAGCCGTTGTCGCCGCCATCGGCACGGCGCCAGTTGTCCTCGGCAAAGCGGGCCTGCCCGTCGGCCTGTTCGATGGCGCTGCAGATGCGGTCCTGCAGGCCGGTGAGATAGTCGCGTACGCGGTCGAAATCGTTCATCGGCGTACTTTAGCGCAGGTGTTCAGCGGAACAGGGCGCGCACGTCCGGCCGGCACAGCCTGAGCACCAGCCAGCCGTGCAGGGCGGCGAAGGCCAGCGCGGTGATGCCGGCACTGGCCAGCGCGACCCAGCGCCCACTACGCATCTGCAACACGGCCTCGCGGCCCTGCGCCGTGGCGAGAAAGTCGGCCGGCAGCATCGCCTGCATCGCGTCGAACATGCCGTCGAGCAGCGGCAGCATGGCGAAGTTGGCCACGGCCACGGCGACGAGGAACACGATGAAGCCCCGGCGCCCCCACCCGCGATGGCGCAGCAGTGCCCACGACACCGCGGCGAAGGCCAGCGCCAGCAGCAGCATCGCCAGGCTCAGTGACAGTGCGTGGCGCAATGTCCACTCCAGCGCCGGCGGCACCGGCAGGTATTGCCGCTGCAGCCAGCCGACGGGGTCGAACCGGTCCAGCAGCGTGGCCAGCAGCAGCTGCAGCAGGCACCAGAGCAGGGACAGGCCAGCCATCAGCAGCGACAGCTTCGCGGTGACATCGACGAACGCCGCGGCGGCGCTGCGGGGTGGCGGGAGTGGATTCATGCGGGAAGCACGCAGGAAAGGAGGGCCGCACTATCGCCGGGTTCGCGGTGTTTTTACAGGCCGGGGCGACGTCACGGCAGCCGGGCGGAATACGCCGGGGGCGTGGCCCAGGCCTGCCTGCCGGCCCATGCAGCCGGCAGGATGTGGCGTTCGCTCAGCGGCGCCAGCTTCACGCCGTGCGGCGCCTGCAGCGGAATCCACGCCAGCTCGGCGATCTCGGCCTGCACGCGCGGCGTGCCGTCCACTTCGACGAGATAGGCGGCGCCCTGCACGCGCCGGCCAGGTTCGTTGACGGCGTTTTCCTCGAACGTGCCCAGCGCCCGCGCGCTGCCTTCGCGCAGGGCCACGCCCAGCTCCTCGCGCAGTTCGCGCGCCAGCGTCTGCAGTGCCTCCTCGCCGGTCGCGCGCTTGCCGCCGGGCTGGATGAAGGTGTCCGAGCCGTGCTTGCGCACCACCAGCACGCGGCCGGCGGCGTCGAGGATCACCGCGGTGACGATGCGGATGGGGGGCATGGTGGGTTCCCGTTGATGACGAACCTTGCGGGAGCAACGCAGGAGCGACGCGAGTCGCGATAGGGCTTCACCGGGTGTTCTGCCGGGACAGATAGGTAACACCTGTCGGGAGACATGGGTAACAGGTTAGTCCGGTCCGGGGTTGGCGGTGAAGTCGATCTGCCGGAGGGTTTTGTAGATGAACACGATGTC
>Ga0182740_1000585_pt1 | contig 36619 bp, 38 predicted proteins | sample eDN5th37CKraftBY_FD_128872 | JGI IMG/M metagenome (GOLD analysis project Ga0182740, IMG submission 128872) | Enriched backyard soil microbial communities from Emeryville, California, USA - eDNA 5th pass 37_C Kraft BY (version 2) (version 2) | ecosystem: Environmental > Terrestrial > Soil >...
GCCGAGCACCGCAAGCACGTAAAGCCCCGCCTGCACCGCGGCGATGAAGACGTAGAATTTGCCGAAGAAGCCCGCCAGCGGCGGAATGCCCGCGAGCGAGAACATCAGCAGCGCGAAGAAGAACGCCAGCGCCGGCCGGGTGCGCGAGAGGCCGGCAAGATCCGAAATCCGCTCGACCGCGAGCCCGTCCCGCCGCATCGCCAGGATGCAGGCGAAAGTCCCGAGGCTCATGGCGACATAGATCGCCATATAGACGAGCACGCCCTGCACGCCTTCCGCCGTACCGGCGGCGAGGCCGACCAGCGCAAAGCCCATATGGCCGATGGAGGAATAGGCCATCAGTCGCTTGATGTTGGTCTGGCCGATCGCAGCGAAAGAGCCCAGCGCCATGGACGCGATGGCAACGAAGACGACGATCTGCTGCCACTGCGGCACGATCTCCGGGAAGGCCGTGACCGCGACGCGGACGAACATGGCGATGCCCGCCACCTTCGGCGCGGCGGCGAAGAAAGCCGTCACCGGCGTCGGCGCGCCCTCATAAACGTCCGGCGTCCACATATGGAACGGCACGGCGGAAATCTTGAAGCAGAAGCCGGCGAACAGGAACACGAGACCGAAGACCAGGCCGAGACTCGGCTCGGTGACGACCTTCGCGATGCCCGCGAAGGACACCGTGCCGGTGAAGCCATAAACCAGCGACGCGCCATAGAGCAGCATGCCGGACGACAGCGCGCCGAGCACGAAATACTTCAGGCCCGCCTCACTGGCGAGGACATTGTCGCGATGGAACGCGGCCATGACATAGAGCGCGAGGCTCATCAGCTCCAAGCCGAGATAAAGCGCGATCAGGTCGCCGGCGGAGGTGAGCACCAGCATGCCGGCGGTCGAGAGCAGGATCAGGACCGCATATTCGAACTTGTTCTCGCCGACGCTGCGCAGCCAGTCCAGCGACATCAGCAGCGCCGCGGCGGAGCCGATCAGGATCAGCAGCTTCAGGAACCGCGCGAAATCATCCAGGATGAAACTGCCGCCGAAGCCGACGAGGCGGCCGGCGGGAATCCACCACACCAGCAGCGCGCCGGCGGCGACCAGCACGAACAGCGCCAGCACATTCACGGCCGTCGCCGCCCGCTCGCCGCGGAAGGCGCCAATCATCAGCAGCGCCATGGCGCCGACCACCAGCACCAGTTCCGGGAGCAGCGGCGTCAGCATTGAAAAGTCGAATGCGGAGGTCATGTCACTGCACCATCAGCGCGGCGGTCTGGGCCGCGGCAAGCGCCTTGTTGTAGGCTTCGATCAGGTTGGCGACGGAAGCCGCCGACATGTTCAGCACCGGCGCCGGATAGACACCGAACAGGATCGTGAGCACCACCAGCGGCGCGAGGATCAGGATTTCGCGGGCGTCGATATCCCGGATGCCGGCAAGGCTGGGCTTGTCGAGCTTGCCGAACACCACCTTGCGATAAAGCCACAGGGCGTAGGCGGCGGACAGGATGATGCCCAGCGTGGCGGCGAAGGCAACAGGAACATTGGCCCTGAAGGCGCCGATCAGCGTCAGGAATTCACCGACGAAGCCGGACGTGCCCGGCAGGCCGACATTCGCCATGGTGAAGACCATGAAGGCGAAGGCATAAAACGGCATGCGGTTCACGAGGCCGCCATAGGCCGCGATCTCGCGGGTGTGCAGCCGGTCATAGATCACGCCGACGCAGAGGAACAGTGCGCCGGATACGATGCCGTGGGAAATCATCTGGAAGACGCCGCCGGCGACACCCTGCGTGGTCGCGGTGAAAATGCCCATGGTCACGAAGCCCATATGGGCGACGGAGGAATAGGCGATCAGCTTCTTCATGTCCTCCTGCACCAGCGCCACCAACGAGGTGTAGACGATGGCGATGACCGACAGCCACAGTACCAGCGGCGCAAAGTCATGGGAGGCCAGCGGGAACATCGGCAGCGAGAAGCGCAGGAAGCCATAGCCGCCCATCTTCAGCAGGATCGCGGCCAGCACCACGGAGCCCGCCGTCGGTGCCTCCACATGGGCGTCCGGCAGCCAGGTGTGGACCGGCCACATCGGCATCTTCACCGCGAAGGAGGCGAAGAAGGCGAGCCACGCCCAGGTCTGGAGCTGCGCCGGGAAGCCGTGCTGCATCAGAGTCGGGATATCGGTCGTGCCGGCATTCCAGTACATCGCCATGATGGCGAGCAGCATCAGCACCGAGCCGAGCAGCGTATAGAGGAAGAACTTGAAGCTGGCATAGACCCGCCGCGGGCCGCCCCAGATGCCGATGATGAGGAACATCGGAATAAGGCCGCCCTCGAAGAACAGGTAGAACAGCACGAGGTCCAGTGCCGAGAAGGTGCCGACCATCAGCGTTTCCAGCACGAGAAACGCGATCATATATTCGCGGACGCGGGTTTCGACGGAGCGCCAGCTCGCGATGATGCAGAAAGGCATCAGCGCAGTCGTCAGGATCACGAAGGGCAGCGAAATGCCGTCCACACCCATGTGATAGCTGATCGTGCCGCCGAGCCACGGCGCCTTTTCCGCGAACTGGAAGGCGGCGCTGGAGGCATCGAAATGCCACACCATCACCAGCGACACCGCGAAGGTGACGAGCGTGGTCCACAGCGCGATCCAGCGCACGTTGCGCTTCTCGGCCGGGCTCTCGCCGCGGATCGCGAGGATCAGCAGCGCGCCGACGAGCGGCAGGAAGGTCGTGACCGACAGAACCGGCCAGGTCACGGCCGACTGAACCATTGAGGTGTCCATCACCGCGCCCCCGCGAACATGAACCAGGTGATGAACACCGCGACGCCGATCAGCATCGCGAAGGCATAGTGGTAGAGATAGCCGGTCTGGATCCGGACCGCTCCGCGCGTGACATCCACGACCCGCGCCGCGACGCCGTCCGGCCCAAGCCGGTCGATGATCCAGCCGTCGCCGCCCTTCCAGAACAACCGACCCAGCCAGAGCGCCGGCCGGACGAAGATGAAGTCATACAGTTCGTCGACATACCACTTGTTGAGCAGAAAGCGATAAAGCCCGTCATGCTCCCGCGCCAGCGTCTCGGGGATATCCGGCCGGCGGATATAGAACTGATAGGCGACGAGGAAGCCGATCACCATCATCACTGTCGGCGAATAGACCACCCAGGCCGGCAGATGATGGATCGCTTCGAGGATATTGTTGTTCGGCCCAAAGGTCAGCGCCTCGCGGAATACCGCTCCGACGTCATGGCCGGCGAACATTTCCTTGAACGGCAAACCGGCGGCGAAGGAGCCAGCGCCGAGCAGAGCCAGCGGAATCAGCATCACCAGCGGGCTTTCATGCGCCGCCTCGTAGTGGTGCCGGTCGTGCGGCGCGCCATGGAAGGTCTTGAAGATCAGCCGCCAAGAATAGAACGAGGTCAGCAGCGCCGCCACAACCGTCGCGAAGAAGGCATAGGTCGCCGCCGGATTCTGGCCGGCAAAGGCCGCCTCGATAATGGCGTCCTTCGAGAAGTAACCTGCGGTGAAGGGAAAGCCCGTCAGCGCCAGCGTGCCGATCACCATCATCCAGTAGGTGAAGGGAATCTTGTGGCGCAGGCCGCCCATGTTCCGGATGTCCTGCTCGTGATGCATCGCATGGATGACGGAGCCGGCGCCGAGGAACAGCAGCGCCTTGAAGAAGGCATGCGTGAAGAGGTGATACATGGCGATGGAATAACCGCCGACGCCGAGCGCCACGAACATGTAGCCGAGCTGCGAGCAGGTCGAATAGGCGACGATGCGCTTGATGTCGTTCTGCACGAGGCCGACGGTCGCCGCGAACAGCGCCGTGGTCGCGCCGACGAGGGTGACGACCGTCTGCGCATGGGGCGCAAGCTCGAACAGCGGAGAGAGGCGCGCAACCATGAACACGCCCGCCGTGACCATGGTCGCCGCATGGATCAGCGCGGAAACCGGCGTCGGGCCTTCCATGGCGTCCGGCAGCCAGGTGTGCAGCAGGAACTGGGCGGACTTGCCCATCGCGCCCATGAACAGCAGCAGGCAGATCAGCGTCAGCCCGTCCGCTTCCCAGCCGAAGAACGGAATCGTCTTGCCGGTCAGCGAGGGAGCAGCGGCGAAGATGCTGTCGAAATCCACTGCGCCGGTCATCATGAAGATGCCGAAAATGCCGAGCGCGAAGCCGAAGTCGCCGACGCGGTTGACGACGAAAGCCTTGATGGCGGCCGCATTGGCGGAAGGCCGATCATACCAGAAGCCGATCAGCAGATAGCTCGCGAGGCCGACACCCTCCCAGCCGAAGAAAAGCTGGACGAGATTGTCCGCCGTCACCAGCATCAGCATCGCGAAGGTGAACAGCGAGAGATAGGCGAAGAAGCGCGGGCGGTGCGGATCCTCGTGCATATAGCCGATGGAATAGAGATGGACGAGCGAGGACACGCTCGTCACCACCACCAGCATCACCGCCGTGAGCGTGTCGATCCGCAGCGCCCATTCCACCCGCAGATCGCCGGCAACGATCCAGTCGATCAGCGGAACACGCACGTCCGAGCCGAAGGCGACGTTGACGAAGGCGATCCAGGACAACACCGCGGACAGGATCAGGAAGGTCGTGGTGATCAGTTCGGCCGCGCGGGAGCCGGCCGCCGCCGGCGCATGCTCTTCCCGTTCGTGATGCGGATAGTGCAGGACGGCGTGATCGCCCTCCGGCTGCGGCGCGCCATGATGGCCATGCGCGGAATGACCATCATGATGGCCGTGGCCGCCTTCCATTTCCAGCCCGCCGGGATGGCGCGCACGCGCGCCGGCAAGCGCGATCAATGCGCCGAGGATCGCGCCGATAAGCGGCAGAAAGACGATCGCCTGATACATATCCAGCCTTCTTGCCCAGCCCTTTGGTCAGCCCTGGCCTTTTCCGTGAACCACTGACGCGCGTGCTCCGCGCGATCAGCCCTTCATGAGATTGATGTCTTCCACCGCGATGGAGCCCCGGTTGCGGAAGAAGACGACGAGAATGGCGAGCCCGATGGCGGCTTCCGCCGCCGCCACGGTGAGCACCAGCAGCGCGAAGACCTGGCCGACGAGATCGCCGAGATGGGTGGAGAACGCCACGAAATTGATATTCACCGACAGCAGGATCAGCTCGATCGACATCAGAATGACGATCACGTTCTTCCGGTTGAGGAAGATGCCGAAGATGCCCAACGTGAACAGCACCGCCGCGACGGAAAGATAATGTCCGAGGCCGATCGTCATTTCTGAAGCCCCCGCTCCGAAAGCCCCTGCCCCGACGTCACCTTGACCACGTCCATCGCCGTGGCCTTGGTGCGCGCGACCTGATCCGAGACATTCTGGCGCCTGACGTTGGGCTTGTGCCGCAGCGACAGCACAATGGCGCCGATCATGGCGACCAGCAGGATCACGCCCGCCGCCTGAAAATAGTAGACGTAGCGGGTATAGAGCACGAGGCCGAGCGCCTCGGTGTTGCTCACGGCATCCGCCGGCGGGATCGGCATGGTGATGGCCTGCTGCGCGTCTGGCGCGATGACCCAGGTCCCGAGCACCAGCACCAGTTCCGCCAGCATGATGAAGCCGACCAGCGCGCCGACCGGCAGATATTGCAGGAAGCCCTCACGCAGTTCGGCGAAGTTCACGTCCAGCATCATGACGACGAACAGGAACAGAACCGCGACCGCGCCGACATAGACCACCACGAGGATCATCGCCAGAAACTCGGCGCCCATCAGAATGAACAGGCCGGCAGCGTTCACAAAGGCGAGGATCAGAAACAGCACGGAATGCACCGGGTTCTTCGACGCGATCACCATGAAGGCGGATGCGACGCAGATCGCGGCGAAGAGATAGAAGAACAGCGCGGGAAGGATCATGCGGGCGGGTCCTTACCGATACGGCGCGTCGAGCGCGATGTTCTTCGCGATCTCGCGCTCCCAGCGGTCGCCGTTCGCGAGCAGCCGCTGCTTGTCGTAATAGAGTTCCTCGCGGGTCTCGGTCGCGAATTCGAAATTCGGCCCCTCGACGATGGCGTCCACCGGGCAGGCTTCCTGGCACAGCCCGCAATAGATGCATTTCACCATGTCGATATCGTAGCGCGTGGTGCGGCGCGTACCGTCGTTGCGGCGCGGCCCGGCCTCGATGGTGATGGCCTGCGCCGGACAGATCGCCTCGCACAGCTTGCAGGCAATGCAGCGTTCCTCGCCGTTGGGATAGCGGCGCAGCGCATGCTCCCCACGGAAGCGCGGCGAAATCGGCCCCTTCTCGAAGGGGTAGTTCAGCGTCGGCTTCGGCCTGAAGAAATAGCGCATGGCGAGGACAAACGCCGAAACGAATTCCGTCAGGAAGATCGAGCGCGCGGCCTGGTCGAGTCTCATGCTCTCATCCTCATTTCGGGGCGAGGCCGCCATATTGCAGCACGCCCGCGACGATGACGACCATGGCGAGCGAGATCGGCAGGAACACCTTCCAGCCGAGACGCATGAGCTGGTCGTAGCGGTAACGCGGCACGATGGCTTTCGCCATCGCGAACAGGAAGAACATGAACAGCGCCTTCAGCGTGAACCAGATGACGCCGGGCACCCAGGTAAAAGGCGCGAAGGGCAGCGGCGACAGCCAGCCGCCCAGGAACAAGATCGCGCCGAGTGAACACATCGTGGCGATGGCGACATACTCGCCCAGCATGAACAGCATGTAGGGGGTGGAGCCGTATTCCACCATGAAGCCGGCGACGAGTTCGGATTCGGCTTCGACAAGGTCGAAGGGCGGCCGGTTCGTCTCGGCCAGCGCGGAGACGAAGAAGATCACGAACATCGGCAGCAGCGGCAGCCAGTACCAGTTCAGCAAACCATAGGGGCCATCCTGGGCCTCGACGATCTCGGTCAGGTTCAGCGAGCCGACGCAGAGCAGCACGGTGACGATCACGAAGCCGATGGAGACTTCGTAGGACACCATCTGCGCGGCGGAGCGCAGCGCGGCGAGGAACGGATATTTCGAGTTCGACGCCCAGCCGGCCATGATGACGCCGTAGACGCCGAGGGAGGAGATCGCGAAGATATAGAGGATGCCGACATTGATGTCGGCGATCACCCATCCGGCATTCACCGGCATCACCGCCCAGACCGCCAGCGCCAGCACGCAGGAGACCAGCGGCGCGAGCACGAACAGGCCCTTGTTGGCGCCGGCCGGAATCACCGGCTCCTTGAGTACGAATTTCAGCAGGTCCGCGAAGGATTGCAGCAGGCCCCACGGCCCGACCACGTTGGGGCCGCGCCGGATCTGCACCGCAGCCCAGATCTTGCGATCGGCCAGCAGGATATAGGCGATGGCCACGAGCAGGATGACGAGCAGCAGCAAAGACTGCGCCACCATCACGATCAGGGGCCAAAGGAAGCTGGACCAGAATTCAGCCATGACCTGCTTGCCTATCCTGCCTCGAACCTATTCCGCGGCCACGAGAGCGCCGCGACCCTCGGCCAGCGCGGAGCATTCGGCCATGGTGGCCGAGGCCCGCGCGATCGGATTGGTGAAATAGAAGTCGCCGACAGCGCTGCGGAACGGCGCCTTGTCGGTCTCGCCGCCGAGGCCGCCGAGGCGCTCGATGTCTGCCGCATTCCCCGCCGCGATGGCGTCCACGCGCTGCATATGCGGATGCGCCGCGAACAGCGCCTGCCGCAGCGCGCCGAGCGAATCATAGGGCAGCCGCGCGCCGAGCACGTCCGACAGCGCCCGCAGGATCGCCCAGTCGTCTCGGGCCTCGCCCGGCGGGAACGCGGCCCGCGCCGCCATCTGCACGCGGCCCTCGGTGTTGACATAGATGCCGGATTTTTCCGGATAGGCCGAGCCCGGAAGGATCACGTCGGCACGGTGCGCGCCGCGGTCGCCATGGGTGCCGATATAGACGACGAAGGCGCCAGGCGCGACGTCGATCTCGTCCGCGCCCAGCGAGAACAGCACGTCCAGCGTGCCATAGGCCGCCATGGTCGCCGCGTCGAGGCCGCCTTCGTCCGGCACGAAGCCGATATCGAGACCGCCGACCCGGGCCGCCGCCGTGTGCAGCACGCCGAAGCCGTTCCAGCCCTCGCTCACCGCGCCGCCGGCCGTCGCCAGCTTCGCCGCCAGCGAGAGAATGGCCGCGCCATCCGGCCGCGCCAGCGCGCCCTGCCCAATCAGCCAGAGCGGCCGCTGCGCCTCGCCCAGCACATCGGCCTTGAGGCCGGCCAGGGTCTCCGGGCCCGCGCCGAGATAATCATAGTCATAGGTGAGATCGGCGCGCTCGCCGATCAGCGCGACCTTGAATCCGCCGGCGCGCCAGCGCTTGCGGATGCGCGCGTTCAGCACCGGCGCCTCGCGGCGCGGATTGGCGCCGACGATCATCAGCGCGTCGGCCTGCTCGATGCCGGCGATGGTCGGGTTGAAGATATAGGACGCGCGGCCCAGCGCCGGGTCGAGCCGCACACCGTCCTGCCGGCAGTCGATATTGGCGCTGCCGAGAGAAGCCATCAGCGTCTTGAGCGCGAACATCTCCTCGACAGTCGCAAGGTCGCCGGCGATGGCGCCGATGCGCGCCGCGCTGGTCGCCTTCACCTTCTGCGCGATGGCGGCGAAAGCCTCGCTCCACGAAGCCGGCCGCAGCCGGCCGTTCTCGCGCAGATAGGGCTGGTCGAGGCGCTGGGTCCGCAAACCGTCCACCACATGGCGGGTCTTGTCGGAAATCCACTCCTCGTTCACGTCCTCGTTGAGGCGCGGCAGGATGCGCATCACTTCGCGGCCGCGCGTATCGACACGGATCGCGGAGCCGACGGCGTCCATCACGTCGATGGACTCGGTCTTGCCGAGTTCCCACGGACGCGCCGCGAAGGCATAGGGCTTCGAGGTCAGCGCGCCGACCGGGCAGAGATCGACCACATTGCCCTGAAGCTCGGAGGTCAGCGCCTGTTCGAGATAGGAGGTGATCTCCATATCCTCGCCCCGGCCGATGGCGCCCAGCTCCGGCACGCCCGCCACCTCGGTCGCGAAGCGGATGCAGCGCGTGCAGTGGATGCAGCGGGTCATGATCGTCTTGACCAGCGGCCCGAGATACTTCTCTTCCACGGCACGCTTGTTCTCTTGGAACCGGCTGGAATCCACGCCATAGGCCATGGCCTGGTCCTGAAGATCGCACTCGCCGCCCTGGTCGCAGATCGGGCAATCCAGCGGATGGTTGATCAGCAGGAACTCCATCACGCCTTCGCGCGCCTTCCTCACCATCGGCGTGCGGGTGTTGACGACCGGCGGCTCCCCGTTCGGGCCGGGCCGGCAGTCGCGAACGCCCCAGGCGCAGGATGCGACCGGCTTGGGCGAACCGACCAGCTCGACCAGACACATGCGGCAGTTGCCGGCGATGGACAGCCGCTCGTGGAAGCAGAAGCGCGGGATCTCCGCCCCCGCCGCCTCGCACGCCTGAAGCAGCGTGTATTCCGGCGGAACATCGACCTCGGTGCCGTCAACGATGATCTTGGTCATGACTACACCTACTCCGCCGCCACGGGCAGCGGCTCCGCCATTTCATGGCGCGACCGTGCGGAATAATCGTCGATCCGCCGTTCGATCTCATGGCGGAAATGCCGGATCAGGCCCTGGACCGGCCACGCGGCGGCGTCGCCCAGCGCGCAGATGGTGTGGCCTTCAACCTGTTTGGTGACATCGAGCAGCTCGTCGATCTCGCGCTTGTGGGCGCGGCCCTCCGCCATGCGGCTGACGACGCGCCACATCCAGCCAGTCCCCTCGCGGCAGGGCGTGCACTGGCCGCAGCTCTCGTGCTTGTAGAAATAGGACAGCCGCGCGATCGCGCGGACGATGTCGGTGGACTTGTCCATCACGATCACCGCCGCCGTACCGAGGCCGGATTGCAGGCCGCGCAGGGTGTCGAAGTCCATATAAGCGTCGGCGATCTGGTCCGCCGGCACGAGCGGCACCGATGAACCGCCGGGAATGACGCAGAGCAGGTTGTCCCAGCCGCCGCGGATGCCGCCGCAATGGGTGTCGATCAGCTCGCGGAAGGTCAGGCCCATGGCCTCTTCCACATTGCAGGGCTTGTTCACATGACCTGACACACAGAACAGCTTGGTGCCGACATTGTTGGGCCGGCCGATGCCGGAGAACCATGCCGCGCCGCGCCGCAGGATGTCCGGCGCGACGGCGATGGATTCGACATTGTTCACGGTGGTCGGGCAACCATAGAGGCCGACATTGGCCGGGAACGGCGGCTTGAGGCGCGGCATACCCTTCTTGCCCTCAAGACTTTCGAGCAGCGCGGTTTCCTCGCCGCAGATGTAAGCCCCGGCGCCGTGATGCACGATGACATCGAAATCATAGCCCGAGCCGCAGGCATTCTTGCCGATCAGCCCGGCCTCATAAGCCTGATCCACCGCCGCCTGAAGCCGCTGGCGCTCGCGGATGAACTCGCCGCGCACATAGATATAGGCGGCCACCGCATTCATCGCGAAGCCGGCCAGCAGACAGCCTTCGACCAGCAGATGCGGATCGTGGCGCATGATCTCGCGATCCTTGCAGGTGCCGGGCTCGGACTCGTCGGCATTGACGACGAGATAGCTCGGCCGCCCGTCCTTGGACTCTTTCGGCATGAAGGACCATTTCAGGCCCGTGGGGAAGCCCGCGCCACCGCGCCCGCGCAGGCCGGACGCCTTCATCTCGTTGATGATCCAGTCCCGCCCCTTGGCGAGGATATCCTTCGTGCCATCCCAGCCGCCGCGGGCGCGCGCGCCGTCGAGCCCCCAGTCGTGGAGCCCGTAGAGATTGGTAAAGATACGATCCTTGTCAGCGAGCATCAGCCCCGCCTCTCGTCGGATGAATCGGCAATCGGCGGCTTCGGAATCGGCGTCTCGGCCACATTCGCAGCTTCGCCCGGCTTCTTGGCATCGCGATCCGTCAGCGGCGCGCCGCCATGGCGTTTCGTACGGTCGTACAGCGCCTCGTCGGTCAGCGTGGTCGGTCCGCCCTGGGGGGCGGAGAACTGACGGTCGATCTGGGGGCCGGGCTTCACCGGCTTGCCGCTCGCAAAGCCGTCCAGCACCTTCTCGAAATTCTCCGCCGTCAGGTCCTCATAGGTGTCGTGCCAGACCAGCGCCATCGGCGCATTCACGCAGGCGCCGATGCACTCGACCTCCTCCCATGAGAAATCGCCATCCGCCGAAAGATGGAACGGCTCGGGATGGATGCGGCTCTTGCAGACATCGATGATGTCGCCGGCCCCGCGCAACATGCAGGGTGTGGTGCCGCAGACCTGAATATGAGCCTTGCGTCCGACGGGAGCAAGCTGGAACTGGGTGTAGAAGGTCGCGACTTCCAGCACGCGGATATACGGCATCGCCAGCATGTCGGCGATGTATTCGATAGCCTTCTTCGGCGTCCAGCCGCCGCTCTGCTCCTGGGCGCGCCACAGCAGCGGGATCACGGCGGAGGCCTGACGGCCCGCCGGATATTTGGCGATCTGCGCGTTTGCCCAGGCCAGATTCTCGTCCGAAAAGACGAAATCCGCCGGCTGCACGGCATCATCTGCGAGGCGACGAACGGCCATTACCGGTCAACCTCCCCGAACACGATATCGAGCGATCCCAGGATCGCGGAAACGTCCGCAAGCATGTGGCCCTTGCACAGGAAATCCATGGCCTGAAGATGCGCAAAGCCCGGCGCGCGGATCTTGCACTTGTAAGGCTTGTTGGTGCCGTCGGCGACGAGATAGACGCCGAACTCGCCCTTCGGCGCCTCGACGGCGGCATAGACCTCGCCGGCCGGCACGTGGAAGCCTTCGGTGTAGAGTTTGAAGTGGTGGATCAGCGCTTCCATGGAGCGCTTCATCTCGCCGCGGCGCGGCGGCGTCACCTTGTTGTCAAGCACGGTGACCGGCCCCTGCCCGTCCGGCGCGCGCAGCTTCTCGATGCACTGCTTCATGATGCGCACGGACTGGCGCATCTCCTCGACGCGGATGCAATAGCGGTCGTAGCAGTCGCCGTTCCTGCCGATGGGAATGTCGAATTCCATCTCGTCATAGCATTCGTAAGGCTGCGCCTTGCGCAGGTCCCAGGCCGCGCCGGAACCGCGCACCATGACGCCGGAGAAGCCCCAAGCCCACGCATCCTCCAGGCTGACCACGCCGATATCGACATTGCGCTGCTTGAAGATGCGGTTTTCCGTCAGCAGCACTTCGAGATCGTCCACGACCTTGAGGAACGGGTCGCAGAAGCCCTCGATATCGTCGATCAGCGCCGGCGGCAGGTCCTGATGCACCCCGCCCGGCCGGAAATATGCGGCGTGCATCCGGCTGCCGGAAGCGCGCTCGTAGAACACCATCAGCTTCTCGCGCTCCTCGAAACCCCAGAGTGGTGGCGTCAGCGCGCCGACATCCATGGCCTGGGTCGTCACATTCAGGAGATGCGACAGCAGCCGCCCAATCTCCGAATAGAGCACGCGGATGAGCTGCCCACGGCGCGGCACCGTGATGCCGAGCAGCTTCTCAATTGCGAGGCAGAAGGCATGCTCCTGATTCATCGGCGCGACGTAATCGAGCCGGTCGAAATACGGCACCGCCTGGAGATAGGTCTTGGCTTCGATCAGCTTTTCGGTCCCGCGATGCAGCAGGCCGATATGCGGATCGACGCGCTCGACCACCTCGCCGTCGAGTTCCAGCACGAGCCGCAGCACACCATGGGCCGCCGGATGCTGTGGCCCGAAGTTGATCGTGAAATTGCGAAGCTGCGTTTCGGCCACTGCTCACGAATCCTGGTTTGCCTGGAAGGCTGCCATCACCTCGGCGCCGGTCAGTCGTTCGGTCTTGTTGGCGAAAGCGTAAGTGTCCGGCTGCTCGTCGACATAGATTTCCCGTATCAGCGGCAGGCTTCCAGCATCATCGAAAGCGCCGGCGGCTACCTCGCAAGCGCCGGTCGCGCGCAGCCGCCAGAACAGCGCGGAGCCGCAGCGCGCGCAGGATACCCGCTCGCCCCATTCCGACGACGGATAGACAAGCAACGCGCGCTCATCCTCCACCTTCACGCTCGTGCCGCAGGGAACCCCGAGAAACGGCCCACCCACCCAGCGCCGGCACATACTGCAATGGCACGCTTCCTGCGCCAGGAAATCGGCCGTCGCGGTGAAGCGAACGGCCCCGCAGAGACAGCCTCCGGAGAGCGATGCGGCATCGGGCATGGCTTTAAACCTTCCCCGGCTTGGCTTCGGCCTTCTCGTCGCCGGGCAGCGGATAGTCCGGCCCTTCCCATGGCGAGAGGAAATCGAAGTTGCGGAATTCCTGCGCCAGCTTCACAGGGTCATAAACCACGCGCTTCTGCTCGTCGTCCCAGCGCACTTCCACAAAGCCTGTAAGCGGAAAGTCCTTGCGCAGCGGATGGCCTTCGAAGCCGTAATCCGTGAGGATGCGGCGCATGTCCGGGTGGCCGGTGAACAGCACGCCATAAAGGTCGTAGGTCTCGCGCTCGAACCAGTCGGCCCCCGGAAACACCCCGATCAGAGAGGCCACCGGCGTCGTCTCGTCGGTCCGGATTTTCACGCGGATACGAGCGTTCAGGCGCGGCGACAGAAAATGATAGACGACATCGAAGCGCTGTTCGCGCTTCGGCCAGTCCACCGCGGTCACATCGAGAAAGTTCCAGAACTGGCAGCCGGGATCGTCACGCAGGAAAGTGGCGACTCGAATGATCTCGGACGCCTCGGCGTGAATCACCAACTGGTCGAAAACGAGCTCATGACCGGTCACCGCACCGGGCAGTGCGGCCAGAAGATGTTCACCCAGGCGTGTGAGCGCTTCGGTCATGGCCCCTCACCGCTCGATCGTGCCGGTGCGGCGGATTTTTTTCTGCAACAGCAGAACGCCATAGAGCAGCGCCTCGGCGGTCGGCGGACAGCCGGGCACGTATATGTCAACCGGAACGATCCGGTCGCAGCCCCGGACCACCGCATAGCTGTAATGGTAATAGCCGCCGCCATTGGCGCACGAGCCCATGGAGATGACGTAGCGCGGTTCCGGCATCTGGTCGTAGACCTTGCGGAGCGCGGGAGCCATCTTGTTGGTCAGCGTGCCGGCCACAATCATGACGTCCGACTGGCGCGGCGAGGCGCGAGGCGCGAAGCCGAAGCGCTCGACATCGTAGCGCGGCATCGAAACCTGCATCATCTCCACGGCGCAGCAGGCGAGCCCGAAGGTCATCCACATCAGCGAGCCGGTCCGCGCCCAGGTGATCAGGTCGTCGGCCGTGGTGACCAGGAAGCCCTTGTCGGACAGTTCCTCGTTGAGACCCGTGAAAAAAGCGTCATCCGACCCGACCGGCCTGCCGGTGCGAGGATCGAGAATACCGGTGGCCGCCGGCGCCACGAGGGGGCCGGCAACCGGCGCTGCCATATCGCCGGCGACGCGGGTGTGCGGGGTCAATCCCATTCCAGCGCTCCCTTGCGCCACTCATAGATGAAGCCGATGGTCAGCACGGCGAGGAAGACCATCATCGACCAGAAGCCGAACACGCCAAGTTCGCCAAAGGCGACCGCCCAGGGAAACAGAAACGCCACCTCCAGATCGAAGATAATGAACAAGATGGCGACCAGATAGAACCGCACGTCGAATTTCATGCGGGCGTCATCGAAGGCGTTGAAGCCGCATTCGTAGGCCGAGAGCTTTTCCGGGTCCGGCTGCTGGTAGGCGACAATGAAGGGCGCGATCAACAGCGCGGCGCCGAGCGCCAGCGACACGCCGATGAAAACCACCAGCGGAAGATAATCCTGCAACAATGCACCCATCGGGTCATCCTTCCGACGCTGCCGGCCGCGTGTGGGGCAGCGGTGGGCCGCATCGGTCTTATCGGGGGTCTCGGCCGGAAAAAATCAACGATTTCCGGCCAGAAGCACTCCGGATTCGTTCCAAAGACGCGAATTGCGGGCAGCCTTACCGCAGTGCCACAAGGGTGGCAAGGGTTAAGGGCAATAATCAGGCGGCAGCCTCACGGTGCCACGCCCGCAGCAGCTTGCAGGCCCTTCAGCAGGCTTTGGCCGCAACTCTTGGGGCAACGCTCGGAGTGGAACGGGACGGCCCGAAAACGAGACCGGCTAGGTTTGAAGATACCGTCCCCGCACCAGCCGCTCCAGTAGCATGGCGATGAACAAAGCTGCCGTCGCAAACCCCAGCAGGTAGCCCTTGTCGAGCAGGCCGTAACCGTAGCCGTCGTAATAGGCCGAACGCAGCCACTCCACCGCGTGGAGCATCGGATTGAACCACAGAACGTCCTGGAGCCGCTGCGGCAGGCTGGACGGGACAAAAAACAGACCGGAGGAGATATACATCAGGATCACGATCAGGATATGCACGCCTAGCCAGACACGCACCAGCGCGTACATCACTGCACTCAGCATGCCGAGAGCAAAAGCAAGGTAGATCGTGGCCAGCACTGCTGCGACCGCATCTTCCGGACGCTGCGGCCAGACCGGAAAATCCAGCAGGGTCAGCATCAGAAGGTAGATGGCGACGACCCAGAAGGCCGCCACGATTTCAACGACAGCACGCGCTGCGATGATGTCAACGCTTTTGATGATCGGAAAGGCCAGGAGCTGCTTGTTGCTTTGCAGCGAAAGCATGATCATTCGCGACGGATAAAGGCAGAGAATATAGGGAATGACGCCGGTGGCGATGAACACCGTCACGTCCGTCCCGATGGGGATCAATTTCCGGATGAACGAATAGACGATTGTCAGAGTGATCAGGTGGGATAGCGGCCACGCCACGATGATGATGGCGCCGAAAATCGTCCGCCCGAACCGCGTACGCAGATCGCGAAGCACCAGCGCGCCGATGACGCGCTGCTGGACCGTTAGGGCGTTCAGGAGAGGCCAGGAAGCACCGACAGCCATTCCGGTATACATTCCACAAATACGCGTGCATGGAAGCGTGCCATACTTTACACTTCTCCCGCTGCAATTTTACAGTATTGCGCCGACAAGAGGTCAAAAAATGTCCGTAGCCGCCGTCCGGAACTACCTGGAACAGGGATTTCCCACCGTGGCCGGCTGGCTCAGTCCTCGTTTCATGGAAGTGACCGCCCATCTCGCGGAGGAGATGAATGCCGCGGGCGTCACCGGCGGCGCCTGCGAAATCGGGGTCTATCAGGGCAAATTCATCCTTGGACTGTTTCACGCCGTGGATCAGCGCCCCTCCCTCGCCATCGATCTGTTCGACAACCAGGCGGGCAACATCGACAATTCCGGCGGCGGGCTGATCAACATGCTGGAGGGATTCCGCACCAATGTGGCGAAGTTCGGCTCCCCCGCCCTGGATCACATGGTCGCGAATTCCTTCGCGCTAACGGTGAAGGACCAGATCGCACTGCTCGACCGCTATGGTCCGTTCCAGCTCTTCAGTATCGACGGCGGCCACTTGGCTGAACATGTCGTGAATGACTACCGCTTCGCCGAAGCCGTGACCCATCACGGTGGCGCCATTATTTTCGACGACATCTGCAATCCCGGCTGGCCGGGCGTCATGGAAGGCGTCGCCAACATTCTCATGACAGGGCGGCCGAAATTCGTGCCGCTCATCATGGGTGAGAACAAGCTGATCCTTGTGGGCCTGAGCTATCACAAACGATATTTCGCAGCGATGGTGAAACGCTTTGGCGATCAGTTGCAGGGGCAGAACGTGTGGCAGACAAGATTTTACGGCTACGAAATGCTGTCCTTAATGTGATCGTGCCTCGCTTCGAATTTTTATGGCTTCACAATTTAATCACCTCAATGGAGGCATGATGAAAGCTCTCGATTTCCTGCAACAACTTGCAGGACGCTATAACAACACCGATATCGATTGGGAGCAGATTCTCGCTGAACAATATAGCGCGGCCCTAAATTCTCCCCGCGCGATCAATGATGTCGGAGCACATCTGGGATTACACACCGAGAGATTCTTGAACTTGGACGCTGAGGTCATCGCGTTCGAACCAATCCCTCACCTCGCTGATGCGCTGAGACTACGTTTTTCCGGGAAGCGGTTGCGGGTAGAAACCAAAGCCTTATCGAACCGCGAGGGAGAATCGACTTTCGTCGTAAACCATACCGCGCCAGGTCAATCAGGACTGCTCGCACGCCTGGATACGCCCGACAGCGCTCACCTTCAGCAAATAACCGTCGAACTAGTTCCACTCGACCATTATCAATTTCAAAACATCGATTTTATCAAGATTGATTGCGAAGGTGCCGAGCCCATCATTCTGGAAGGCGGCGCGAAAACAATCCACGCATCTCGGCCGCTTATCTCGGTGGAGTATGGGCAGCCGGGCTATGAGGCTTATGGGCTGAATAAGAAGACGCTGTATGAGTGGGCTACAAACTTTAATTATTTCGTCTCGGATTTGTTCGGAAACCCTCTAGAGACACCAGAGGAATACGACGCCTGCGTGAACATATATTATTGGGACTATTTCTTGGTTCCGAAGGAAAAAATGGAAATAATGAATCGACTTCAAATTAACGGCTCAAGGCTGAACTCAGACCTTCAGCCATACTTATTGGCCCCACCCTAACTCACTCAAAAATATTATTCTCCCACCAGTACTCGTTAGTAAAAATATCACGCCCCTGCCTCTGAATGACAAACCACTGACTGATCCACGTGCGAGCAAAGAAAGCTTCCGGACCATAAGTCGCGATGTCGATCAAGCCATGCTTATTCTTTTCAGTGATGACCTGATACGACAGATCGGCGAGAGCCTGAAAAGCAAAGTTCTCAGCATTTGGGGCCATTTGAATAAATGGAAAGCAGAGCTTTTGCGGCAAATACTGCGACATCCAGCTTTGACTGTAATTCTTTAAGGTCGCGAATCGTGACAGATAGTTCGCGTAATTATTCTGCAAATGCCAGAACAAGACCTGTTTACCGCCAATATAATCGCGACCTTCAATATCCTCGTACTTCATAGGCTGACTGGGCGCTTCGGAATAAGGCCACAAGGGATTGACAAAAATCTGGAAACGCTCGTGCAGCTCCGCCATTCCATGAACTGGCAACCGCCCCGCAGTTTCCAGAGCAACCGTCAGATCTTGATCGCTGGAAATATTCGGACGGAACCCAGTGCCCTGGTAGCCGATATCATTCTGGAATGACTCGCGATTCTCGAACAGCTGGTGCAGATTTTCTGAATACGACCGCAACCACAGTCTGTCCGACACCGCAGTCAGGCAGGGACTTCCAAAAGTACCCGTTCTTCCCGCAAACAGTTTGCTGATCGTCTCATTGTCGTCCTGAAAGAAAAGATCCGTATCAATATGAATGAACGGCTCGTCGTTCATTATCCGATCAAGAACGAGCCAACGAACAAAACATAAGTTTTCGTAGTAGAAATTTTGCCCGGGATTATAGAAGTTGGAATCCCGCCGCAGCTTTTCAAATATGGCCGACGTTTCTTCGGTGGCATCCACTAGATGGACGTATCTCTCGGCAAGATCGTCAATGTACTTTTGGTCGAGATTTTTAAATCCATCCAGAATGTATATGTAATATGGATAGCTTGCAGTTGCGGCGTTCCTTTGGCCATGAACCCTTAGGCACGCATTCATTTCAAAGTCCGCAAACGTATGCGGAATCCAGGCCGTACTAACGATTTTCATTTAATTCTCGTCTGGCATCTACTACGAGTGCGCCCTCGAGCGTATTTTCGACGAAATAGCTCAGCTAGAATCCTGCCATACGCGATTGAAAAAGAAACACCGCCCCTCCAGGCCAACTCGTCGCTGTTCGGCTGATCGGATCCAGCAGTTCTTTCGTGCGCGTCTTCAAATTCGCATCAAACGTCGCCTGTACAGCAGCGAACTGCGGCTCTATGGCATCGGCAATCAGATAAGGCGCCAGGACATACTGCTCATTGAAAAACCGCATATCGAGATTGAGATAATCATAAGGCCAGATGACATCGTGTATGCCGAGCAGCCAATGACTGGGCAACTGAGGCAACAGCTCAAGGAAGAACAGATTAACGTCAGAATTCGGGAACGAATAATGCGATCCGTCCATGAACAGAAAGACATTCTGGTCCCGCAGTTCAAGCAGCTTTGAGAGGTCGAATTCCTCGAACCGGCAGCGATAGGTGAAATCGCAAATCTGGCTGATCTCGGCCCGCGGCTCCGGATCGACAGAAATGATTTTGGTTTTGAGATTATGATCCCTGATTGCCCGGGCTACAAACTTCGTGGAATTGCCTGAACCGATCTCAAAAAATATGTCGGGCCGACGAATGGCGGTCTCGGCATAGAGTGAAATGCCGTCCAGCATTGGAAACCAGTGGTTATCCCAGAACGGATCGATCTCGTTTATTTTAGTGGCCGAGATATTCGAATAGCTGCCGGCAAACGAAGCGTATCTGTCCAATGAATCCAAGAAGCTTCGATTATACTTCGATAGAACTTTTTGAAGAATGGGGTTGGGATTATCGAAGCCCCATCGTGGTTTGATATCCATTTTATAGAGCAGGCGCACATGCTCGGTTTCATTTGGCCGTGTGCCGGCAGCAACGGCTCGACCGCTCAGCGATGATCCGCTTACGTTGACTTCGGGAGACAGATTGAAAGAGGCCAACAGTCGCTCAATCTCGCTTCCATCTACTTGAGATTGGAAGGACACATCCAGCACCACCGTGCATCCCGGAGATGCGACGCTGACGCAAGCTTCGAGGTATCCCCGCAAAATTTCAATGTTCTGCGCACGAACAGCAAGAACGATAACATCAAAATAGCGATGCGAGATCATCTTCGACCGCACGTCGCCCTTGAGAAAAAGGATTTCAGAACCACCGGAACGCGGCACTTCATCACGCCACGAAACGGAAACGATTGTCCTCGCCCTCAAGTCATGCAGCCAATCGCTACTGACATCATCGACAACCAAGACATTGAGCAAATCTATGGCAATGGGCGGAATGCCGCTTAACGTCACCAGATGATGCCGCCGGCCGGCCTCTGCTTGGGCTTGATCAACCATTCATCACCTTGGGTATATCGGGAGGACTAGAAGCCAATCTAACTTTCGTTGAACAGCAATTCTAGGAAAGTCTCGATTCGATCAAATCCTCGTGTCGACGCCTGCTAGGCACATCGAACTTATCTGGGCTTTGCACAGTAAAGAACAACTACGAGGTTGATATGGCGGGAGCGACGGGGCTCGAACCCGCGACCTCCGGCGTGACAGGCCGGCTGATCAAACAGAATACTGTATAAAATCAATACTTGGTGACACTACAGTAGTACGACAACGAGCGATAAATTCTAAAAAGTGTCACATGGTCCGGTCTCTTGTTGCGACTTTGAACAACGGCAGATGGAACCTGGACACCGAGCACATCTAAGCCGGCCACCTCAGAGGGCGCGGCAATCATCCTGGCCCTACCCGCTTGGGGCCTAATCCCCAGCCAGTTCGCGCGCCAAATCTATCAGAATTCTTCGGCGCTCAGGGCTCTGGATACGGCGCCAGAGCGCAATCAGATCCACCGCCTCACTAACTTCGCCCGGATCTTCGCCGGGCTCGCGCTGATAATTATCAGTCAGCGGATGCTGACCTTTAACAGGCCGATTCATTAGCTCCCCCCACCCCTCTTGGCCCTTTGCATGGCCTTGCCGCGCACAAAGCATAAACGACCCCTTAAAACAACGAAAAATTGAGGCGGTGAAAAGTTGCAATCGTGGCGAAATTGAATTCGAATTGATTCAAGTTATGGCGTCATCGAATCGCCAGGCTACTAAGGGGGCAAAATGCTCCGAATGGGGGGTAACAATGAGAAGAGCGCAAATCGCCCGGAAAATCGAGACCAGCCTCACGAAGGCTCTGCTGTTGGCGCAACAACACCAGCTAGGTGACATTGCGTATTTGATCCAAATGTCGCTGACCGCGACGGGCCGTGAAATCCGAAGCGACCGAGGATCGAGCTTGCCTGCCAGCCGAACAACCCCGCTCAAGGGTGCAATGATCCTTGCGGCGGGCAGCCTCCCTCGCCTCCTCAAGCGCCATCCGAAGCAACGTTGCCAGCATGGGCAGATCTGCACGATCAGCCCTTGCTGCCATGCCCTCCAAATGGTCGATGATCTGGGCGAGGTCCTCAGTCATTGCGGCATGTATGCAAAGGCGCACGGAAATTAACCAATTCGATCATAGCGCGGTGACGATCGCACTGCATCCCGATAGACAAGCCCCTGCATGGAGAGGTGACCGAGCGGCTAAAGGTGCCGTGCCCTTGGCACGGTGTGCGGGAAACCGTACCGGGGGTTCGAATCCCTTCCCTCTCCGCCATCGCCTCAACCGGCCGAACCTATCCCATCCTCCTTCACGCCCCGCGCCACGATCCGCAGCGCTCTGTCCGGCAGCGGCCGATGGAGCCGTATGGCGGACGCTCCCCAAGTAGGCTAGCCTGCGGCGGACTGACACAGTCCAAGCAGCAAGAGAATAAACGACGGGGGGAGTATATGCGGGCGATATCTGCGGTGATCGTGGTTGCTGCCCTGCTGGGTGTGACCTCTGAGGCTGATGCTCAGAATCGACGAAAGCTAGCCATTCTGATCCCCGGGGCTGGCGGCGCCAGTCCAATAGACTTTGTCGTTCGCAACCAGGCCCGTATAGAGGGCGCGGGCATCGAAACACAGGTCACCACCTCGACCGGCTCGGCAAGCGCGATGGCGGCCGCCGCAAAACAGCAGGGCCGTAAGGTCGTGGTCGTGGCTATGAGCCGAGGGGTGACGCAGGCAGCCTCACTGCTCGCAGCCGGCACCCCCCTGGACGGGGCGGTGCTCGTCTCTGGAGTGGGCCTGGACGAACTTCCCGGGCAGGTCGGGTCCCCGTCGCGGCTTCCACCGACCTTGCTGGTGCACCACAGGCAGGACCCCTGTCCCCTGACCTCGCCTGCCAGCGCAGCGCGCCTTGGCCAGTGGGGGCGAGGTAAAGTTCGCACGACATGGATCAACAACTCAGGCCCGGCTGTCCCGAACCCCTGTGGTCCGCGCGGAGCTCATGGTTTTTACCTTCAGGACGGAGCTGCAATTTCCGCTATTATCGGTTTCATCCGTTCTCGATAAGCCCCGAGCGCGGGTCAGGGCGATGACGGCGGCTTAGCCATTGGTGAACCGGCCCGTCTGTATACGTTTCGCCATGCGCCAAAGATGCCACGCTCCAGAACGCAGAAAAAGCCCCCGCAGCCCGGCGAACCGGGCTACAGGGGCGAAGTCAGGAACGTCGACGGGGCGACCCGTCAGCGCCAATTTTGGCTCGCCGTTTCGAAGCTGGCAATATCCACGCTTTCAATCATCGCGATTTGGCCTCCTCATCCGGCTCCGCCCGGATCGCTGCAAGAGCACCAGGCCCAAGTGCCGCCTCCAGTACGACATCGACCTCCGGAAGATACGATTCCCACATAGGCCTGCCCTCGAACATCGTGTCCTCGGGATTGCCCTCTAGGCGACAGAGTGCTCTTGCCGCCCGCTCACGGGCCGTCTGGATGCTGTTTGATCCCATCAAGGCACATCGTCCGCGCGCGAGGGTCCGCCTTCATTCTCGAGCTGACCTAACTGCTCGACATCGTTCCGTGTGAATTTGAGCCGGACGCCAGCACCCATGCCATCGCTGTCTGAAAAGAAAACAGCACCGTACGTCTCCAACGCGCGCTTGATCGCTTCCGAAGCGTCCGCGGATACGGCACCACCTCGAACTCTATATCCCTCGCCTCGGTGACGATGGGCGAGATATTGTGGATCGGGTTGCAGACGTAGCTGGAGACGACGCGGTAGCGTGCCTTGCGCGGCGCGAAGTTCAGCGGGATCGGCAGTGTGGTGATGTACCAGTCCCGGCCGAGCGGGCCCGGCACGCTGCACCGGATCACTGTGGCTGAATTCGAGCGACCCCGACGAGCCGCCGCATCTCTTCGATATCGGTGGCAAGCTGCTTTTGAGCTATCTCCGGAGACGAGACCCACGGGTCACTTCCCATCGCGACAAGAAACCTCTTGGTATCCTCCATCGCCACAATCTCATTGATCCAGTTGCTCAATTTTTGGACGATCGGAGCGGGCGTCCCTGCCGGAACCATGGCTGAGAACCAGCCGATGAGATTTATGCCTTCGATGCCCTGTTCTTTGAACGTCGACACGTGCGGTGACGACGAAAGCCTTTCGTTGGATGCGATAGCGAGAAGTTTCATACGTCCCTCGCGCTCCTGGGCCAGCGCAAAAGCCGGGTCGTACATCCCGTAATCAAGGGCTCCACTCTTCAGATCGTTGAGGGTGTTCGCGCCGATCCTGTAAAGAACCTCAGTCGCCTCCAGCTGCGCGGCCTGTTTGTACAGCTCCCCCATGATCGTGCCGGTCGTGGAATAGCTCGCATAACTGGCCTTCTTTCCCTTCTCTTTCATTGCAGCCGTCAGATCCGCGAGATTTTTCCAGGGCTTTCCGGAGTCAACGCCGAGAATGAACGCCTGCTTATTGATGGTGCCCACCATCTGAATAGCGGTAAGAGGGTTCACGGGCGGACTCTTGAGCAGGCTCTGGTTCGCAGCAAGAGCGCTTCCGGCATGGATAAAGACCGTATAGCCGTCCGGTTTGGCTCTGGCGGCGTGCTCTGTCGCGATATTGGCATTCGCGCCCGGCTTATTCTCCACGATCACTGTCCTGCCCGACAGTACCTTCAACTTCTCGCCCACGAACCGAACGATGGCATCTGAACTGCTCCCCGCCTGATAGGCGCAGATCAAGTGGATATCCTGAGTCGGATAATCGTCGGCCGCCGCGGAGCCTAGGGCCAATCCGATTGTGGTGGCGGCAAGCGCCGCCCTGCCGAAACCAAACAGCATTCATTTCCCTCCCGTTTTTCAGTTCTTATCGACGAAGATTTTTGGCGGCTCCGTTTTGAGGCGCTCCCTCTAGACCTCTATCGAGAACGTTGCCTTCGCTGGGTGGCGGAGACATCGTGAAAACCTTATCGATGGTTGTGTAGTCGTGGTAGCCAACCCTGGAAAGCGGCCGTATCCGTGCGATATCTATCTTTCCATCGGGTCCGATAAACTCGTCCTTCACATGGATCCCGATAACCTCGCCGACAATGACCACATTCGACGCGCCAGCCCGCCGCCCGGGTAGCACGAGCGAGCAGTGATAGCGGCATTCCATGTGGACCGGCGATGCCGCTACGCGGGGCGCCTTCACCAGCTTCGATGGTATCAGATCAAGCTGCGCCTTCAGATGTTCTTCGATACCGGGATCGTATCGAGCAGACGTGATGTTGACAGCTTCGCGCAGATCGTACGTCGCCATATTGCACACGAACTCGCCCGTATCCTGCGCGTTTCTCGGGCTGTCATTTGTCCCTTGCGCCGAGAACATCACATATGGCGGGTCGGCGCCCAAATTCTGGAACTGGCTATAGGGCGCTAGATTAACTTTTCCGTCCTGATCGAGTGTTGTGATCCATCCTATCGGTCGGGGCACGGCTATGGACTTGAACGGATTATATTTGAGTCCATGATCGCCTTTAGACGGCTCATAAAACATCTAGCGACTTCCTCCCCTTTCCCCCATCGTGGAGTCAGGTCAGGTGGGGAGTCAAGCGGGTATAGCCGTGTCACCCGGGCCTTTTAGCCCGCCTCGATCAGACGATCCGCCATTGACTGGGGTCATTAGTCGCCAGGCGTCCGGATGTCGTCACCGCGCGGCAATTCGCTGCCTCGCTTCTTGGCCTCGCGGTCGAGGGCCAGCGCCGTCGGCGCAGAGCTGCGGGCGAAACTGGAAAATCATCTGAAATTTCAGTGGAGCACCGGCGGCGCAAAACAGCCGCTCGCGGTCAGCCCTGGTTGATTTAACGCCGCCGGTCGACTTCTGGCCAACAATGGGGTTGGGCAAGTTGTCACGAAACGCGATCGCGCTCCCCACCAACCGTGGCCGTGCCGGAGCTTCAACCCGGCCGTGATCGTGCCGAGGAGCATGGGGGGAACTGGCTGCCGCCACCGGCGTCCTTGACGTCGGCCGGATCGGCAGCATGCCGTCAGCGAGGATGGTGGGGCGTGGGATCTGTCATCACGTCAGGTCGGCCAGTGGCGCTCTCGTTCGAATTACGGTTACTCTGCAGCAACTACACGTCGGGTAGCGCGTCGGATAACTCAGATATTCATTTTGAGGCCAGCTTGTCCTGGGTGCGGTGCTCGAAATCACTGGCATCGTGACGTTCGTGAAGCTGGCTGGAAAGATTGCCGCTGAGACGATTGACCATACGACCGCGCTTGACCGCCGGCCGCTGCAGCAAGGTATCGGCCCAGCGCTGCACATTCTTGTAGTCCTGAACGCTGAGAAATTCAGCGGCACCATAGTTCCAGCCCTTCACCAGCCAGCCGTACCAGGGAAATATGGCGATGTCGGCAATGGTGTATTCGCTGCCGGCGATATAGGCGCTTTCCGCCAGACGACGGTCGAGCACATCCAGTTGCCGTTTGACCTCCATGGCAAAACGGTCGATCGCATATTCGATCTTCGTCGGCGCATAGGCGTAGAAATGCCCAAACCCGCCCCCGAGATAAGGTGCGCTGCCCATCTGCCAGAACAGCCATGACAGGCATTCGGCCCGGGCCGCTCCGGCTTCGAGAGGCACCAGGGCTTTGAATTTCTCCGCGAGATACAGCAAAATCGAACCGGATTCGAATACCCGCACCGGCACAGGACCACTGCGATCCAGCAGCGCGGGAATCTTCGAATTCGGATTGACCTCGACGAAGCCACTTCCGAACTGGTCGCCCTCGCCGATCTTGATCAACCACGCATCATATTCCGCTCCGCTATGGCCAAGAGCCAGTAGCTCTTCCAGCAGGATCGTCACCTTCACGCCATTTGGCGTGCCGAGCGAGTAAAGCTGCAAAGGATGACGACCGACGGGCAGTTCCTTCTCGTGGGTGGGGCCAGCAATAGGACGATTGATGTTGGCAAAGTGTCCGCTGCTGTCCTTGCTCCAGGTCCAGACTTTGGGCGGCGTATGTTCAGAGGAATGGCTCATCTACTTCTTCCCAAAGCCCACACACATGGCGGCTAGAATACATCGTTTAAGCGTCCATTGCGTATGATCCACGTCGACTTTACCCAGCAGGCTAGTCTGCTCTTCCCGGCAGAACAATGACCGTTGCAGCCAGCGCCACCACCGCCGGCGCGCTGAGCCACATCTCGATTTCGTCGGCTCCGTCAGAATCACCGGCATTGCCTTGGCGTGGATGGCGCCGCCCTGGGGGGTTCAAAGTGGCTGCTGCGGTCGGAAGCGTGGAGCGTTCGACGATTTCCTCCGGAAGAATGATCAGATGTTCGTCGCTAACGGTGTATGTTGCGACCGGCATGAGAAACGCGCGAGCAGGTCGCTATTATTGGGGCATGCGCAGAATCGGCTTAACCACCGCTCCCGACCTGGAATCTTCCAATGCCTGCTCGATCTGGTCCATGTCGTAGAATTTGACCAACTTGTCGAATGGGAAGCGCCCCTGTTCGAACAGTTCGACCAGCGCCGGGATCAGCTGACCCGACCGGCCGCCCCCGCCCAGCACGCCGATGACGCGCTTGCCCCAGAGTGTGGTGAGGTGGTCGAGCGAGAACCGCGCGTTGGCCGGAGCCCCGCCCACCAACACCAGGTGCCCCAGCATCCCGACGGTCTCAGCCAGCTGCTCAATCACCTGGATCACACCGGTACAGTCGAAGGCGAAGTCGACCGTGCCGCCCGTGATGGCCTGCACCTCGGCAACGAGGTCCTTGCTCCCCGAGTTAACAGCGTGGGTGGCGCCAAACTCCTTTGCCATCTCAAGGCGATTGTCGTGAATGTCTGCCGCGATAATCGTGGTAACGCCCGAGTTTCGCGCCGCCATGATTGCCGCCAGCCCCACGGCGCCCACACCGGCGATCAGCACGGAATCCCCGAGCCGCGGACGAGCCTCGTTCAGGACGGCACCGGCACCTGTGCCCAGACCACACGCCAAAGGTCCGAGCAGGTCAAGCGGCACCCCTGCGGGCACCTTCACCAGCGCATCAGCCGTGACGATCGAATAGGTAGCGAAAGAGGACTGGCCAAAAAAGTGACCGTTGATCGGCTCGCCATCGCGGTAATAGGCAGTAGTGCCCGCCTGGTCGCCCTTAAACCGGCGGCCCGACACCAGCGCCTCGCCGGTCCTGAGGCAATAGCGCGGCTCTCCATCAAGGCAGTTGCGGCACGTCCCGCAAGATGGCCAGCCAATGATGACCTTATCACCCGGCGAGACTTCGGTGACACCGGGACCAACCCGTTCGACTACGCCTGCGCCTTCATGTCCTAGCACGCTGGGGAAGGGCATTGGCATGTCGCCGGCGCGGGTAATCTCGTCGGTATGGCAGACACCGCAAGCAGTGATACGCACCAGCGCCTCGCCGCGAATGGGCTCTCCGAGATCCAGCTCCTGGAGGACGAAGGGTGCATCTTTGTGCTCGACGACCAAGGCCTTGATCTTCATAACATCCTCCAGGAGGGACGCAGGTTACAACATGGCGACGCGCGTGAAATGCCCCTTTAGCGGCCTGGGCTAGCCGTGAATACCCGGTCATTTCAGATGCATGATCTGCGCTACATTTCCCAGCGCAGACCATGCGGCACGAATCAACTGCTATTTCTTTGCTGCTGTGACGCGGAAAATTGTACCGTTGCTATCGTCACTTACCAGCAGTGATCCATCCAGGGCGACGGCGATCCCGGTGGGACGCCCCCACACCTTCGCAACGTCAAGCACGAACCCCGTCATGAAATCTTCATAAACGCCCGTCGGCTTGCCGTTCTCGAAGAGGGCACGAACAACCTTGTATCCGGTACGAAGCTCACGATTCCAAGAGCCGCGCATCGTTGCAAAGGCGTCGCCGCGATACTCCTGCGGGAAGGCGTTACCGGTGTAGAATACCATCTGCATCGTTGACGAGTGGGCCTGAAGTAGAACATCCGGGACCAACGCCTTGCTCTTCAGATCAGGACGAGTGCCCCCATGCGCAGGATCCTCATGGGGGCCCGCATAATACCAGGGCCATCCGTAGAACCCGCCTTCCCTGATCGAGGTCAAATAATCTGGCGCGAGATTAGGTCCGATGTGATCCCGCTCATTTCCGGTGCACCACAGCGTGCCGGTGGCAGGCTGAATGGTCATGCCAGAACAGTTGCGAAGCCCCGTCGCAAAGTTCTTGAGGTTCGATCCGTCGGGGCTGAAGAACCGCACGACAGCCCGGTTTTCCTCGCTCCCCCACGCTGCACCGATGCCATGCGTTACCTCGAAAGTCTTGATCTCCGCCTCACTCTTCTTTGGCATCGCGCCAGCGACGTTGGAGGCTGAACCGATGGAAACAAAAAGACGCGACCCATCCGGGGAAGCCGCAAGATCGCGTGTCCAGTGCCGTTCTGTGGGAATGTTGGAAATGATGGCTTCGGCTGCGGCCTCAGCCTTCTTTGCGCCTTTCTTATAGGGGTAGCGAACGACTTTATCCGCCGAAGCGACGTAAACGTGCGTAGGTTCGGTGGAGGGGAAGAAAACGATCCCGAACGGCCGATCGAGCCCCTCGGCAAAAGTTTCCGGTGCGGCGCCCGCTCCCCCCTCAGCCGGGAAAACCAGCACCCGTCCATTGCCCGTCTCAGCAACAAAGATGTCTCCATTCGGGGCGGTGCGAATTACGCGCGGCTGCTTCAGGCCGCTGGCAAATACTTCGACCTTGAAACCCTCGGGAACTTTGGGCAGTGCGCCCTTCGGAGCTGGAACCACCTCCGCCATGTTTTGGAAGTCCGGCGCCTCAGGATCGTTGTCCGCCAAAGTCGGCGCCGGCAGGTCGGAGGACGAGATGTGCCGACGCAGGCCAGGCGCATCCGGCTCCCAGGTTCCAAAGGCAGCTGCACCCTTCAACACCTCCTGTGCTTGAAGTGGAGACCAAGCCATGATGGCCAACGGAAGAGTAAATACGATAGGCAACCTACGCATGACTTCCTCCCAACCACTGCCAATTTGCTCGGGCAGGAATTAGATGGAACGAGCAATTTCCGGGGTTGTCAACGACGGTCACCTGGCTGGCCGTCTGGATGCTGTTTGTCATCCCTGGAGCATGGCACGACCTGGGAAACGGAACCGGCGGGCCTGCGTCACGTTGGGTTTGACCAGTGGAGGTTTGGTCATGAACTCCGGATCCCGCACAACCGAACATCCAAAAACAGAAGACGACATTCAGCGCGAAGAACTTGGCCCGCGGGGCGTGCCCGGCGCCAAGGATCGGGGCAAAATGACTCCAGACCAAAAGAAGCGAATCCCTAAGAATATCGATCCCGGCCACACAGCATAGTGCCTAACAGGCACCCACCTCGATCACTGACCGATCACCGGCGATCTATATTGGTCATGCAGCGAATTCCATCTCATCAAATGATAAGGCGATTGCGATGGCACCAAGGTAGACATTCCAACGCCGCCGTGACAGGCTGACGACATTGTTGGCAGCGACCCACTTAGGCGCCGACACCTGTGAGACAATTTGCGCTCCCGCCTTAGCCTAGCAGCAGGAGGAGCTATGTCCGCTCAATCAAACGACCATCGACTTATCGAGTTGGAAGCATTTGCTGCTTCAACACTCACGTACGAGGTCCGGCAGTTCTTCGCGGCCGAAATCGCGACCGTGAAAGAACAGCAGGCTCAGGCCATTCGGTATGAGCAGCGTCTGACGAATTTTATTGCTTGTTCCATTTAGTTAAAGCCCCGATTAAGATCGGAGACAGCGCAGATCGATAGTCGGTCGGCCGCAATCCTGCCGCTCTTCTCAATTTGCAGGTATTATTATGACAAATAAATTGGAAGCGCAGATAGCGGAACTAGTCGCCCTCTCAGAAGCGGCTATCGCACCCGAGTTGAAACGGGATTTTCTCAAACGGGCTGCGGAACTCCGGCGACTTCATCGGAAAATGCCGAAGGGATATCGCCCTCCCGACTTGCCAGAGGCCCCTTCGGAGGCGTGAGGGTCGGTTCCGAACGACGCCTCCAGGATTGCGGCTTCTATCGCGTCCGCCAACCGCTCGGCCAGCGGCTCTGAGGTCGCCCGCTTTCCTTCACATCAGTGAAGCTGCATTGCGTGCATGCTAGAATTTCCCCGCCTGGCTTGCCTCCTAACGGCGTCAAGGGCATCACAAGGCTCATCAGCGCCCCGCACCGGACACAGTGAACCTCCTGTTCCGTTGTCTGCTCTGGCACGGGCGGTTCTCCATATGGATCAGAACAAGCTATGGCCATGCCACCCGTTCCCGACAAACAAGGGTTGCTACTCGATTAGTCACGATTTGAGGGAAATTCATTCTAAAATGGTAAAAAGCCCGCATACCCCGCGGGCGGAACCGTTCCTCTGAGTGTCACCGAGATCGGACCGTGAGCAACGACACGCGCGGGTGGAGCGTCGAAACCTGGCCCGTCTTCGAGGCAATGCCAGGGGACATGGCGGGCTCTGCTGAAGAAAACTCAGGTGCGTTTCAGTGAGTCTTCTGTGCGCATTCGTTCGCGTAGGCCCCCATCGACTTTGAGGCCGTCGTCCCGCGACCGATGGATTGCGCCGGCCGTATTGGCGGCTGGCGCGCCCTTATCAGATTCGCTTTTCGCGATGTTAGCTGACAATCGTTCCGTTAAGTCCGGGAACAGATGATGGGAAATATTGGACCCCTTAGCCTTCCACCCGACTGGCTGCTTTTCTTGCGGATTGAGGCAGGCTTCAACAATAGCGTCTATGACGATCTGGGGATCGTCCATCATGGCCATTCGTGGCTGATGACCGGTGTAGTTCGCGGCATGATACCACCAGGGCGTATCAACCGCCCACGGCATGATGGTGCCTACCTTGATGTCACTCTCCCCGGCCAGCCGCAGCTCTTCGTTCAATGAACGGCTAAGGCTTAGAACCGCCGCCTTCGTAGCAGCGTAACTGTTTTGTAAGGCGAGCGGCGTCTCGCTGTCTATCGAGCCGATATTGATCAAGGTTCCATAACCTTGAGCGCGGAACTGGCGAAGCGCGGCATGTGCACCATAGATGAGACCCTTGAGATTCACGTCCACGACACGCGCGTGATCTTCAATCGGAATGTCCCAGAAGAAGCCGATAGCGCCTACGCCAACATTGTTCACCCACACATCGACGCGGCCGAAACTGGCGAGAGCCACCTCTGAAAGGCGCGCTACTTCCGAAGGCTCGCTGACGTCTGTTTGCACGGCCTCTGCTAATCCACCCTGTGCCCGAATTTCCTCTACAACGTCGTCAAGCATGGATTTTCTCCGCGCTGCTACAACGACCTTGGCACCGTTCGCTGCCAGTTTGAGGGCAGTCCCCCTTCCGAAGCCGCTTGAGGCTCCGGCAAGGACAACCACAGCATTATCGAGGGAATGCGGTCGGCGCGGCATCTGTCTCTCCTAGGCTACCTCCGGGAAGGATTCTCAGGAGCTTTAAGTTCCACTTGAAGCGCGCGCGAAGCGACATTGGACAGCATAGAGGATTGCCATCGCCTCCGCGACCATAGGCGAGACGGATTTACGTCACCTCTTCGCGGCCCCTCGCCCGCAGTCCGACCTCCATCAGTCGGTCCAGCCGGGTATTGAGGCCGTCGATAGCATCCACGAACCGCTGCTCGGTCTTGGCTTGGCTTGCGACCAGACGCTTTTCCATCTCCATGATGGTTTCCCGGGCGACGAACTCCCGGACGGCCTGCTCCCGGTAGAGGGCAAACTGCGACGCGAGTGTTGTGGTGCGCTCGTTGGCCTGCCGTGCCTCCGCCTGGGCCTCCGCCGCCACCTTGGCGGCCTGCTCCGCCTTATTCTGAGCCCGTGCCAACCGGTCCCCCCAGTTGAGCCAGAAGCCCAGGACAGCGAGTGCTGCAACGGTGACGCCTGCGACGGCGCCGATCAGGGCTGGCTCCATGATGGCCTCACTTGCGTACGATGGTCTTGATGGCCCGGCCGATGATGCCGCCGGCATCCTTGCCGTCGAGAGCCGCCACCTTGGCTCTGGTGCTGTCCTGCGCCACGAAGCCGTTGAGGCCAGCCAGGATGGCAAACCAGGACAGGGCACCGGCGAGCGCCGTGGTGACGGCGTTGAGGCTGGCGGGATCGGCCCGCCACAGCGCGATGACCAGCGGCGGCAAGACCGCCACGGCCCAAAGCAGGGTCGCGTAAGCAACGCTCTCCGTGAGCATCGTCAGGCCCTTGGTCTCGTGATCGACCTGCGCCAGCGCATAGGCCAGCCGCTGCCGGGTGTGATTGACGCCGGAAGCCGCCAATACATCATGCTCGTCGAGATATGCATTGATGATCGGTTCGGGCGCCTTCGGGAAAATCTCCCTCAGGCCCTCCCGCGTAAGCTGGATGGTCATGGGTGGCCTCTGATGTTGTGATGGTTAGATGCTGGCCGGTCCGAGCCTTATTGGAACGGATGACTAAACCAGCGCATTACACTTGACACGCCGAGCCGCGAGCCCAGCAAGACTTACTGGAGAATAGAAATGGCCGATGCTATCGAAGAGGTCACCGGGACCGGCATGGAGCAGATCAAGATCATCTTGAACACGCTCTATCTATGCTTGGATTATACAATGAAGCACGTATCCGAGCATGAGGGACCAGAAGCTGCCGCTGCACTTAAGGAGAACATGATCCAGGCTCTTAAGAGCGGGAATATCAATATGGCACTTCTGGAAGAGAACAAGACGTTCGATCTTGTCATCTCGAAGATCGAGGCTTTGAATACGGCAACTGCCTAGCCCCTATGGCTTGGGCGGCGGCGACTTGGCTTGGGACTTCGGCGCAGCTTCAGCAGGCGCAGGCGGAGCAACCGGCTCTCCGGCTCCGCCTTGCGCACCGTGAAGGAGCCGCCACGGGCCGCGGTCCCATCTTCGGCCTTCTGGCCGGCAACGGGCTTGGCGCCGTCACGCTTGGTGGATCGCACGAGAAACGGAGCGGGACGGCTGGTTCGATAAGCGTGACACGGTTGCGGAGCTTGTCGAGCAGGTCCGGCGCACCCCGAGCTTCTTCGATGATTTCGACGACGAGGAACATGACGCCGAATGCGGCCTGAATTGCACTATTACCGAAGAATTTTGTTATTGCGGCTCGATCCGTGCGGTCTTCATATATCCCTTCCAAGCGTCCTTATCCTTGACCATCTGCGCCTGGCCCACGCCAAGCTCAGTGACCCAAGGATCGCCACCCTGAGCGTTCAAGAACTTCCTTGTCTGTTCGGTCCTACCGATATCGTTGAACCATGTGTTGAGCTGCTTCACGACCGGCTCCGGCGTCGCGCTCGGCACCATACCCGAGAACCAACCAAACAGTTCCACGCCTTTCACGCCTTCTTCGGTCATGGTCGGCAGATCGGGCATGAACGAGAGGCGCTTCGCAGAACTGATCGCCAGCAGCCGCCAGCGGCCGGCGCGCATGTTGGCCATGGAAGCCTGTGGGTCCATCATGCCAAAATCTACAACGCCGCTCTCAAAGTCATTCACGCTATCCCCCGCCGTACGGTACGGCACATCGACAGCCCTGACGCCGGTGGAAACCTTATAAAGCTCGCCCATCACCTTTCCGGTGGTGTTGGACTGGGCATAGCTGGCCTTATCGCCCTTCTTGAGCATGGCATCGGTCAGCTCCTTGAGGGTCTTATGCGGGCTGTTCTGATGGACCACGACCATGAAAGGCTGCTGGTTCAGCGTGGCGACCACGCGGAGAGCTTTGGTCGGATCGATCGGCGGGTTTTTAAACAGATGGAAATTTGCAGCAGTCGAATTACCGGCATGAACATGGATCGTATAACCATCCGGCTTCGATCTTGCAGTGTGAACAGCCGCGATATTGCCGGCGGCGCCAACCTTGTTTTCCACCAGGACGGTACGGTTGGCGCGCTTGCGGAATTCTTCGGCAAAATAGCGAACAAGCACGTCCGCGCCGCTACCGGGCGGAAAAGCGCAGACAAACGTAAAATCCTGGTTCGGAAAATCTTCAGCCAAACTCCGCGATGTCGTCAGGCCGGTACTAGTGACCATGGCGAGCCCAGCGCTTGCCGTCAAAATCTGACGTCGAGAAATTTCCATGGACGCTCTCTCCCTATTTATAGGCCGCACAGCACATTAGCGCTGCCTTTGCCCAAGGGAAACTCTGCTACAAACGCTTGGCCGTGCGGCGTGGGCGCGCAGGGGTGGCTCAACGGTTTCGCCGCATGACCCTGTCCCTCAGAGTGGTGGGGGTATGCTACAATCGAGACATTTATTCGCTGTTGGGAGACGATTTTGAAGCACATTAGTCGATTGGGAATTGCCTCGTTGCTGATGGTCATCAGCGCTGCCAGCTTTTCACCTGCACTTTCCCAGCCAGATCGAGCTTCTGCGCTCGACCGGGAAGTTATCGCCTCTCGATACGAACAGTGCATGAAAAATGCTGCGGTGTCATACCAGGATTTCCCCATCGAGAGGCATAAGACGTTCTGCACTTGTGTCTCTGAGAGGTACATCGACATGTATGTAAGCGCGGCTGACTCCATTCGGCTTCAGACCCAAATAACTACGCGCGCAAACATGATCTGCAGGAGCGAACAGTTCCTCCGAGATCGTCAGGCCCAACGGAAGAAGCGCCTCGAAGACCAAAAATCGGGCCGCTAATCTCATGGTCTACCGGACGGTGATCCTTATCGCGATGACGATCTGCTCCCTCACTCCAGCAGGGGCGGAGCCAGTCCGGCTTGGTGGGCTCAGGGTCGTCGACGGAGACACCGTCCGGGTCGGCCGTGAGACCATCCGCCTGGTTGGCCTCAACGCCCCCGAGACGGGCTCCCAGGCCATGTGCGAGCGGGAGCGCACCTTGTGCCTCTCAGGCGATGAGAGGGCGGCCCTTGAGGCCCACGCAGACAATCTGCGGATGGCTTTAGATGACACGCCGTCCGCATCCGAAGCCGCAGAGGGTGAGGCGCTTATTGTGCTGACAAAGATGCTTTTGGCACTCCCGGCGGGCCAGCTGAATGAGGCCGGGGCGCAGGCAAAGGGCGAAGCCTACATGGCAGCAGTTGATGATCTGCCGATATGGGCGATCAAGGCCGCGCTCCGGTCGTGGTATCGCGGCGAGGCAGGCGGGAAACATGACTACCGCTGGGCACCTGGTCCGGCGGAATTCCGGGCTGTTGTTCGCCAGATGGTGTCGCAGGTCAGAATCAGGCTTGCCGACATAGAGCGACTCCTTTCAGCCACGCCGAGGCGCGAGTTCGACGAGGAACATCGCCTCCGGATGGCCGCGAAATTCGCCGGGCTGCTGGCTATCGACGCCCTCCCCGATCAACCGATGAAGAAGGTGGGATGATGGACGCAACCGAAAGAATGGCGCGGGCGCTCTTTAACGCAGCATCGCCCCAGCACAACTGGGATGCGAATCCACCGGCAGGAAGTTCGCTTGAGCACTACATGAGCATGGCGCTCGCGGCCATTGAGGAAGCCAACCTGGCGATGAGGGATAATCGGGAGGATTGGCTGCTTGTCCGGAGAAGTCACCTACGAGCGTTCAAGGACGCCTGCTTAGGAGATCGGACAGACGCTGCATTCAGGGCAACAGAAATGCTCATCGATGCAATTGAGGCTGACGAGAAGGCGAAACGCCAACTCTGACCAGCGATCAACTAACACTGTTTCACGTGGAACATAACTAGAACACCAGTCCTGCGTATCCCTTTCCAACCGCTGCCAAGTCAGGACCACATGGCCAAACGCAAGCTCAAGCGCTCACAGATCACACTGGCGGGACCTAACGGGCCTATGACGCACGACAGGCGCGCCCGTGACCTGTCCCGGCAGGCAGAGACGGTAGAGGCTCAGGTACCGCACCCGCGTGACCAGCCGTCGTTTGGGCCGGTTCGGGCCTAAGGGCCGTGTCTGGAAGCTGTCCGTCTCTGATCCTGTTGCGCGCGGCCTTGTGGCCGCAGACGCCGCTGTCCGGCCGCTGAGACTGTAATGGCAACACGCAGGACGACGCTTCCGCGCGTCGATATCGATCCGGCCCTCTCCGACTATCTGGAGGGGTTGGAGCGGCAGATTTACGCGCTTCAAGAGGCGCTCAAGGCTCAGGGCGGCGGGACGGAAACCAGCCTCACCGAGATCCGGCAGGACATCACGGACCTGTCCAGCGACCTGACCGCCAAGACCTTCCCGGTGATTCCTGCCCAGCCGGACCTTGATCCGGACACGGCGGACACGACCGAGATAGCGACCGCTCACAACGCCCTTCTGGCCGCCCTTCGCACATCCGGCCGTATGGATACCTGACCATGGGATTCTTCGACGATCTATCCGGCAAGACTGCCTCGGATGCCTCGAACGCCGCCGCTGCTGACACCTACCAGAAGCAGCAGGAAGCGAACCTGCGGATGATCCTGGCCGGCGAGAAAAGCCGTGACCAGTTCGCCCAGCTTGCAGGCAGCTTCGATCCGTTTGTCTCCGGAGGTTTACAGGGTCAGCAGAGCTATCTCGCCGCCCTCGGCCTTGCTGGGCCAGAGGCGCAACAGGCTGCTATCGCGAACTTTCGGGCGTCCCC
>Ga0182740_1000591_pt1 | contig 36204 bp, 37 predicted proteins | sample eDN5th37CKraftBY_FD_128872 | JGI IMG/M metagenome (GOLD analysis project Ga0182740, IMG submission 128872) | Enriched backyard soil microbial communities from Emeryville, California, USA - eDNA 5th pass 37_C Kraft BY (version 2) (version 2) | ecosystem: Environmental > Terrestrial > Soil >...
ACGCCGTCCTTGGTGATGGTCGGGGCGCCGAAGCTCTTCTCGAGCACGACGTTGCGGCCCTTCGGGCCCAGCGTTGCCTTGACGGCATTGGCGAGTACGTTGACGCCGCGCACCATGCGCGAACGGGCGTCTTCACCGAAACGGATATCCTTGGCAGCCATTGCTATACCTCAGTGGATCAGGGGTGTAAGGGGTCTTAGGGGTTCGGTCGCGGAAGCGCGGCTCAGCCGATGACGGCCAGCACGTCGTCCTCGCGCAGCACCTTGTACTCGACGCCGTCGGCCTTGTAGGTCGAGCCGGCGTACTGGCCATAGATGACCTTGTCGCCGGCCTTCAGCGCCGGGGCGCGGACGCTGCCGTTGTCCAGCGGCTTGCCGGGGCCGACGGCCACGACTTCGCCCTTGGTGGACTTTTCCTTGGCCGAATCCGGGATCAGGATGCCCCCGGCGGAGATTTCGTCGGCTTCGATGGGCTTGACCACGACGCGGTCGTGCAGCGGCTTGATGCTCATGTAAGACCTCTTGAGTTGTTGATTGGTCCGAAAAGTCCGGTGGTCGCCGCCCCGTGCCGGGCAGCGGCGCCACGCGTAAAAACGCCCGTCGACCGGGCTTGGCTCGGAGATGGGGATCGCCGGGAGGCTTTCAAGGGCCCCTGCGCACTTCCGTTCCGGCCGGACCGGGGCAGCGGTCCCACTCCGTCAGCCTTGGGCCGGAGCCAGGCTCAACTTCCGCCCAGCCGGTACCGCACCGGGACCGGCATGGGGCCGGCGGCCGCAAAAGAAAAGGCGCGGACCGCCGGGAAACGGCCTGCGCCAGGCAGGGGAGAGAGCCGCCCCGGCTGGATACCGGGGTCTGATGGTTGTTTCAGAGGTAACGCGACCACAGCACCGAGGCGGTGGCCGGGCCGGCCGGGATCGCCGGGTTGCCGGCGCTGCAGACCGGGACGACGTTCAGGCTGCCGTCGCCGTCGGGTACGTCCACGGCGATGCCACCGGCGGAGATGGTGGTGTCCGAGCGCTCGTTGCTGCCCACGGTCAGGCTGCCCTGGATGGTCACGGTGGCGCCGTTGGTGAACAGCTTCTTGCCCAGCAGCACGCTGCCCTTGATCGTCCAGCCGGCCATCGTCGCGTCTTCCTCGCTGACCACGGCGGTATTGGCGATGGGCAGGCCGGTGTAGACCCTGGGGTTGCCTTCGTCGTCCAGATCGTTCGGATTCTCCCAGGTCACGAAGCTGTCGCGGTCGGCGCACAGGTTGGCCGGGTAGAAGGCGCCGCCGCAGACCGCCGCCGCCCCGGCGAAGTTGGGGGCGACCAGGTCGCCGTGCCCCGAACCGGTCAGCGCGATGTCGCCGCGGTTGACCAAGGTGTTGAGCAGGTTGGTGCTGGTCCCGTCCACCGTCAGCTTCGCGTCGAACCAGAGCACGCCCGCAGGCATCCTGTTGACGCCGTGCAGCAGCCAGCTGCCGTCGCTCTGCCTGACGTTGAGGCAGCCCTTGTCGTTGGTGTTGTTGCAGGTCATCAGCTCCTGCAGGACCTGCAACTGGGCCGCGCTCGGGTTCTTCAGCGGGTACACGCCGTCGATGGACGAACCATCGGCGCGCTTGACGTGCTGGATGGTGAGCTGGGGCTGGCCGCCGACGGACTCGAAGATGTAGTTCGCCATGCCCTTGTAGTTGTCCGCGTCGATGGGCTTCACCCGCGCATCGCAGTAGGGCAGGCCGGGCAGGCCCGGGCTGGTGCCGGCCTGCCCGGCCAGCACGTTGGCGACGGGCTTGTTGATCGAGCCCGCCACCCGGCCGGAACCACCCACCGACACGTCGTTGACCTCGAGGTTGCCGCCGCCGAGCAGGCTGCCGATGGTGCCCGAGACGATATCGATGTCGCCGTTGCCCCACAGCGTGGCGTACTTGCCGCTCCAGCCCTTGACCGAGACACGGTGCCCCCACAGCTGGCCGATGGTGAGGGTGTACAGGCCGGCATCGCCGCCGGTGATGGCGGTGGACCTGAATTCCAGCGCGTCCGGCAGCTGGCTGTCCTCCGCGCCCGCGAGCAGTTCGGCGGCCGCCGCCGCGCCGGATACCGCGCCGGTGGCGTCGTCGATGGCGACCTTGCCCATGTCCAGCAGGAACTGGCTGCCATCGGCCAGGGTGACGACCACGCGCCCGCTGGCGGCCGGCAGCACGGTGCCGGTGGTCCACGGGATGCCCCCGGTCACCGTGGAGGCGATCAGCCGGCCACCCACCTCCGACGTGCCGATGGCCTGATCGCCGTTGTGCACCGTCACCACGTAGGCACCGGCCTTGACCGCGACGTAGTTGCCGCCGCTGACGCCATTGCCGATGTTGACGTTGCGCCCCCACAGCGTGGTGCCGCTGGGGTTGCCCATGCCGTCGATCTGGATGCTGCCTTCGGAATAGATGTGGCCGTTGTCGGTGATGCCGCCACCGCTCAGCTTCACGTCGCCCTTCATGCAGCCGGAGATGCGCGCGCTGGAGCCGCCGCCGACGGTCAGGTTGCCGGCCACCACGATGTTCTCGTAGGTGGTGGAATTGGTCACGTCCAGCTTGCCGCCGCTGTAGTCCAGGTTGCCGTTGAACACCATCGGCGCCGGTGGCAGGGAGGCGCACACCGGCGGCACGCCCGGCCCGCCGGCGCCCGGGCCCACGTCGTAGACCACCTCGACGGTGGCGGTGGTCAGGGCGCTGCCGACGCCGGCCTCGCCGGTGACCGTGGCGTTCACCCGGTACCGGTCCACGCCGTGGGGCGCGACGCCGACGATGGCCGCCGACCTGACGCCGAGCGCGCCCATGCCCTGCACGGGCCCTTGCAATGCTTCCAGCTCGGCCTTGTTCAACTGCAGCAGGTACAGGCGCAACGCCTCCACGCCGCGCCAGGCCGCGGCCTGCGCGGCGGTGGCCGAGTGCGTGGTCAGCTGCCGGGACTGGGTGCCGCGCAGCGAATACACGGTGGCGGCCACCGTCACCGAGACGGCCAGGCCGACCACCAGCACGATCAACAGGGTGGCGACGCCGCGCTGGCGGCGGGGCGGCGGGGAGTGCGGCTTCCGGTTCCTGTTCATGCGCGGGTTCCTTGGCGGTGTCGCGTGCCTGTCGGCAATTCGAGGGAGGCGGTCGTCAGGTCAGGTTGGGCAGGCATACCGAGAACAGCTGCTTGCTGTCGTCCGCATTCGCCAGCCTTACCCGCTGCGCCGCCGGCGCGGGCGTAATGGCGAAATCCTGCTGCCGGTAAGGCAGGCACGCGGCGGCTTCCTGCTTGAAGCTGTAGCCGGCCAGCGATGCGCCGCCTTCCTCGTCGGCGGCGAACGCGATCAGGTTGCCGTCCGGCGTGGTGGGCATCAGCGCCAGCGGCTCGCGCTGGTTCGCGGCCCACGCCGCGGCGGCGGCATCGACGCAACCCATCACGGGAGGCAGGCGATAGATACCGTTCGCATCCACCCACAGGCCGGCGCACACGTCGTTGGCACCGTCGTTGTAATGCCATGCCACCTGCTTGCCATCGTTGGAGATGGACAGGCGGTTGGCGAGCGGCGCGGCGGCCGGGTCCACGCCGAATCCGGCGGACTGCAGTTCGATCTGCGCGGCCAGCAGCCCGGCCGACACCTGCCCGTCGCGGCGGGCCGCCACCGATGCCTCGTTGGACACGCCCACCATCGTCTTGTACAGCGTCAGCATGGCGGCGATGGTGATCAGCGAGATCACCAGCCCCACCATCATGCTGACCAGGCTCTGGCCGGTCTGGCGCAGGCGTGCGCGGGCGGGAACGGGGCGCGGCTTCATGGTCATTGCCTCGACGACACGATCAGGGGCGCGTTTTCATCGCCGATGCCCAGGTCGGCGGCAGCGACCCGCAGCTCCACCCGCTGCGGCGCATCGACGGCGCGCGCGATGCCGGCCACGGTGATGTTGGCCGCGGCGACCTCGCAGTCCACGTCGACGGTCTTGTCGCCGCCGGGCAGCCTGATGGTGACGGCGCCGCCGTCGCACAGACTGATGCCGCCGCTTTCCAGTTGCGCGCGCAACTGCTCGACGGCGATGTTCTCCACCTTCGCATCGCGCTGGCCGCTCAGCACGCGGCTGGCCACGTGCGCCAGACCGGCGCCGATGATGCTGGTGATCAGCACGCCCACCAGCGCTTCGAGCATCATGTCGCCGCGTTGCCGGCGGCGCGGATCAAAGCAGGTCGACATAGAGCGGCTCCTGGTCGTTGAAACCGATGGCGATGCGGGGGGTGCCGGCGGCCGTGGCGCAATCCGCGCCCGCGGTCACGCGGTGGCCGCGGTTGTCGAAGGCCACGCAGGTCCAGTCAGCCGGATTGATCACGTTGGCCGCGGTAGCCAGATGCAGCGTGCTGGTGTCGCCGCCGGGAAGGACGACGCTCTTCCACACCACCCGATCCGGGTTGGCATCGGGGTCGGGGACGCACGGAATGGCAGTGCCATCCGGCGCGACGCCATCGACGCACGCCACCTGCAAAGCACCGGCGCCGGTGCGCTCCAACCGGGCCGCCGGGCCGGCAGCAGTGCCGCCGGGGTTGCGCAGGGCCACCGCGCGCGACTGGGCAATGCCCTCCCACAGCAGGTTGCGGGCCTGCATCTGCCGGTTGCTTTCCATCCACGACTTGGCGAACGGCATGCCGGCCAGGGCCAGCACGGCCATGATCGCCACGGTCACCATCAGCTCGATCAGGGTGAAGCCGGCCGCGCGCTTCATCACCACCCCGCCAGGCAGCCGGCGTCGCCCGTCGTGCCATCCTGCGTCAGGGTCAGCGTGCAGCCGCTGAGCTTGCCGCTCGCACCGCTGGCGGTGAGGGTGTAGCCGTTGGCGTCGGAATTGGCCGAGAAGCCGAAATCGACGGACTTGGCCGCCGGGTTCCATGCCGGGAAGGCGGCCTTGACCGCGGCCGTGTCGGCGGGCGCCGCCACCGGGTAGAGCAGGGTGCGCTGGCGGTGGTTTTCCAGTGCCGCGGACAGCGCGCGCAGGTCGGCCTGCGCCGTGCGGATCTTGCTGCGCACGACGTAATTGGCATAGGACGGCAGCGCGATGGCCGCCAGGATGGCCAGGATGACCACCACCACCATGACCTCGATCAGCGTGAAGCCCCGATTGTTGCGTCGATCCACGACATTCCCCCCTTGGATGCCACATCGGCGCGGGCAAGCGCGATCACTGTCACACTAAACCCGCCGCCTACTTTGCTCCGCAATCCTTGTCCAGTGATGACAACGATGTCAAATAACCAGAAGCAATGTAGGAAAAGAGCCCGCCGATTTCTGCGAAAATCCGGTGATGGACGCCCATGACGCCCGCCTGGTCTTCTGCACCTGCCCCGACACCCCCACCGCACAGTCGCTGGCCCTCCACCTGGTGGAGCGGAAACTGGCCGCCTGCGTGAACTTGTTGCCGCCGATGCAGTCTGTGTATCGCTGGCAGGGCCGGGTGGAACAGGCCGGGGAAGTGCAGTTGCTGGTCAAGACCTGCGCCGACCGGCTGGACGCGCTCACCGCCGCCATCACCCACCTGCACCCCTACGAAGTGCCGGAGATCCTGGCGCTCACCCCCAGCGCCGGATTGCCGGCCTATCTGGACTGGATTCGGGCACAGACCCGTGAGGAAGACCCACGTTGAAGAGGTTGTTGCGACATTTCACCGCCCTGCTCGTGCTCGCCGGCTGCGCCCTGCCGGCATGGGCGATCAGCGAGAAGGACCTGCTGCCGGTCGACCAGGCCTTCGCCTTGCGCGTCGAGGCAGGCAGCCGCGACCGCATCGAGCTGCACTGGGACATCGCGCCGGGCTACTACCTGTACCGCCACCGCACCAGCGCCAAGGCCGGGCCGGGCTTCGACGCCGGCACGCTGCGGATGCCCGATGGCGAAAAGAAGCACGACGAGTTCTTCGGCGACGTGGAGACCTACCACCGGCAGTTGCAGGCCACCCTGCCCGGCACCGCCGCCCCCGGCACCGACACGGTGACGCTGGAAGTGCGCTACCAGGGCTGCGCCGACGCCGGCGTGTGCTACCCGCCGCAGAAGCGCACGCTCGAAGTGAAGCTGCCGGCCGCCACCGCCGGCAGCGCGCCCGCCAACCCGCTCGCGCGTGCCAGCGGTGGCGGCCTGAAACTGCCCGGCGCGGCGGCCAGCCAGAACCTGCCGCTGCCCTCGGAGCAGGCATTCGGCTTCGAGGCCATCGTCGATGACGGCAACCGCCTGCTGCTGCGGTTCTCGCCGGCGCCGGGCTACTACCTGTACCGCGACCGCACCTCGCTGGCACTGGAAGGCGTGGCCGGCATCCGCACCGGGCAGCCGCAGTGGCCGGCCGGCACCTCGCACCGCGACGAGCACTTCGGCGACGTGGTGGTGTATTTCGACCAGGTGGACGTGCCGCTGCCGCTGCGCCGCGAACATGCCGAGCCCGCCAGCGCCACGCTGGTGGCCACCTTCCAGGGCTGCCAGACCGACGGCATCTGCTACCCGCCGATGACCCGCCGGGTGCGGCTGTCGCTGCCGGCCGGCAAGGTGTCGCACAGCGACGAGGCCATCGTCGTGCCGCGGGTGATCCCGCCGCTGCCCAGCCGCGACAAGGACGCGGCCGCGCCATCGCCGGCCGCGGACCCGGGCGACCTGCCGGCGCCGCAACCGCTGGTGATGCATGCCGCTCCCGGGGCCGGGGCGACCACGGCGGACGCCTCCGCCGACAACGACCGCCGCAGCCTGCCGCCGGCCACCGCCGGTCGCGCCGATTCGCTGCTCTGGATCCTGCTGCTGGCGCTGGCCGGCGGCCTGGTCCTCAACCTGATGCCGTGCGTGCTGCCGGTGCTGTCGCTGAAGGTGCTGGGGCTGGCGCAGAGCGGCGAGAGCCGCCGCCACGCCCGCCGCCACGCACTGTGGTACACGCTGGGCGTGCTGGTCGCGTTCGCCGCGGTCGGGGCGCTGGTGCTGGCGCTGCGCGCGGCCGGACAGGCCGCCGGCTGGGGCTTCCAGCTGCAGCACCCGTGGTTCATCGCCGCGCTGGCCTACCTGATGTTCGTGGTCGGCCTGAGCCTGAGCGGCGTGTTCACCCTGGGCGGCAACCTCGGTGGCGTCGGCCAGTCGCTGGCGCAGCGCCAGGACGCGGCCGGCGACTTCTTCACCGGCGTGCTGGCCTGCGTGGTCGCCAGCCCCTGCATCGCCCCGTTCATGGGCCCGGCGCTGGCCTATGCCTTCACCGCACCGGCGGCGGTGGCGATGCTGGTGTTCCTGATGCTGGGGCTGGGGCTGGCGCTGCCGTTCCTGCTGATCGGCTTCGTGCCGGCGCTGGCGCGGCGCCTGCCGAAGCCGGGCGCGTGGATGGAAACCTTCAAGCAGGTGCTGGCGTTCCCGATGTACCTGACCGCGATCTGGCTGCTGTGGGTGCTGGGCAAGCAGCGCGGCATCGACGCCACCGCGCTGCTGCTGGCCGGCATGGCGGTGCTGGCGCTGGGCCTGTGGTGGTTCGAGCGCAGCCGCTGGCACAGCCGCCGGTTCGGCATGGCACTAGGCGCGGCGATCGTGCTGCTGGCGCTGGCGCCGGTATGGGGCGTGACCCGCATGCAGCCGCCGGCGCGCGCGGCCAGCGATGGCACGGTGGCGTACTCGCCGGAGATGCTCGACCGGTTGCGCGCGGACAACCGCGTGGTGTTCGTCAACATGACCGCCGACTGGTGCGTGACCTGCAAGGCCAACGAGCGCAACGTGCTCGACCGCGCCGCCTTCCGCGACGGGCTCAAGCGGGTGGACGCAGTCTATATGCGCGGCGACTGGACCAACGTCGACCCGCAGATCAGCGCCTTCCTCGAGCAGCACAAGGCGGTGGGCGTGCCGCTGTACGTGGTCTACGGCCCCGGCGCGCCGCCGCGGGTGCTGCCGACCGTGCTGACCCAGTCCGTGGTCGAGGACGCGCTGCTGCGCGCGGCGCGCTGACATGCGCGCGCGGCTGTGGTGGGTGGCGGGAATCGCCGCGGCGGCCGGGCTCGCCGCCGGCGCCTGGCTGGGCCGCCCGGCCGCGCCCGGGCCGCTGCCGATGACCTCGCCCTCGACCGTCCCGCGGCCGGCGCCGCCGGTACCGGTGGCCCGCCCCGGCGAGCCGTTGCCGGCCTTCACCCTGCCCGACCTGGACGGCATGCCGGTGCGCTTCCCCGACCAGTTCAAGGGCAAGCCGCTGCTGATCAACGTCTGGGCCAGCTGGTGCGGCCCGTGCGTCGAGGAAATGCCGGAACTGGCGCGCTTCGCCGCCAAACACGCCGACAACGGCCCGCAGGTGGTGGGGCTGGCACTGGACACGCCCGAGGCGGTGCTCGACTTCCTCGGCAACGTGCCGGTGTACTACCCCATCGTGATCGACAGCCCCGGCCCGGCCGATGCCAGCGTCAGGCTCGGCAACACGCAGGGGTTGCTGCCCTACAGCGTGCTGGTCGATGCGCAGGGCCGGGTGGTGAAGCAGAAACTGGGGCCGTTCAAGGCCGGCGAGATCGAGGAATGGGTAGCAACCCCATAGGAGCGCACCTTGGTGCGCGATGATGCTTTCCCGGTAAAACCCATCGCGCACCAAGGTGCGCTCCTACCCCGGCGGCCCGCCCTCAAAATTCAAACATTCGATTAAATCGCCGCCAAGTTCGCCGAACTGGACAGCATTGCCGGCTTCGCTCAGACTCCCGCCCTTTCCCACCCACCGCTGGCACATGGCAAGACTGCTGGTCCTCCACGGCCCCAACCTGAACCTGCTCGGCAGCCGCGAGCCGGAGGTCTACGGGCACACCACGCTGGCCGGCATCGACGCGGCGCTGGCCGCGCAGGCGCTGGCCGCCGGGCACGTGTTGGAGAGCCTGCAGTCCAACGCCGAGCACGTGCTGGTCGAGCGGGTGCAGGCCGCCCGCGGCGACGGCACCGCCTTCATCCTGATCAACCCGGCCGCCTTCACCCATACCTCGGTCGCGCTGCGCGACGCGCTGGCGGCGGTGGCCGTCCCGTTCATCGAAATCCACCTGTCCAACCCACACGCCCGCGAGCCCTTCCGCCAGCACAGCTATTTCAGCGACAAGGCGGTCGGCGTGGTCTGCGGCTTCGGCGCGGACAGCTACCGCTACGCCCTGGACGCCGCCCTGCAGCGGCTCTGACCCCATTCCCCGGCGGCGGTGCGCGAACGCGCCGCCGCCGACAACACCCAAGAGGCTCTCTATGGACCTGCGCAAAATCAAGAAGCTGATCGACCTGCTGGAAGAGTCGAACCTGGCCGAGATCGAGATCAAGGAAGGCGAAGAATCCGTGCGCCTGTCGCGCACCCCGGTCGGCGGCTACGTGCCGGCGCCGGTGGCCGTCGCCGCGCCGGTCCACGCCCCGGCCCCGGCCGCGGCCCCGAGCATGCCGATGAACTCGCCGACCGAGGCCTCCACCGGCGGCACCGCCAAGCCGGGCAACGCCCTGCCGGACGGCCACGTGCAGCGCGCGCCGATGGTGGGCACCTATTACGCCTCCGCCGCCCCGGACAAGCCGCCGTTCGTCAGCGTCGGCCAGCAGGTCAAGACCGGCGAGACGCTGGCGATCATCGAGGCGATGAAGATGTTCAACCCGATCGAGGCCGAGGTGTCCGGCACCGTGGTCGCCATCCTCGGCGAAAGCGGCAACCCGGTGGAGTTCGACCAGCCGCTGTTCGTGATCGCCTGAGGCGCCGGCCATGCTCGACAAGGTCGTAATCGCCAACCGTGGTGAAATCGCGCTGCGCATCCTGCGCGCGTGCCACACCCTGGGCATCCGCACGGTCGCGGTGCATTCCACCGTCGACCGCAACCTCAAGCACGTGGCGATGGCCGACGAGTCGGTGTGCATCGGCCCGGCGCCATCGTCGGAGAGCTACCTCAACATCCCGGCGCTGATCGCCGCGGCCGAGGTCACCGACGCGCAGGCCATCCACCCCGGCTACGGCTTCCTGTCCGAGAACGCCGACTTCGCCGAACGCGTGGAGCAGTCCGGCTTCATCTTCATCGGCCCCAAGGCCGACACCATCCGCCTGATGGGCGACAAGGTGGAGGCGATCCGCGCGATGAAGGCCGCCGGCGTGCCGTGCGTGCCCGGCTCGGGCGGCCCGCTCGGCGACGATGCCGCCGCCAACATCAAGATCGCCCGCGAGATCGGCTACCCGGTCATCGTCAAGGCCGCCGGCGGCGGCGGCGGCCGCGGCATGCGCGTGGTGCATTCGGAAGCGGCGCTGGTCAACGCCATCGCCACCACCAAGCAGGAAGCCAAGGCCGCGTTCGGCAACGACATGGTCTACATGGAGAAGTTCCTGGAGAACCCGCGCCACGTGGAGATCCAGGTGCTGGCCGACGGCCAGGGCGGCGCCATCCACCTCGGCGAGCGCGACTGCTCGATGCAGCGCCGCCACCAGAAGGTGGTGGAGGAAGCGCCGGCACCGGGCATCACCGCGGAGCTGCGCGAGGAAATCGGCAAGGTCTGCGTGGAAGCCTGCATCCGCATCGGCTACCGCGGCGCCGGCACCTTCGAGTTCCTGTTCGAGAACGGCCGCTTCTACTTCATCGAGATGAACACCCGCATCCAGGTGGAGCACCCGGTGACCGAGCTGATCACCGGCATCGACCTGGTCGCCGAGCAGCTGAAGATCGCCGCCGGGCACAAGCTGTCGATCAAGCAGAGCGACATCAAGATCAACGGCCACGCCATCGAGTGCCGCATCAACGCCGAGGACCCGGAGACGTTCTTCCCCTGCCCCGGCACCATCACCGGCTTCTACCCGCCGGGCGGCCCGGGCGTGCGCGTGGACACGCACATCTACGGCGGCTACCGGGTGCCGGCCAACTACGACTCGATGATCGGCAAGCTGATCGTGCACGGCCCGGACCGCGACACCGCCATCGCCCGCATGCGGGTGGCGCTGAGCGAGATGGTGGTCGACGGCATCAAGACCAACGTCGCGTTGCAGCAGCGGATCATGCGCGACAAGGGCTTCCAGGCCGGCGGGCAGAACATCCACTACCTGGAAAAGCGCCTGGCCGAACGCAAGAACCAGTCGATCGCGCTGACCTGAGCCGGCGCCGGCCGACGTTGTGAAGAAGAAGGCGGGAAAACCCGCCTTCTTCCGTTTAGCCCCTCTCCCTCCGGGAGAGGGGTTGGGGTGAGGGTAGGGGCGAAGCCCTCACCATGTTTGGTAGCACGAGGCTTCGCCCGCACCCTTATCCGCCCCTTCGGGGCACCTTCTCCCGGTGGGAGAAGGATGAAACAGCCCGCACATTCACCCCCCGCTCGTCTAGGATGCCCGCTTCCGTTCCGTCGTCGCCGTACCGCCATGCCCTTCCTCGAACTCACCCTGCGCTGCACCGAAGCCACCCAGCCCCGCTACGAGAACGCGCTGGAGGACGTCGGCGCGCTGGCGGTGACCCTGCTCGACGCCGATGCCGACACCGGCAACGAACACGCGATCCTGGAGCCGGGTGTGGGCGAAACCCCGCTGTGGAACGCGTTGGTACTGACCGCATTGTTCCCCGCGGAAACCAATGCGCTGGCGTTGCTGGCGGCGCTGGAAGCCTTCGACGCCGGGCTGGACTGGAGCAACGCCGGCTTCCGCGCGGTCGAGGACGAAGACTGGGAGCGCGCATGGCTGGACCAGTTCCAGCCGATGCAGTTCGGCCGGCGCACCTGGATCGTGCCGTGGAACCACGAGCTGCCCGCAGCCGCGCAGGCCAGCAATGCTGCCGTGGTGCGGCTGGACCCCGGCCTCGCCTTCGGCTCCGGCACCCACCCGACCACCGCGCTGTGCCTGCGCTGGCTCGACCAGCTGGCCGCCGACGGCGAACTGGCCGGCCGCAACGTGCTCGACTTCGGCTGCGGCTCGGGCATCCTCGCGCTGGCCGCGATCAAGCTCGGTGCCGCCAATGCGACAGGCGTCGACAACGACCCGCAGGCGCTGCTCGCCACCGCCGACAACGGCGAGCGCAACGGCGTGCACATCGCCGCCTGCCTGCCCGAGGACGAGCCGGCCGCCACCTACCCGGTCGTGGTCGCCAACATCCTCGCCTCGGCGCTGGACGCACTGGCCGAACGGCTGGCCGCGCGCGTGGCGCCGGGCGGGCGCATCGCCCTGTCCGGCATCCTGCATGGGCAGGAAGGCGAACTGCTGGAACGCTATGCCGCATGGTTCGAGCAACTGGAAACCGCGCAGGACGGCGACTGGATGCGCATCACCGGCGTGCGCCGTGCTTGAATGGGGCCAGTCCCACGGCCCTCGATGCACATGACCGCCGAAACCCCGCCCGACCGCCGCCCGCTCGCCACCTTCCTGCACGGCCCGCAGGCCGAAGCCGGCAACGCAGCCGCCGCAACCGGCGACACACCGGCACCGGCCACGGATGAAACTGGCGACGAGGCTGGCGACGAAACCGGGGCCATCGCCGATGCCGCACCGACCGACGACACCATTGCCGTCGAGGCGGCCGCACCGGAACCGGCGGTACCGGCGGCGACCACCGCTGCCCCGGCCTTCCTGCGTGGCCCGCGCCCGGCGCTGCGCACGCCACGCTGGCAATGGGGTCTGGTCGCCGTGCTCGGCGTGCTGCTGCTGTTGCAGATCGCCGTGGCCGACCGCGCCCGCCTTGCCGGCGACGCCCGCACCCGCCCGCTGATCGGCGCGGTGTGCACGGTGCTGCGCTGCGCGCTGCCGGCCTGGCACGAACCGGCCGCCTACACCATGCTCCAGCGCGAGGTGCGGCCGCTGGCCGGCCAGCCCGGCGTGCTGCAGGTACAGGCCAGCTTCCGCAACGACGCGCGCTGGGCGCAGGCGTGGCCGGCGCTGCGGTTGTCGCTGTCCGACGCCGACGGCCGCGTCATCGGCCGCCGTACCCTGCAACCGGGCGACTACCTCGACCCCACGCAGGGCCCGCGGCAGCTGCTCGAACCCGGCCAGAGCGCGCAGGTGGCGTTCCTGCTGCGCGAGCCGTCGGCGGCCACCGTCGCCTATACCTTCGAGTTCCGCTGACCATACCGGCCGGCATGACGCCACCACGGCCCACGCGCTAGACTGCCCCCTTCCACCGCCGGCCGCGTTCGCGCCCCGGCCACGTCGAATCCGGGAATCCCCTTGAACGCTGCCCCCTCCCGTCCTGACAGCAGTCGTGGCGCTCCGAAGCCGCCGCTGCGCGAACACGTCGCCCAGTCCGTGCGCCGCTACCTGCGCGACCTCGACGGCTGCGAGGCCGACGATGTCTACGAGATCGTGCTGCGCGAAATGGAGATCCCGCTGTTCGTGGAAGTGCTCAACCACTGCGAGGGCAACCAGAGCCGCGCCGCGGCGATGCTCGGCATCCACCGCGCCACCCTGCGCAAGAAGCTCAAGGAATACGGGCTGGCCTGAGGCGAGGGTAGCTCTCTGGTGGGTGCCGACCATTGGTCGGCACGGGCCATCAACCGCCCGGCGCTTCGCGCCGCCGCCGCGACCAACGGTCGGGCGCCACCGCATGGCCGCTGCGGCGGTCACCGCTGCAACCAAACCCCGGGGCCGCGGGCCGCTACAATACCGGCCCGTTTCCGCTTCCCCCGCACCTCATGTCCGCTGATCTGCTGCCCGTGCGCCGGGCCCTGCTGTCCGTTTCCGACAAGACCGGCCTGGTCGAACTGGCCCGCGCGCTGGCCGCGCGCAACGTCGAACTGCTGTCCACCGGCGGCACCGCCAAGGCGATCCGCGAGGCCGGGCTGCCGGTCAAGGACGTGTCCGACGCCACCGGCTTCCCGGAAATGATGGATGGCCGGGTCAAGACCCTGCACCCGGTGGTGCACGGCGGCCTGCTCGGCCGCGCCGGGCTGGATGATGCGGTGATGGCCGAGCACGGCATCGCCCCGATCGACCTGCTGGTGCTGAACCTGTACCCGTTCGAGGCGGTCACCGCCAAAGCGGACTGCACCCTGGCCGACGCGGTGGAGAACATCGACATCGGCGGCCCGGCGATGCTGCGCAGCGCGGCCAAGAACTTCGCCCGCGTCGCCGTGGCCACCAGCCCGGAGCAGTACGACGCGCTGCTGGCCGAGCTGGACGCCAACGACGGCAAGCTGTCCGCCGCCAAGCGCTTCGCACTGTCGGTGGCCGCGTTCAACCGCGTGGCGCAGTACGACGCGGCGATCGGCAACTACCTTTCCTCGGTCACCGACGCCAGCGCCACCGTGCCGGCGCGCGAGGCATTCCCGGCGCAGATGAGCTCCACTTTCGTGAAGGTGATGGACCTGCGCTACGGCGAGAACCCGCACCAGCAGGCTGCGTTCTACCGCGACCTGCACCCGGCGCCGGGCTCGCTGGCAACGTTCACCCAGTTGCAGGGCAAGGAACTGAGCTACAACAACATCGCCGACTCCGACGCCGCGTGGGAATGCGTGCGCCAGTTCGACGCGCCGGCCTGCGTCATCGTCAAGCACGCCAACCCGTGCGGCGTCGCCGTCGCCGCCAGCGTCGGCGACGCCTACGAGCAGGCCTACGCCACCGACCCGACCAGCGCCTTCGGCGGCATCCTCGCCTTCAACCGCACGCTGGACGCGAAGACCGCGCAGACCATCCTCGACCGCCAGTTCGTCGAAGTGCTGATCGCCCCGGACTACGAACCGGCCGCGCTGGACTACGCGACGAAGAAAGCCAACGTGCGCGTGCTGCGCATCCCCACCGCGGCGGCGGCGCCGGGTTTCATCGACAGCAAGCGCGTCGGTTCGGGCCTGCTGCTGCAAAGCGCCGACGACCGCGTGGTCACGCGCGACGAGTTGAAGGTGGTGAGCAATATTGCACCCACCGAAGCGCAGTTCGCCGACCTGCTGTTCGCATGGAAGGTGGCCAAGTTCGTCAAGTCCAACGCGATCGTCTATGCGAAGGACCAGCGCACCATCGGCGTCGGCGCCGGGCAGATGAGCCGCGTGTATTCGGCCCGCATCGCCGGCATCAAGGCCAACGATGCGGGCTTGGTGGTACCGGGCTCGGTGATGGCCTCCGATGCGTTCTTCCCGTTCCGCGACGGCCTCGACGCCGCCGCCGAAGCCGGCATCAGCGCGGTGATCCAGCCGGGCGGTTCGATGCGCGACGCCGAGGTGATCGCCGCCGCCGACGAGCACGGCATCGCGATGGTGTTCACCGGCGTGCGCCACTTCCGCCACTGATGGAGCCGGGAACGGGGAACGGGAAACGGGGAATGGCCGCTGCCACGTGGCCCGCGTTGCCGCGCCCGCTATGCATGGCCCTGTTGCTGCCGCTGCTGGCCGCCTGCGGCAATGGCACGCTGGGCGATGCGCAGCGGCAGGCCATCGCCGCGCTCGGCAAACAGCTGCCCGCACCCTACCGTGACGGCCTGATCGTCGATGCCGTGCATCGGCACGGCGACGACCTGGTGTTCGTGATCCGTTCCCCCGACGCCACCGTGGCGGCGGCCAAGGCCAGGCCCGACGTATTCGCGGCCCTGCGGCGCGACGAGGCCGACGCCATCGCCGAATTGTGCACGAATGCCGCACTGGCACCGGTCTACGCCGCCGGCGGTGGCGTGCGCCGCCGCTTCATCGACGCCGACGGCGCGCGGTTCTTCGAAGTGGCGCTGAAGGCGTCCGACTGCCGCTCCCCATGAATGCCCCTACAGGACTGACCCCATGAAGATCCTCGTCATCGGCTCCGGCGGCCGCGAACACGCCCTGGCCTGGAAGCTGGCGCAGTCGCCGCGCGTGGGCGAAGTGCTCGTCGCCCCGGGCAATGCCGGCACCGCGACCGAAACCAAGTGCCGCAACGTCGCGGTCAAGGTCACCGACATCGACGGCCTGCTGCAACTGGCCCGTGACGAGGCCATCGCGTTGACCGTGGTCGGCCCGGAAGTGCCGCTGGTGGCCGGCGTGGTCGACCGCTTCCGCGCCGCCGGCCTGCGCATCTTCGGGCCTACCGCCCAAGCTGCGCAGTTGGAGGGCAGCAAGGCCTTCGCCAAGGACTTCCTCGCCCGCCACGGCATCCCCACCGCGTTCTACGCGGTGCATACCGAGGTCGAGGCGGCGCTGGCCTACGTGCGCGACAAGGGCGCGCCGATCGTCATCAAGGCCGACGGCCTGGCCGCCGGAAAGGGCGTGATCGTGGCGATGACGCTGGACGAGGCCGAGGCCGCGGTACGCGACATGCTCGCCGGCAATGCCTTCGGCGACGCCGGCGCACGCGTGGTGATCGAGGAGTTCCTCGACGGCGAGGAAGCCAGCTTCATCTCGATGGTCGATGGCCGTGTCGCGCTGCCGATGGCGACCTCGCAGGACCACAAGCGCGTCGGCGACGGCGACACCGGCCCCAACACCGGCGGCATGGGCGCGTACTCGCCGGCGCCGGTGGTCACGCCCGAGGTACACGCGCGGGTGATGCGCGAGGTGGTCGAGCCGACCGTGGCCGGCATGATCAAGGACGGCGTGCCGTTCACCGGCTTCCTCTATGCCGGCCTGATGATCGACGCGACCGGCGCGCCGAAGGTCATCGAATTCAACGTGCGCTTCGGCGACCCGGAAACCCAGCCGGTGATGCTGCGCCTGCAATCGGACCTGGTCGATCTGGTCGAGAAGGCCATCGACGGCGCGCTGGCCGGCGTCGAAGCGCAGTGGGACCCGCGCCCGTCGCTGGGCGTGGTGATGGCCGCGCGTCCGTACCCGGAAACGCCGGTCAGCGGCGACGTCATCAGCGGCCTGGACGACGTACCGGCCAGCGCCAAGGTCTTCCACGCAGGCACCGCGCTGGACGCCGCCGGCAACGTGGTCAGCGCCGGCGGCCGCGTGCTGTGCGTGGCCGCGCTGGGCGACAGCGTGTCCGACGCGCAGAAGCATGCCTATGCCGGCGTGCACAAGATCCGCTGGGCCAACGCGTTCCACCGCAACGACATCGGCTGGCGCGCCATCGCCCGCGAGCAGCAATGACGTAGGTCGGGGCTACGGCCCCGACGGCGCATGGATGGCGCCGCCGCGGCCCTGCGCGATGCGTGATGGCGTGTCTGGGGCGTAGCCCCGACCTACCGGTGCACGCTGCCGATGCTCGCCGCCGGATAGCGCGCCCCGGCGACCGCATCGACCGGGAACACCGCGTCGATCCGCGCCAGTTCATCGGCATCCAGCGCCACGTCCAGCGCGCCGAGGTTTTCTTCCAGATAGGCCAAGCGCTTGGTACCCGGAATCGGCACCAGGTCGTCGCCGCGCGCCAGCACCCACGCCAGCGCCAGCTGTCCGGCGCTGATGCCCTTGTCCGCGGCGATGGCGCGCACCTGTTCCACCAATGCCAGGTTGCGGGCGAAGTTGTCGCCCTGGAAACGCGGCGAATGGCGGCGGTAGTCGTCCGCGTCGAAGTCCTCCGGCGTGCGGATCGCGCCGGTCAGGAAGCCGCGCCCCAGCGGCGAGTACGGCACGAAGCCGATGCCCAGCTCGCGCACCATAGCCAGCACGCCATTCTGCTCCGGTTCGCGCGACCACAGCGAATACTCGGTCTGCAACGCGGTGATCGGGTGTACCGCATGCGCACGGCGGATCGTCTCCGGCGCCGCCTCGGACAGGCCCAGCCAGCGCACCTTGCCCTGCTCGACCAGCCGCGCCATCGCGCCCACGGTGTCCTCGATCGGCACCTGCGGATCGACCCGGTGCTGGTAGTACAGGTCGACGTGATCGACGCCCAGCCGCTTCAGGCTGGCTTCGCAGGCCGCCTGCACGTACTCGGGGCGGCCATCGACGCCGCGCGCCTGCGGATCGGACGGGTCCAAGCGGACGCCGAATTTGGTGGCCAGGATCACCTGGCCGCGGCGGCCGGCGATGGCCCGGCCAACCAGCATTTCGTTGGTGTGCGGGCCGTACATGTCGGCGGTGTCGAGCAGGGTGACGCCGCGTTCCAGCGCGCGGTGGATCACCGCGATGGCCGCGGCATCGTCGCCGCGGCCGCCGTAGAACGCGCTCATGCCCATGCAGCCGAGGCCGAGGGCGGAAACCGTGGGGCCGTTGCGGCCGAGGGTGCGGGTCTGCATCGCGATGCTCCGGGGGAAAGGGAGGGCCACTGTAGGGCGTGGGCTTCAGGCGATAAATCAGGATAATCTTCAACTTCAATGAAGCATGACTTCACAATCAATCCTGCCCTGCTGCCCGCACTGGCAGCCTTCGCCTGCGTGGCGCGGCACGCCAGTTTCAGCCGCGCGGCCATCGAACTGGGCATGTCGCCCTCGGCGCTGTCGCAGTCGGTGCGCAGCCTGGAGCGGCGGCTGGGCGCGCGCCTGCTGCACCGGACCACGCGCCGGGTCGGGCTGACCGAATCCGGCGAACGGCTATTGCGCGAAACCCTGCCGGCACTGGCGCGCATCGGCGGCGCATTGCAGGCACTGGAGGAAAGCCGCGACGTACCCGCCGGGCACCTGCGCATCACCACGCCGCGGATCGCGGTCGAACGGCTGCTGCTGCCGCACCTGCCGGCATTCTGTGCGCTTTACCCGCAGGTGGAGGTCGAGCTGGAAGTGCAGGCGGCGCTGACCGACCTGGTCGCCGAGGGTTTCGATGCCGGCATCCGCCTCGGCGAATCGCTGGCCGACGGCATGGTCGCGGTGCCGCTGGGTCCGCCGCAGCGACTGGTGGTGGTCGGCGCCCCCGCCTACCTGCAACGGCACCCGCCACCGGACACGCCCGAAGCACTGGCCGCGCACGTGTGCATGCGTTACCGCCGCAGCGACGGCCGGCTGATGCCGTGGGAATTCACCCGCAACGGCCAGGATTTCAGCGTCGAGGTCGGCGGCGGGCCGATCTTCAACGACAGCGGGCTGGGCCGGCGCATGGCCATCGCCGGGCTGGGGCTGGCGCAGGTGTTCGAGGCCGCCGCCGCGGACGACCTCGCCGCCGGGCGGCTGCTGCGCGTGCTCGACGACTGGCAGCCGCCGTTCCCCGGCTTCCACCTGTACTACCCCTCGCGCGAACAGCTGGCGCCCAAGCTGCGGGTGTTCGTCGACTTCATGCGCGAGGCCAACGGCGCGCCGCCGTAGGTCGGGGCCACGTCCCCGACGCTTCATGCGATGCGTGCCGGATGCGCCGCGCGTCGGGGACGTGGCCCCAACCTACCCGTTCTCCGGAAAGCCACTCCCTCCCCGCACCATCACGCGCTTGCCCCCGCAATGCCTCGCACTGCAATCTGGCACTCTCCCGTCCTGCAATCTTCCGCCCCGGCATGCGCTCCTCCGAACGTCTGTTGACCCGCCTCTGGGCCCACGAGAAGGCCAGCTACGGGTTGCGCGTGTTCGTCGCGCTGTCCACCGTGCTGGCCGCGTGCTGGTACCGCGGCGACCTGCTGCCGCTGCCGTCGCTGTTCCTGGGCATCATCGCCAGCGCCATCGCCGAGACCGACGACAACGGCCGCGGCCGCGCCAAGGCGGTGCTGTTGTCGCTGCTGTGCTTCGTCGTCGCGGCGGCGGCGGTGATCCAGTTGTTCGCGGTGCCGCTGGCCTTCGTCGCCGCGCTGGCGCTGGCCGCGTTCGCGCTGACCCTGCTCGGCGCGCTCGGCGAACGCTACGCCTCCATCGGCCAGGCCACGGTGACGCTGGCGATCTACATGATGGTCGCCCTCGACCAGCAGCCGGGCGCCGACGCCGCGCAGGCCTGGCGCGAGGCCGGGCTGCTGCTGGCCGGCGCGGCCTGGTACGGCCTGTTGTCGATCCTGTGGACGGTGATGTTCGCCAACCGCCCGGTGCGCGAGCGGCTGGCGCGGCTGTACGCCGAACTGGGCCGCTACCTGCAGCTGAAGGCCGACCTGTTCGAGCCGGTGCGGAATGGCGGGCTCGAAGCGCGGCAACTGGCGCTGGCCGAGCAGAACGTGCGCGTGGTGCAGGCACTGGACGCCGCCAAGACCGCCATCCTCAGCCGCTTCGGCCGCTCCGGTCGGCCGGGCGTGCAGTCCGGCCTGTACTTCCGCCTGTACTACATGGCGCAGGATTTCCACGAGCGCGCCAGCTCCTCGCACTACCCCTACGAAGCGCTGACCGAGGCCTTTTTCCACAGCGACGTGCTGTACCGCTGCCGCCGGCTGCTGACCCTGCAGGGCCAGGCCTGCGCCGCGCTGGGGCAGGCCATCCGCCTGCGCCAGCCGTTCGACTACGGCGACAAGTGCCGGCAGGCCGGGCAGGACCTGCAACAGTCGCTGCGCTACCTGCGCGGGCAACCCGACCCGCGCTGGCGGCTGCTGGGCTCGCTGCAACTGCTGGAAACCAACCTGTCCAACATCGCCCGGCAGCTGTCCGAGGCCTCGCTGGCCGATACCCCGCTGGAAGGCATCGACACCCGCCTGCGCGACTCCTCGCCGCACACCCTGCGCGAAATGGCCACGCGCCTGCGCCAGGCACTGACCCCCGGCTCGCTGCTGTTCCGCCACGGCGTGCGCATCGCGCTGGCGCTGACCGCCGGCTACGCGCTGCTCAAGCTGGTGCACCCGCAGAACGGCTACTGGATATTGCTGACCATCGTGTTCGTGTGCCGCCCGCATTTCGGCGCCACCCGGCTGCGGCTGGTGCAGCGCGTGGCCGGCACGCTGCTCGGCTTGGGCGTGACGTGGGCGCTGATGCAGCTGTTCCCGGGCACCGCGTTGCAACTGCTGCTGGCGCTGGCCGCCGCGCTGCTGTTCTTCGTCACCCGCAACGAGCGCTACGTCATCGCCACCGCCGCGATCACGCTGATGGCGCTGCTGTGCTTCAACCTGCTCGGCGACGATGGTTTCGTGCTGATCTGGCCGCGGCTGCTGGACACGCTGATCGGCGGCGCCATCGCGGTGGCGGCCTCGCTGCTGGTCCTGCCCGACTGGCAGGGCCGGCGCCTGCACCGGGTGATGGCGCAGGTGGCGGCCACCTGTACCGGCTACCTGGACGCGGTGCTGGGCCAGTACCGCAGCGGCATGCGCGACGACCTGCCCTACCGCGTCGCCCGCCGCGACATGCACAACGCCGACGTGGCGCTGTCGGTGGCGCTGTCCAACATGCTGCGCGAGCCCAGCTACGCACGCGGCAACCTCGACGCCGGCTTCCGCTTCCTGGCCCTGTCCAACACCCTGCTCGGCTACCTGTCGGCGTTGGGCGCGCACCGCGCGCAGGCGGCGGCGGTCGAAGGCGACCCGCTGATCGAGCAGGGCCACCGGCAGTTGCGGCAGTCGCTGGCGCAGTTGGCCGACGCGCTGGAACAACGCCAGCCGGCGACACCGCAGGAAGACGAGGTGGCGCTGGCCGATGCGCTGGAACAGCTGCCCGACGACATCGACGACAAGCCGCGGCTGGTGCGCACCCAGCTGGCGCTGATGCTGCGGCTGCTGCCGAAGCTGCGCACGGCGGCGGCCGAAGCCGTCGGCAACGCCACGTAGGTCGGGGCCATGCCCCCGACGGGCTTTGGCATCAAGACGTCGGGGGCGTGACCCCGACCTACCCTCCTGCCAACCCGGGACTCCTGCTAAGGTGCCGCGCAGAACGCAAGGAGACCCGATGGCCGGCCACAACCAGTTCGCGTTGCTGAAGCAGCGCCGCTTCCTCCCGTTCTTCATCGTCCAGTCGCTGGGCGCGTTCAACGACAACATCTACCGGCAGGCGATCATCGGCCTGCTGTTCTACCTCGGCGTCGGCACCGCCGAACGCACGCTCTACACCAACCTGGCGCCGGCGCTGTTCATCCTGCCCTACTTCCTGTTCTCGGCACTGGCCGGGCAGATCGCCGAGAAGCTGGAGAAGCAGCGGCTGATCGTCATCACCACGATGATGGAAATCGCGATCATGTCGCTGGCCGCCATCGGCTTCCTGCTGCAGAACATGCCGGTGCTGCTGGTGGCGCTGTTCTGCACCGGCCTGCAATCCACCCTGTTCGGGCCGGTGAAGTATTCGGTGCTGCCGTCGATCCTCAAGCCGGAGGAGCTGACCGGCGGCAACGGCCTGGTCGAGATGGGCACTTCGCTGTCGATCCTGACCGGCATGATCGCCGGCGGCTTGGTGTTCGTGCTGGCCGGCAGCCACGGCCCGGTCGTGGCGGCGGTGGCGCTCATCGCGCTGGCGCTGGCCGGCAACGCCGCCGCGCGGATGATGCCGCGCGTGGACGCCGGCGCGCCGGAGCTGAAGATCCGCTGGAACCCTCTGTCCGAATCGCTGGCGGTGCTGCGGCTGGCGAAGAAGCAGAAGGCGGTGCGCAACGCCATCCTCGGCGTGTCGTGGTTCTGGTTCGTCGGCACCGTGCTGACCTCGCAGCTGCCCAGCTATGCGGTGGTCAACCTCGGCGGCGAACCCACGCTCTACATCTTCGCGCTGGCGCTGTTCTCCATCGGCACCGGCACCGGCTCGCTGCTGTGCGAGAAGCTGTCGGCGCGCACCGTCGAAATCGGCCTGGTGCCGTTGGGCGCGTTCGGCATCAGCGCGTTCCTGCTCGACCTGTATTTCGCCCGCGCCGGCACCGCCACCGCGCAGGGCCTTTCGCTGGCGCAGTTCGTGCAGCAGCCGGGCAGCGCGCGCATCATCGTCGACCTGCTCGGCATCGGCCTGTTCACCGGCTTCTTCGTGGTGCCGCTGTTCGCGCTGATCCAGAGCCGCACGCCGAAATCGGAGATGTCGCGCGTGTTCGCCGCGCTGAACATCCAGAACTCCGGCTTCATCGTGCTGGCCGCGGTCATCGGCCTGCTGCTGCAACTGAAGCAACTGACGCTGTTCGGCCACACCGTGCCCATGCCCGGCCTGAGCATCCCGCAGCTGTTCCTCGCGCTGGCCATCGCCAACACGCTGGTGGCAATCTGGATCTTCAGCATCGTGCCCGAGTTCCTGATGCGCTTCCTCAGCTGGCTGATGGTGCGCACGCTGTACCGGCTGCGCGTGCGCGGCATAGAGGCCAACGTGCCCGACGAGGGCGCGGCGCTGCTGGTCTGCAACCACGTCAGCTACATGGACGCGCTGATCCTGGCGGCGGTGGTGCCGCGCCCGGTGCGCTTCGTCATGTATTACCGGATCTTCAACATCCCGGTGCTGCGCTGGATCTTCCGCACCGCCAAGGCCATCCCCATCGCCAGCCCGAAGGAGGACGCCGGGCTGATGCAGCGCGCCTTCGACGCGGTGGACGCGGCGCTGGCCGAGGGCGAGCTGGTCTGCATCTTCCCCGAGGGTGCATTGACCCGCGACGGCGGCATCGCTGCATTCAGGTCCGGGGTGGAGAAGATCCTCGCCCGGCGCCCGGTGCCAGTGGTACCGATGGCGCTCAAGGGCATGTGGGCCAGCATGTGGAGCCGGCGCGACAGCCGGCTGGGGCGGATGCGCGTGCCACGCCGCTTCCGCGCCAATGTCGAAGTCGTCGCCGGCGCCGCCGTCGATGGCGCCGCCACCGACGCGGCGCAACTGGAGGCCGCGGTGCGCGCACTGCGCGGCGACGATGCTTGAAGCCACACCCGGCCACTGGCTACGCTAGCGCCACGGTCGCGATGGACACGCCACGCAGACACCGACAAGGGGAAAACATGGACAACACCACGCCACCGCCGCCGCCCACGCCCGTCGTGGCGCCGCAGCAGGTGCACCATCACCACCACTACCCGCCGAAATCCGGCGGCACCGCCGCGTTGCTGGAGGCCCTGCCCGGCATCTTCCAGGTGTTCGGCATCGGCCACATGTACGCCGGCAACGTCGGCACCGGGCTGATCATCATGTTCGGCTACTGGGCGGTGGCCTTCGTCAACTTCCTGCTCTGCTTCGTGTTCATCGGCTTCATCACCGGGCCGCTGTGCTGGGTAGCCACGATGATCATCTCGTCGCTGACCGCGGCCAACGCCTGCAAGACCCGCTGACCCCACTTCCAAACCAACCGGAGCCTTCCCGATGAGCGCAGTGCCCCCTTCCCCTTCCTCGTTCAACACCGCCAAGCCCGTTCCCAACCACCTGTTGTGGTCGATCCTGGTCACGGTGTTCAACTTCCTAGTCTGCTGCATCGCCTGCTGGAACTTCCCGGGCCTGATCACCGGCATCGTCGCCATCGTGTTTTCCTCCAAGGTCAACGCACGGCTCAATGCCGGCGACGTGGCCGGCGCGGAGCAGGCCTCGCGCAACGCCAGGATCTGGGCCTGGGTGACCACCGGCTTCCTGATCCTCGGCGTGCTGGCCTTCTTCATCTCGCTGGCCTTCATGGGCGGCACCGAAGGCTACATGGAGCGGATCGAGGAAATCCGCCAGCAGATCGAAGCCACCCGCTGATGCCCCCAAGGCGCACCCTGCTCCTGGCTGCACTACCGGCCGCCGCCCTGGCGGCCGGTGTCGGCATCTGGGCCCTGCGGACCTTCGACCCCAACCTGCCGGGCAATCCCTTCCCGCCCTGCATTTTCCTCACGCTGACCGGCCATTACTGCGCCGGCTGCGGCATCACCCGCGCCCTGCACGCACTGGTGCACGGCGACCTCGCCACCGCCCTGCGCATGAACGTGCTGGCGACCAGCCTGCTTGCGCTGGTGCCCCCGGTCGCCGCCTGGCATGCCGGCTGGAAGCCAGCAGCACTGCGCCCATTCGCCACGCTGCTGGCTTCGCCGTGGCTGTGGGGCGTGGTGCTGTTCGGGTTCTGGATTGCACGCAATCTGCCGTGGTACCCGTTCAACCTGCTGGCGCCGGGCTGAAAAGCCTCGTTTGCGCGGCGACTTCCCCATGCGCGGTGGCGCGCCGGACAAACCGGCACCTTCCTGCCTGCATGGCGCGGATCGCACGCAACATGCCTTGGTATCCATTCACTCCGCTCGCACCGGGCTGAAAACGCCGCTTCATCGCAGATGCGGGGCTTGCCCCGCATGCGGCCTTCCCGGTAAAGCCCCGTGCCGGGCAAGCCCGGCACCTACGAATCCGGGCCGATGCGAAGCCTGCCCGCATCGAAGCCGCAGTCAGCCAACCCAGCCGGCGATGATCATCAGCGCCAGCACCGCCATCCACAGCAGCAGCATCCGCCACACCACGCTCATCGCGTCGCGCAGCTCGGGGAAGCGCTCGTCGATGGGGACAAGGCCGGCCTCGCGCGCTTCCTCGGCCTCCTCGCCCAGTTCCATGCCGACGCCGGCGCGCGCCGCCTCGCCGAGGAAGTCCAGCTCCAGCGCCCAGCGGTTGCCGGCAGCGCGGCGCCATGCCGAAAACACCGTGTCGAAATTGCCCACCAGCGCCATCGACAGCGCCATCAACTGCGCCACCGGCCATTCCAGCACCGCCAGCGCCCGGCTGCCGCCCTCGTGGCTGGCGCCGGACAACCGCGCCGCCTGCGGCCCCTGCACCGCCTGCGCCAGCAGCCGGTATGCCGCCACGCCGAACGGGCCCAGCAGCAGGAACCAGAACAGCGGCGCGAACCAGCGCCGCAACGCGTTGAACATGACCGCATCGACCAGCGACGCCGCGTCCTCGCGCATGCTGCCACCGGCCGCACGCAGGTGCGCGGTCGCCTGTGCGCGGCTACCGGCATCGTCGGCATCGATCACCGCCTCGACGTCGCGGTCCAGGTCGCGCGGCCCCCAGCACAGCACCAGCACGACGATGCCGTACAACAGCGACGGCAGGCCGTAGAGGCGCTCGTCCAGCAGCCATTGCAGCAGGGCCACCGGCAGCAGCAATGGCACCAGCGCCGGCAGCAGGCCGAAGCGGCCGCGCGCCCACCCGCCCTGCGCCTGCAGCCATGCCAGCCAGCGCCCGAACCAATGCCAGTCGCGCATGGCGGCCATCACGGCCGGGGCCAGATGGCCCAGCACCAATGCCGCGATCACGGCTACCAGGGTAGTGAACATGGGTTACCTCCGCGCCCCGATTGTAGGCCCTGCGGCATCCGCCGACGGTCGCCCGGCCTCACGCCCGCTGCCGCCGGTACCAGTGCTCGACCAGGGTACTGGCGATCGAGATCGGCGGCGGCAGCAGGATGCCCTGGCCATCGTCGCCCTCGCTGCGGCGGCGCAGTGCGGCACCGACCTCCTCGACGTCGAACCAGCGGGCGTCCTCCAGCTCGCCATCCACGGTGGGCACGTCGTCATGCGCCTCGGCGTGGAAGCCGACCATCAGCGCGCCCGGGAACGGCCACGGCTGGGTGCCCAGGTAATGCGCGCCGGTCACCCGCACCCGGGTTTCCTCGAACACCTCGCGCGCCACGGTCTGTTCGAAGGTTTCGCCCGGCTCGACGAAGCCGGCCAGTACCGACCAGCGCCGCGGCGCCCAGGTGGCCTGCCGGCCCAGCAGCAGGCGGCCGCCGTTCTCGACCGCGACGATGACCGCCGGGTCGACCCGCGGGTAATGCTCGGTGCCGCACTGCCCGCAGCGGCCGATGAAACCGCCGCGGCCGAAGGCCACCGCACCGCCGCAGACGCCGCAGTAGCGGTTGCGCGAATGCCAGTACGACATGCCGCGCGCGTAGCAGAAGATGCCCGCCACCTCGGCCGGCCACTCGGCCGCGGCGCGGCGCAGGTCCAGCCGTTGCGGCGCCTGCAGCGTGACCGTGGCCGCTTCGACCACGAACCACGCCTGCTCCTGTTGCAGGCCGAGGAAGATGGCCGCGCCGGGCCCGCCTCCCAGCGCGTGGCCGCTGCTCAAAAACGGCTGGCCGGTTGCATCGGCGAACGCGGTGCCGTCGGTGTCGAGCACCAATACCCGCGCGTCGGGCCAGAGCCGGGCCAGCGCCTCGGCGTCGTCGCGCAGTGCATCGGCGCGGTCCAGCGGCGCGCCGACAAAGGCATGGCCGCGGAAGGAAACAACGGTATCGGACATCACCGGGACCTTGGAGAGACTACGGCCATTGTAGGAGCACCGCTTCTCCCTTCTCCCGCCGGAAGAAGGTGCCCGAAGGGCGGACGAGGGGCGAACGAAGTCCATGATGATTGGACCATCGGGACTCCATTGCCCCTCACCCCACCCCCCCCGCTCCGCGCCCCACGCCAGCGGCGCGGGCACTCAACCGCACATGCGCCAGTGGCGCATAAGCCGTGCGGCCTCGCCCCGCAGGGAGAGGGGCTTGCAAAAACGTGGCACTACACCGTGAAACTGCTGCCGCAGCCGCAGGTGGTGCGCGCGTTGGGGTTGCGGATCACGAACTGGGCGCCGGTCAGGCTCTCGCTGTAATCGACCTCGGCGCCCATCAGGTACTGCAGGCTCAGCGGGTCCACCAGCAGGGTCACGCCCTCGGTGACGACGGCCAGGTCGTCGTCGGCGCGGTTTTCGTCGAACTCGAACCCGTACTGGAAGCCCGAGCAGCCGCCGCCCTGGATGTAGACGCGCAGGGCGAGGGCGTCGTTGCCCTCGTCACGGATCAGTTCGTGCACCTTGGCCGCCGCCGCCACGGTGAAGTTCAGCGGGCGGTCGAGGGACTGGTAGTCGGGCGCGGCCGGGGTGCCGGGCAGGGAGACGAGCGTGCTCATGCGCTCAGCATGGGGACGGGACCGCCGCGATTCAAGCCTCTCCGGACGCCGCTGCCACCGCCTGCGGCGCCGGCAGCGCGGCCATCGTGCCCGCGTGCAGCAGGCGGCCGTTGAGCTGCGCGCCGGCGCTCATTTCCACCACCTGGTAATGGACGTTGCCGTTGACCCGCGCGGTCGGCGCCAGTTCCACCCGTTCGTCGGCGTGCACGTCGCCGTCCAGGCTGCCGCTGACCACCACCACCGACGCGCGCACCTCGCCTTCGATATGGCCCTGCTCGGCCAGGGTCAGCGTTGCCCTGGCGCCGTCCTCGGCCACCACCTTGCCCTCGATGCGACCTTCCACGTACAACCCGCCGCTGAACATCACGTCGCCGCGGATCACCACCTGCGGCCCGATCAGCGCGTCCACCACCATCTGGCTGTCGCGGCTGGACTTGTTTCCGAACATGCTTACTCCCCTCTGCCGTTGCCGGCGAGTTTCCAATCGAATGTCTGGTTGGCGCTCCCCCCCGGGCCAGCCAACGAGATTCGCACACGTTGCGGTGTGAAATCCTTGGGCAGCATCACGCTGCCATCCAGTTGCTGGAAATAGCGGAAGGAATAGTCCTGCCCCGGCACCGCGCTGCGCTGGTGCAGTTCGTCCCAGTTCACCGTGACCAGCTTGCCGTCCCGGACCCCCTCCACGGCGAAGCGCATCTGCCCCTGGCTGATCGCGCCGCGGTTCAGGTTCTGGGTGAGCACCACGCTGTAGTGCCAGCTGCCGGCGGTTTCGGCGGCGAACTCGATCGAATGCGCATTCAGCCCCTTGCGCTGGCTGGTGGCACCCACCAGCCGTTCGTAGAACGCCACGTCCGCGCGCAGCCCGGCGATTTCCTCCTCGCGCTCGGCCAGCGAGGCCTGCACCTCGGTGGTGGCGGCGCGGCTGATCTTGTCGGAAGCCTCCAGCGTGGCCTGCCGCTGCCGCAGTTCCTCGATCTGCCCGAGCTGCAGCTGCGCCTGCTGCTCGCTCTGGCGCAGACGCTCGCGCAGGTTGCCGGCGTCGGGCGAGGCATGGCGCGAGGCCAGCCAACCCACCAGCAGCAGCGACAACAGCCACGACACGGCGATGGCCCACGACAGCCCACGCGAGTATCGCGGCGCGCCGCGCGGGGTGATCTGGAAACGCGAGGGACGGTTGTTCATGACAGTGGCGGCGGCAGCCCGCGGGCGCCGCCTGCGCTCCGGCTGAAACGGTCGGGCAGTGTAAACGACCCCGGCACCCACCACCCCGCCGGCAAGGCTGGCAATCGCCCCGGCCATCGCCGATAGTTGCCAGCCTGTCCCCGGTTTCCACTGGCGCCGTCCATGACCGAAGCCCACGTGTTCGTCATCGGCATCCTGCTGGCCTGGCTGGCCGGCATCCGCGTGTACCTGACCGTGTTCGGCGTCGGCCTGGCCGGCCTGCTGGGCTGGGTCGATCTGCCTCCGGCGCTGCAAGCCACGCAGTCATGGTGGGTGCTGGGTACCTCCGGCGCGCTGGCGCTGGTCGAATTCTTCGCCGACAAGATCCCCGGGGTGGATTCGATCTGGGACCTGCTGCAGACGCTGGCAAGGGTTCCGGCCGGCGCGTTCCTGGCCGCGGCCACGCTGTCGCCCGACGGCGAGCTGAGCACCGGCGTGCTGGTCGCCGGCGCCGGCGTGGCGCTGGCCAGCCACGGGCTGAAGGCCGGCACCCGCGCCCTGCTGAACACCTCGCCGGAACCGGCCAGCAACTGGATGGCGTCGGTCGCCGAGGATGGCGTGGTCATCGGCGGGCTGGCGCTGGCACTGGCGCACCCTTGGCTGGCGCTGGCGTTCGTGCTCGGCACCAGCCTGCTCGGCGCGCTGGCGGTGTGGCTGGCCTGGCGCATGCTCTGGCGCGGCCTCAAGCGCCTGTTCGCGCCGGCCGATAGCCACGGCGACGCATCGCGGCATTCGCTGCCACCGGCACCTTGACCGCATAATCCACGGCTCACGGGGAGTACCGATGGCACGCAGCGACACACCCAACCTTTCCGCCCGCCCGGTCCGCGCGGAAGTCCCGCCGGTCAACTACTGGCAACGCTGGAGCGTGGCGAGCGCCAAGCCGGCCGAGGTCGTGCGCGCCCAGCTCACCGAGGCGGCCGCCGGCGCGGCCACGCCCACCGTGCAGGCGCCCGGCCTGCAGGCCGCCAACGAGGCGCCGTACCGGGTGCTGATCGTCGAGGACGACCGCTCGCAGGCGCTGTTCGCGCAAAGCGTGCTGCACGGCGCCGGCATGCAGGCGATCATGCAGATAGAGGCCGAGGGCGTGCAGCAGGCCATCGACACCCACCGCCCGGACCTGATCCTGATGGACCTGCACATGCCCGGGCTGGACGGCATGCGCCTGACCACGCTGATCCGCCAGCAACCGGAGCAGCAACTGCTGCCGATCGTGTTCCTGACCGGCGACGTCGACCCCGAGCGCCAGTTCGAAGTGCTCGACAGCGGCGCCGACGACTTCCTGACCAAGCCGATCCGCCCGCGCCACCTGGTCGCGGCCGTGTCCAACCGCATCCGCCGCGCGCGCCAGCAGGGCCAGGGCGGCACCGGCGCCGGCCCGGCGATGAACAATCCCGAGACCGGCCTGCCCACCCGCCACAACCTGATGCTGCAACTGGATGCCGCGCTGGCCGGCAAGGAAAGCGGCGGGCTGATGTTCATCGAGATCGCCAGCGCCCTGGGCCTGCGCGAACGCTACGGCTACGCCGCCTTCGAACGGCTGATGGTGCAGGCCGGCCGGCGCCTGGGCGAGGCCGCGCGGCCGCACCCGCTGGCGCGGCTGAGCGACAACAGCTTCCTGCTGCTGGCGCGCAACATCGACGAGAACACCGTCGAGGCGCTGGCGCGCGCGCTGCGCGAATCGCTGTCGGCGCACCCGTTCCTGGTGCGCGAGGAGGAATCGGTGCACCTGCGCTGCGCCATCGGCCACGCCCACCTGTCGCAGGGCTTCGCCGACGCCGGCACCGCCGTGGAAGCGGTGGAACGCACCGCCCTGCAGGCGCGCCTGCTCCCCGACGGCATCGCCGCGCACCAGAGCGCCGCCGACGCTGCCGCGCAGGAACACCTGGCGCTGCTCGACGGCCACCTCGAACTGGCCTACCAACCCATCGTCGCCGTCTCCGGCAGCGATACCGCGCAGTACCAGGTGCTGCTGCGCATGCGCCGCAGTGACGGCGCCCTGCTCTCGGCCGGGCAGGTGATCCCCGCCGCCGAGGCCGCCGGGCGCATCGCCGACCTCGACCAGCAGGTGCTGGAACACGCGCTGGGCCTGCTGCACCGCTACCAGTTCGCCACCCCGCCGATGCGCCTGTTCGTCTCGCAGTCGCTGCGCACGCTGGCGCGCGAGGCCTTCGCCGACTGGCTGCTCAAGGCCATCGCCGAGCGCGGCATTTCCGGCAGCGCGCTGGTGATCGACGTGCGCCTGGCCGACGCCTTGGTCCACGCGGTGACGCTGCAGCAGTTCTGCGACCGCCTGATGCAGGCCGGCGTGCAGTTCTGCCTGAGCCAGTTCGAACCCGGCGCCGAAGCCAACGCGCTGCTCACCCAGCTGCCGCTGAGCTTCGTGCGCATGGCCGGCCGCTACGCCGGCAGCCATGCCGACCAGAAGCTGCGCGACGAGCTGCGTGGTGTCATCGATGCCGCGCACCGCGCCAACCTGCAGGTCGTCGGCCAGCAGATCGAAGACCCGCAGGCCGCCGCCGCGATGTGGATGGGCGGCGTCGATTTCATCCAGGGCAACGTGGTGCAGTCGGTCGGCAGCGAACTGGACTTCGACTTCCAGAACGCGGTGCTGTGAACACCCCGGCAGGCGGCCGCTGGGCGCTGGGCGCCACGCTGCTTGCAGTCGCGGCCGCGGCCCTGCCGTGGTTGCCGGGCCCGGCGCAGCCGCCACTGGCGGCGGCCGCCGCCATCGGTGCCGCCCTGTGCGCCCTGCTGTCGCTGCGGGCCGCCCGCGGCCAGGCCCGCGCGGCCGACGAGCAGGCACGCCGCGCGCGCGACGCCGAACGCGAACTGCAGCGCCTGCGCCAGGAGCAGCAACGCCACAACCAGCTCGAACAGCAGCTGTTGCAGGCCAAGCAGGACGCCGAGGCGGCGATGCTGGCCAAGGGCGAGTTCCTGGCCACGATGAGCCACGAAATCCGCACCCCGCTCAACGGCATCATCCCGATGCTGGAGATGGTCGCGCAGGGGCCGCTGGCCACCGAACAGCGGCAGATGCTCGACACCGCCAGCGAGAGCGCGCACGCCCTGTTCCGCATCGTCGACGACATCCTCGACTACTCCAAGCTCGAAGCGCAGCGGCTGGAGCTGGAAATCACCACCTTCAACCTGCGCGAGCTGCTCGACTCGATGCTGCAGCTGATGCGGCGCTCGGCCGAGCACAAGGGGCTGGGCATCACCCTGCAGTTGGACCCGGCGGTGCGGCTGGCGGTACGCGGCGACCCGGTGCGGTTGCGGCAGGTATTGAGCAACCTGCTGGTCAACGCCATCAAGTTCACCGAGCACGGCGGCGTCCAGGTCCACGTCCGCCGCCTCGGCGAGACACCGGTGCAGCACCGGCTGCGCTTCGAGGTGCGCGACACCGGCATCGGCATCGACAGCGCGCGGCAGGAGCGCCTGTTCAACGCCTTCACCCAGGCCGACGCCTCCACCACCCGCCTGTACGGCGGCACCGGCCTCGGGCTGGCCATCTGCAAGCGCATCATCGACCTGATGAACGGCAGCATCGGCCTGTCCTCCGTGCCCGGCCAAGGCTCGACGTTCTGGTTCGAGATCCCGCTGCTGAAGGTGGTCGGCGACCTGCGCCAGCCCGGCCAGGCCCACGGCCAGCGGCCGCTGCTGCTGGTCACCCGCGAACCGCGGCTGCGCCAGCGCCTGCAGCTGCTGCTGCCGAACTGGGGCTTCCAGCCACGGGCGGTGGAGACGGTACAGGAGGCGCTGGACCTGCTGCGCGACGGCGCGACGCGCTGGCACGGCGTCATCGGCGACCTGGAATCCCTGCCCCACGGCGCCACCGCGCTGCAACGCGCGATCCAGCGCGACAACAACCGCGACGGCGTGCAACTGGTCTGGCTGCATGGCGAGGGCCCCGTACCGGTCGAACTGTACGCAGGCGCCACCGTCCTGCCCCGGCAATGCCCCGACGACGAACTGCGCGCGGCGTTGGCGAGCACCACGTCCAGTGCGCCCATCGCTGCCACCGCTCTCCCTGTCGAGCCGGCCGCCAGTTGGTCGCCCACCGGCGTGCGCGTACTGCTGGTCGAGGACAACCCGGTCAACCTGCTGGTCGCGCAGAAGCTGCTGGCCGCAATCGGCTGCCAGTCCGACGCCGCCGCCAACGGCGAGCTGGCGCTGGAAAAAATGCGCGGCAACGCCTACGCGGCGGTGCTGATGGACTGCCAGATGCCGGTGCTGGACGGCTACGGCGCCACCCGCCGCTGGCGCGAGCACGAGGCCGCCACCAGCGCCCCGCGCCTGCCGATCATCGCCATGACCGCCAACGCGATGGCCGGCGACCGCCAGCGCTGCCTGGACGCCGGCATGGACGACTACCTGTCCAAGCCCATCGTCCGCGACAACCTGCAGGCCTGCCTGCAACGCTGGTGCCAGAGCAGTGCCACGCCGCCACCGGCCAGCGTCGTGCCGGCCCCCGCGCCGATACCGGTACAGGCAGCAGCGCCAGCCCCGACCGAGGAGAACGCGAACGCGCAGGCCGCGGCTCCACCGATCCTGGACCGCGAAATACTCGACGAACTGCGCGAGATCGCCGGCAGCGAAACGGCCACCATCATCGACGTGTTCCTGGACGACAGCACGCCGTTGGTGCGCAGGCTCCAGGAGGCTGCCGTCGCGCCGGACCTGGAGCAGTTGCGCGAACTGGCGCACAGCCTCAAGTCGGCCAGCGCCAACGTCGGCGCGCTGGCCCTGTCGGCCGCGGCGCGGCGCGTGGAACTGGCCGCGCGCACCGGCGTGCTCGACCGCCCGGCGGTGATGGTGGCGCTGATCATCGCCGAGTTCGCCCGCGCCCGGCTGGCGCTGGTCGGCTACCAGGCCGAGATGCGCGCCGGGGCCGGCGCGCGCGGCTGAATCAGTCTTCCAGCTTGGTCAGCAGGTAATTCGGCTCGCCGATGCGCTCGATCAGGTCCAGCTGCGTCTCCAGCCAGTCGATGTGTTCCTCTTCCGAATCGAGGATCTTTACGAACAGCTCGCGGCTGACGTAGTCACCGATGCTCTCGGCGTAGGCCACCGCGTCGCGCAGCAGCTTCACCCCGTCGCTTTCCAGTGCCAGGTCGCAGCGCAGGATCTCGGTCGGGTTCTCGCCGATGCGCAGCTTGCCCAGCGCCTGGAAATTCGGCAGCCCTTCGAGGAAAAGGATGCGGTCGGACAGCATGTCCGCATGCTTCATCTCGTCGATCGACTCCTTGTACTCGTGCTCGGCCAGTTCCTTCAGCCCCCAGTTCTTCAGCATCTTGGCGTGCAGGAAGTACTGGTTGATCGAGGTCAGCTCGTTGTAGAGCGCCTTGTTGAGGAATTCGATGACCTTGGCGTCGCCTTTCATGGGTTGCTCCCGCACACGTTGAACGCGCGCACTGTAGCGCCATGCGGCGGACGATGAAGTAACGCGAATCGTGCTCATTGACCTTGCCGCATGCGGCAGTGGCGCACGCGCGGCATCGGCCACGGCGGAAGAGAGAACGGGGACGGGAAGCGCCGGGATGGCCCGGCCGCTCAGGCGGCCTTGCCCAGCTCCAGCATCGGCAGCGGCAAGCTGTGCGTGGCGCGCGCCTTGGCCAGCAGCTCGGCCGCCATGTCCAGGCAGGAACCGCAGGTCGAGCCGCAACCGGTACGCATGGTCAACTCGGCCACCGTGCTGCAGCCGTTGTCGGCGGCTTCGCGGATCTGGTGGTCGGTCACTCCGTTGCAGATGCAGACGTACACGGCGGGGATCGAAGGCAGGCAGGCCAGGAGCGGCCTGCCGGCATTTCACCGAAAACGAGAATGGTTGTCAATAATCTTCCTGAATCATTCTCGTCAAGCCCCGGCTCAGCTACCGGCGGGGCCTTCGCCCTGCACCTTCTTCGGCCAGTACCCACGCGCGCGCGAACGCTTGCGTGGCCGCTCGTGGCCGGCGGCATGGCCGGGCATCCAGGCCTCCTGCGCGCTCTGCGGCATCGCCGTGACCTCGCTGCCCGCCACCCCACGCGCCAACGGCGCCAGGTGCCGCAACGCCCGTGCATAGACGCCGCGCTTGAACATCACCACGTGCTCGACCGGGTACCAGAAATCCACCCAGCGCCAATGGTCGAATTCGGGGCTGTCGGTATGGTCCAGGCTCACGTGCGTTTCGTCGCCGGTCAGGCGCAGCAGGAACCAGACCTGCTTCTGGCCGATGCACACCTGCCGCTCGTTGCGGCGGATGGCGCGGCTGGGCAAGCGGTAACGCAGCCAACCAGGCGTTGCCCCCAGCACTTCCACATGCTCGGGCAACAGGCCGGTTTCTTCCTGCAATTCGCGATACATGGCCTCGACCGGGGTCTCGTCGGAATTCATCCCGCCCTGCGGAAACTGCCAGCCGTCCCTGCGCACTCGCCGTGCCCAGAACACCTGCCCGTCTTCCCGCATCAGCACGATGCCGACGTTCGGTCGATAGCCGTCCGGATCGATCACGATGCGGACTCCTGAAGTTCTACTGTCCGGACTCTGCCACGGCCTTCGCCGCGCCACAAGCTCGGAAGAAAACTGTTGACAGGCATCCCCGCCATGCGCAGAATTGCGGGCTCCCTCGGGGCTATGTAGCTCAGCCGGTTAGAGCACAGCACTCATAATGCTGGGGTCGGTGGTTCGAGTCCACCCATAGCCACCACGGATGCCGGCATTGGCATCCCCTCGCAGGGAATGCGATAATCGTCGCTCACATTGCCCCGTCGCCAAGCGGTAAGGCACCTGACTCTGACTCAGGCATTCGGTGGTTCGAATCCATCCGGGGCAGCCAAACACGAAAGGCCCGATCGAAAGATCGGGCCTTTTTCTTGGTCTTCCGTCACCCTACCCAACCCTCTCGGGAAAGCCACATCGCGACTGGCGTCGCCCCTACGGCTTGCTTCCGTGAGCCATGGCCCGAACGACAAAAGCCCGGCCGAAGCCGGGCTTTTGCTCTTCCAACCAGCGGGACCCCGAAGGATCCCGGCCAAACGCGATGGATCAGCGCTTGGAGAACTGGGTGGCGCGGCGGGCCTTGTGCAGGCCGACCTTCTTGCGCTCGACCTCGCGGGCGTCGCGGGTCATGAAGCCGGCCTTGCGCAGCTCGGACTTCAGGCCTTCGTCGTACTCGACCAGCGCGCGGGCGATGCCCAGGCGGATCGCACCGGCCTGGCCGGTGGTGCCACCGCCGGCGGCGGTGACGACGACGTCGAAGCTTTCGGTGTTCTTGGTCAGCTCCAGCGGCTGGCGCACGATCATGCGCGCGGTCTCACGGCCGAAGAACTCGTCCAGCGGACGGCCATTGACGGTGATGTTGCCGGTGCCCTTGCGCAGGAACACGCGGGCGGTGGAGGACTTGCGGCGGCCAGTGCCGTAGTTTTGCGTGATAGCCATGATCAGATATCCAGGACTTGCGGCTGCTGGGCGGCGTGCGGATGTTCGGCGCCGGCGTAAACCTTGAGCTTGCGGTACATCTGGCGACCCAGCGGACCCTTCGGCAGCATGCCCTTGACGGCGATCTCGATCACGCGCTCCGGGTGGCGCTCCAGCGCCTGGGCCAGGGATTCG
>Ga0182740_1000592_pt1 | contig 36179 bp, 38 predicted proteins | sample eDN5th37CKraftBY_FD_128872 | JGI IMG/M metagenome (GOLD analysis project Ga0182740, IMG submission 128872) | Enriched backyard soil microbial communities from Emeryville, California, USA - eDNA 5th pass 37_C Kraft BY (version 2) (version 2) | ecosystem: Environmental > Terrestrial > Soil >...
CGCACGGAGTACTTGTCCGCCAGGTACTTGGCACGCTCGGGGAACTTCTCCGCAACGACCATGTCCTTGACCTGCCTGCCGGCCCGGAGCAGGCCGGACAACAGTGCCTCACCCATGCTTCCGCCGCCGATGATCGCGATTCTCGACATGCGGTCAGCATTTCATGGTCGTCGGCTATCCCTGGGCGGTGGGGACCATCGCGAGCTGCCGCGACTGCACGATGATGCGGCCCTCGCAGTCGACCACGGTGTGGTCCTCGTCGAACCAGTCCTCGCCGATCTGCACCGTCGTGCACATGACGCGCAGCCAGCCGTCGGCAGGCAGACCACGCAGATATGCCGTCAGCTGGACCGTGGGCGCCCAACCGGTGCTCTCCACGGCAAAGGTCACCGGCGCGGACACATCGCCGCACAGGAGCGCGAACAGGACGTCCGGCGCAACTCCCTTGGGACGCACCCAGTACTCGAACACCGGCGGACCACCACCCTCGCGGGCGCCGAGCGTGTGCAGCGCAGGCCTGATGTCGCAGCCGTGCGCCAGGTGCACGATGTGCTCCATCGGATGTCCCGGGCCGATCGGGGCGATCTCGGGCGGCGGTTCGGGCGCCATGAGCGGGGTCACCGGGTTGAACGACAGCAGCGGGGCGACATGGTGTTCGGGTTCGCCGAGCGTCACCGACGCCCGCACGGCCGTGCGGGCGCCCTGGTTCAGTTCGACGTCGACGACGCTGATCCGCCGGCCGCGCTTGCACACCGTGGTGACCAGGCGCATGGGGCCGGGGTCGGGTGCCCACAGGAAGTTGCCGCTCACGGCGATCGGCTGGAGGCCGCCCCCGATCTGGGTCCGCGCGGCATTGGCGCACAGCGCGAGCATCGCGCCGCCGTGCACCTTGGGTCCGATCGTCCAGTGTTCGTCGAGTGCGCCGTCATAGATCCCGTCACCGGCAGGGGTGAGCGCCATGGCATCGGTGAACAGCGTCGAGGCCGACACATCGCCTCCTTCTGGGGACTGCAGCGAAGACTTCAGCGCAGCAGATGCTTGCGGGCGAACTGTAGCGACTCGGTCAGAAGCGCCTCACGCTCGCCGTTGGTGCGTGCGGTCTGCGTGGTCACCTCCAGCACCACATGCCCGGCGAAATCACTCTCGGCGAGCATCCGGCACACCTGGGCGACCGGCTGCGTGCCACGGCCGGGAACCAGGTGCTCGTCGGTCGAGGCCCCGTTGCCGTCGGCCAGGTGCAGATGCACCAGCCCGTCGCCCATGCGCCGAGCCATGTCCACCGCATCGGTGCCTGCCGTCGCAGTGTGGCTCAGATCGAGCGTGTAGTGCGCGTGATTGCCGTCCAGCGGGTCGTAGGACGGCGCGAACGCCGAGATGCCCGGTCCCGGCCTGCCCCCGCGTTTGCGCATGCGCTCGATCGAGGTCTGGCCCGCACCGAAGAACCGGTCCGCACGGAAGGGGAACATGTTCTCGACGGCGACCATGACGTCACTGCCCGCCTCCAGTTCGGCGACCTGCTCGCTGAACCCCTCGGCGTAGCGGCGCTGCCACCGGAACGGCGGGTGGACGACGACGGTCTGCGCACCGAGCTGCTCGGCCGCGCGCACACTGCGCTCCAGTTTGGTGATCGGGTTGGCGCCCCATACGCGTTGCGAGATCAGCAGACACGGCGCGTGCACCGACAGCACCGGGACGCCGTAGTTCGCCGACAGTTTCTCGACGGCGTCGATGTCCTGGCTGACCGATTCGGCCCACACCATCAGCTCGACACCGTCGTAGCCGAGGCGTGCCGCGATCTCGAAGGCCGCCTCGGTTCTCAGCGGGTAGACGGAAGCCGTGGACAGGCCGACCTTGATGGCGGGGCGCACAGTTGATCGTCTACCGGCGCGCTCAGCTCGCCTGCAGCAGAGCCAGCGGCCCGAACGTCACGAGCGCACCGACGGCCACCGCGGTGAGTGTGCTGCCGATGTCCTCGGTCTTGCGGACCACGCGCACACCGCCTGCCAGGCCGAGGATCACCAGCACGCCGAGCACCAGCGCGACGATGGTGTTCCACTTCCACAGCTGGTCGAACGCGACGAACAGGCCCGCGCCGAACGCGACCGCGATGACGCATTGCGCGACAACCCAAAGCCCCCGCACCAGCGGTGAACCCTCGTCCTCGTCGACCTCGTCGTCCTCGTCGAGTTCATCGGCGAGGTCGTCGGCGTACTCGTCGTCCTCGCGGTCCAGATCCCTTTCGAGATCCCGGTCCAGGTCGTCGTCGACCGACGGTCCGCCGAACAGCGACCCCAGCGGGTACGACGCGTCGCGCGCATCGCGGCGGTCCGGACCGGTGTCGTCGGCGATGTCGGCCTCGAAACCGGAATCGAGCCCGGTGTCGGGGGCGCCGTCGTCGAGATCGTCGAGCGGGTCCGGGCTCATCTGCTCGGCGCCGGTACCACTCGGGGTGTACTCGCGCGTGCCCGACGCGAACTGGTTGCGTCGGGGCCGCGGCCGGAATTCGACAGGCTCCGGGTCGATCTCGCGCGTCTTCAGGTGCGCGTCGTAGTCGGCCTCGGCATCCCTGGCCGCGCCGGCATCCGGGGCGGGTTGGTCCGCGACGACGGCGGCCTCCCGCGGCGTGGCGCCGTTGCGCGCGGGCCGGGGTTCGGTTTCGGGGGTCTTCTCGGGGGTCTTCTCGAGGGCTGTTTGCGGCGCTTCTTCGCGGGCCGGGACCGCCTCGACCACAGTGGTCTCTTCGAGGCTCGTGTCACGTTCGCGTTGCCGGCGCGAGGTCTGCGGCGCCGAGTCGTCGTCGGTGATGACGGGAATCTCGCCCGTGAGTTCGGCAACAGTCACCGCGTCGGCGTTACCGCGCCTGCGCCGACGTCGCCCGCCGACGGGCGGTGCCCCGATCGTTCCGTTCTTGGCCAGCAACTCCGCGACCGATATCGGCCGCGAGGGGGTCTGGCTATCTTCAGGTCCTGTCATGTCGTGTTGCCTTAGGGGCTAGCTCTTCCTTATCGTCCGGCGTCGCGCGCAGCCGCGGCCACCAGGGCGGTTCCATCGGCCTCGCTGTCGAGCTTCCGCAGGATCAGCCCTTCCCGCAACGCCCAGGGGCAAATGTCGACGGATTCGATTTCCAGTGCTCGCATACTAGCTTCAGCAACCAAAGCACCGGCCACGATCTGTGGAGCCCGTTCGGCACTCACCCCTTCCAGTTCAGCGCGGTCAGCCGCCGTCATCCTAGAGATGAAAGCTATGAGCTGTCTTAATCCGGTCGCGGTGAGCGTCCGCTTGACGCGGGGGCCCGCCCCTGACGGTGCCGCTCCGGTCAGCCGGGCCAGCGACCTGAACGTCTTCGACGTCGCCACGGCCAGGTCAGGAGCCCCGGCGCGCCGTATCGTGGCGCCCGCGTCGGCGAGCTCGGTGGCGAGCCAGTCGCGCAGCATCGCGACAGCCCTGCGCCCCGGTGGATCGTCGGGCAGCCACTCCCTGGTCAACCGGCCCGCGCCCAGCGGCAGCGACAACGCCACCTCGGGTTCCTCGTCGACCCCGTTGGACAGCTCCAGCGAACCGCCGCCGATGTCGATGTTGATGATGCGGCCCGCGCTCCAGCCGTACCAGCGGCGCACTGCCAGGAAGGTCAGCCGTGATTCGTCGACGCCGCTGAGCACCTGCAGGGACACCCCGGTCTCGGCGCGGACCCTGGCCAGCACGTCTTCGGAGTTGGTGGCGTCACGCACCGCCGAGGTGGCAAAGGCCATGAGCTCGGCACAGCCGGAACTCGTGGCGATCTTGGCGAATTCGTCGACGGTCGCGACCAGCTTGTCGGCGCCTTTTCGCGTGAGTTTGCCGGAGCCGTCGATGGCCTCGGCGAGGCGCAGTGCGGCCTTGGTGGAACTCATCGGGGTGGGATGGCCACCACGGTGCGCATCCACCACGAGAAGATGGACTGTGTTGCTGCCCACATCGAGCACACCTAACCGCACGGGTCAAACCTAGTCGGTCGTCCTGTGGGTTCCGTAGTGGACCCGCGGGCCGGGCCGCGCCCGGTCGGCCCGGGGCGAGGGAAACGAGTAGCGTTTGCACTGTGACACGTGTGCATCCTGGTGAGGTTGAACTCGACTTCGCCCGTGAGTGGGTGGAGTTCTACGACCCCGATGACGCGGACCATCTCATCGCGGCGGACATGACCTGGCTGCTGTCCCGCTGGACGTGCGTGTTCGGCACCCCGGCGTGCCAGGGCACCGTGGAGGGCCGCCCCGACGACGGTTGCTGCTCGCACGGCGCGTTCCTGTCCGACGACGACGACCGGGCCCGGCTCGACGACGCCGTCAAGCAGCTCACCGACGAGGACTGGCAGTTCCGCGAGAAGGGCCTGGGCAAGAAGGGCTACCTCGATGACGACGAGTACGACGGCAAGCCGAACCTGCGTACCCGGAAGTACAAGGGCGCCTGCATCTTTCTGAACCGCCCCGGCTTCCCGGCGGGCATCGGGTGCGCGCTGCACAGCAAGGCGCTCAAGCTCGGTGTCGAGCCGTGGACCATGAAGCCCGACGTGTGCTGGCAGCTGCCGATCCGGCGCAGCCAGGACTGGGTCGAACGGCCCGACGGCACGCAGATCCTCAAGACGGTCATCACCGAGTACGACCGCCGCGGGTGGGGCGAGGGCGGTGCCGACCTGCACTGGTACTGCACGGGCGATCCGAACGCACACGTGGGCAGCCGACCGGTGTGGGAGTCCTACGCACCCGAGCTGACCGCCCTGCTGGGCGAGAAGGCCTACGCCGAGCTGGCGGCAATCTGCAAGCGCCGCAGCCGTTTAGGGCTGGTCGCCGTCCATCCGGCGACGCGGCTGGCCGAGAGCGGGACATCCGGCCCGCAGCGGTAGCCGGCGGCGGCTCAGCGCCGGGTTCAGCCCTCCAGCTTGTATCCCAGGCCGCGTACGGTCACCAGGTGCACCGGGTTGGCCGGATCCTCCTCGATCTTCGACCGCAGCCTTTTGACGTGCACGTCAAGGGTTTTGGTGTCGCCGACGTAGTCCGCACCCCACACCCGGTCGATGAGCTGACCGCGGGTGAGCACGCGACCACTGTTGCGCATCAGGTACTCGAGCAGGTCGAACTCCTTGAGCGGCAACGTGATCGGTTCACCGTTGACGCTCACCACGTGTCGTTCGACGTCCATGCGCACGGGACCGGCCTCCAGCACACCGTCGTCGGCGCCCGCGTCGTCGTTGTCGGCGCCACGGCGCAACACCGCACGAATCCGGGCGATGAGTTCACGCGCCGAGTACGGCTTGGTGACATAGTCGTCAGCACCGAGCTCGAGGCCGACCACCTTGTCGATCTCGCTGTCGCGCGCCGTCACCATGATGACGGGGACGCTTGACCGCGCACGCAACTGCTTGCACACGTCGGTGCCACTCATGCCGGGGAGCATGAGATCCAGCAGCACGATGTCGGCGCCGGAGCGTTCGAACTCCGCGAGGGCCGACGGGCCGTCGCCCACCACGGTGGCCTCGAAGCCCTCCTTACGGAGCAGAAACGCCAAGGGATCGGCCAGCGATTCCTCGTCTTCAACGATCAACACGCTGGTCATCGTTCTCGTTGGTCCTCTCGTTCGTCCGAATGTGATTCGGGGTCGGGGTATTCGGGGATCGACAACGTGAACGTCGACCCCGTTCCCGGCTGACTCCACAGCCGGATGGATCCGTTGTGGTTGGCGGCCACGTGTTTGACGATCGCCAGGCCGAGCCCGGTGCCACCCGTGGCTCGCGACCGCGCCTTGTCGACGCGGAAGAACCGCTCGAACACCCGCTCCTGATCGTCCTTGGCGATGCCGATGCCACGGTCGGTGACCGCGATCTCGATGTTGCCGCCGCGTTTGCGCCGGCTGATCGACACGTCGGTTCCGTTGGGCGAGTAGGCGATCGCATTGGACACCAGGTTGGCGATCGCGGTCACCAGCAGGCCTTCGTCGCCGAGGACGCGGTATCCGGTCGGCGCGTCGGTGGTGATCGAGATCTGCGAGTTGTCCGCGGCGACCTTGTGCCGCGACACCGCCTCGGACACGATGCTGTCGACGTCCACGGCGTCCAGATCGGGCAGACGCTCGGCACCCTGCAGCCGCGAGAGTTCGATGAGCTCACCGATCATGTCCGCGAGGCGGTGTGACTCGGCGACCATCTTCTCGGCGAACCGGCGCACGGTGTCGGGGTCGTCGGCCGAGGCCAGCAGGGCCTCGGCCAGCACGCTCATGGCACCCACCGGTGTCTTGAGCTCGTGGCTGACGTTCGCGACGAAGTCGCGCCGGGTGGCTTCCATGCGTGCGTGCTCGGACTGGTCGTCGATGTAGACGACGGCGAAGCGCCGGTCGTCGTCGGTCAGCAGCCGCACCTTGCCGCGCACCGAGATGCCCGACCGGCCCGGATTGGCGACCTTGAGCGGTGAGAGGTCCACCTCGACGTCCTGACCGGTCTCGAAGACGCGCTGGGCGGCCTGCCAGGCCCGGTCGTCGAGGATGCGGTCGCGGACCACGTTGAGCTCGACGGCCCGGTCATTGCTGTAGACGACGTCGTTGAAGGTGTCGACGACCGCGACGCCCATCGGCGACAGGGACGTGATGTGCTGCAGCATCTGCGAGACCGTCATGCCCGCCGCGTCCGCAGCACGCCGTTGCCGGCGGGCCACGATGCGGGGCACCACGGTGACGCCCACTGCCACGCCTGCGATCAGCGTGAGGAGCGACACGAGCGCCGTCAGCAGTAACGCCGACACCAAGCTCACGCGAAAATCGTACGCATCCGGTGAACGTCAGCCCAGCAGCGAACGGCCGATTCGAGACATGTCACACGAGGAAAGACAGGTGTTCGGCTGTCGTTAACCCGGCCGATACCGCCTGCTCGATCACTTCTCACCTGAAACGCCGAAACCGCATTCCGTCAGGAAAAGTGCGAGTGCACGCCTGCTGGAATGCGGTTTCGGCGGAATCCGGGTGTCGGCTACTTCTTCGCGCCCTGGGCGGCGACGGCGGCCGCACCGGCTGCGGCCGCCTCGGGATCGAGGTACTCACCGCCGATCTTGACGGGCTTGAGGTTCTCGTCGAGGTCGTAGCGCAGCGGGATGCCGGTCGGGATGTTGAGGCCGACGACCTCCTCGTCGGACATGCCGTCGAGGTACTTCACCAGCGCGCGCAGCGAGTTGCCGTGGGCGGCGATCAGCACGGTCTTGCCCGCCTTCAGATCGGGCAAGATCGCGCTCTCGTAGTACGGCACGAACCGCTCGACGACGTCTTTGAGGCATTCGGTCAACGGGCCGCCGTCGATGTCGGCGTAGCGCGGATCGGCGTCCTGGCTGTACTTGCTGCCCTTCTCGATGGGCGGCGGCGGGGTGTCGTAGCTGCGGCGCCACGCCATGAACTGCTCTTCGCCGTACTTCTCCTTGGTCTCGGCCTTGTCCAGGCCCTGCAGCGCGCCGTAGTGGCGCTCGTTGAGCCGCCAGTCGCGGTGCACCGGGATCCACAGCCGGTCGGCGGCGTCGAGCGCGAGGTGCGCGGTGGTGATGGCCCGGCGCAGCAGTGACGTGTAGAGCACGTCGGGCAGGACGCCCTGCTCGGCCATCAGTTGGCCGCCGCGGACGGCCTCGGCCCGGCCCTTGTCAGTGAGGTCGACGTCCACCCAACCGGTGAACAGGTTCTTCTCGTTCCACTGGCTCTCACCGTGGCGGAGCAGGATCAGGGTCGCCATGGACCTGATCTTCTCATGCGCCCGCGAGGGCCTGCTCGGCTACTTCTCGTCGATGAGGTGCTCGAAGGCCTTGAGGTTCTTGAGCGACTCGCCGCGCGAGACCCGCCACTCCCATTCCTTCTGGATGGACGAGCGAAAACCCAACTCCAGCAACGTGTTGAAGTCAGAATCGACGGCTTCGAGCACCTGGCCGAGCACGCGGTCGATCTCGTCGGGCGTCACCGAGTGCAGCGCCATGCGCCCCACGAGGTAGATGTCGCCGACGTTGTCGAGCGTGTAGGCGACACCGTAGAGCCTGCGGTTGCGTTTGAGCAGGAACCGGTAGACGCCCTCGTGGTTCTCGTCGGGTTTGCGGCACACGAACGCCTCGACCCGAACGGAGTGCTCGCCGATGCTCAACAGCGTGTTGGTCTTGAGCTTGCGCTCACCGGGCAGCTCGACGACGATGCCCGGCAAGCTGCCTTTCGCGCCCTCGTGGAAGTGGTAGTTGAGCTCATGCTCGACGAGGGTGTCCTCGATGATCTTCCTGACATTCACGTGCGTACTCCCCTGCGCATCGAGAACCGGCGTCCGGAACGCCGCGCGGCGGGTCTGGGATGACGGGCCCGGTAGTCACTCATGGCCCGGCTGTAGCTGGCGAGCAGCGCGTCGACGGTGTGCGCCCACGAGAACTGAGCGGCGTGTTCGGCGGAGGCGCGGCTCAGCGCGGCGGGCTCGCGGTCGAGCACCTCGCTGATGGTGTCGGCCCAGTCGCCGATGTCGTGGCCGTCGACGAGTGCCCCGCTGACGCCGTCGGCCACCGCGACCGGCAGTCCGCCGACGGCCGCGGCGACGACGGGCGTGCCGCACGCCTGCGCCTCGACGGCGACCAGGCCGAACGACTCGGAGTAGCTCGGCACCGCGACCAGATCGGCCGCCCGGTACACGTTGACCAGTTGTTCGCGGCTCTGCGGCGGGAGGAACGTCACCCGGTCACTGATACCCAGTTCGTCGGCGAGCCGAACCAGCGTGTCCGGTTGGGCAAGTCCCGATCCGGAGGGTCCACCGGCGATCAGCACGCGCACGCCGGGCAGTTTCGCCGCGGCACGCAGCAGGATGTCGGGGGCCTTGAGCGGCTGGATGCGGCCCACGAACGCCACGATCTTCTGGTCGGTGGGAAGCCCGAACACCGCGCGCGCCGCGTCGCGCGAACCGGGGGTGAACACGTCGAGATCGACGCCGGGGTGCACGACGTCGATGCGTGAGCGGTCGGCATTGTGCAACGAGACCAGTTGCTGCGCTTCGACTTCGGTGTTCACGATGAGGCGGTCGGCCTCGTCGACCACCTGTTGTTCGCCGACCGCGCGCAGCGGCGGCTCGGGTGCGTCGCCCGCGGCGAGTGCGGCGTTCTTGACCGCGGCCAGCGTGTGCGCGGTGTGCACCAGCGGCACGGCCCAGCGGTCGCGCGCCAGCCACCCGACCTGGCCGGACAGCCAGTAGTGCGAATGCACGACGTCGTAGTAGCCGGGCTCGTGGGTCGCCTCGGCGCGCAGCACACCCGCGGTGAACGCGCACAGCTGCGTGGGCAGATCGTTCTTGTCGAGGCCTTCGAACGGGCCGGCCACGACGTTGCGCACCAGCACACCGGGCGCCACAGGCACGACCGGCGCATCGGCCGACGACGTGGCCCTGGTGAAGACCTCGACCTCGACGCCACGCCGGGCCAGTTGCAGCGCGGTCTGCAACACGTAGACGTTCATGCCGCCCGCGTCGCCGGTGCCCGGCTGCGCCAGCGGAGAGGTGTGTACCGACAACACCGCCACGCGGCGGGGGGTCTCGAGGTCTGTCGCTAGACGCACATCGTCATGTCTACACCGCCGCAGCGCGGCGGGTCTGAGCGCGCCTCATGGCGCCGATCGGGTCGGCGTAAAGTCCGCCGAGCGACACGACGCCGGCACCGGCCTCCTGCACCCGATTTCCGAAGGCGGTCAGGCGGATATCGCGCGGGCCGAGCATCGAGCGCTCGGCGAACGCGGCCTCGACCGCTTCCATGCCCTCGGGGTACTCGGTGAAGGCCTGACCGCCGACCACCAGTTCGTCGGGGTTGAGCATGTCGCGCAGCAGCGCGACGGCCTCGCCGAGCACGCGGGCGCGGTCGGCGAGGAGTTCGACGGCCTTCTCGTTGCCGCCGCGCGCCGCGCGCAGCACGGCGGGCAGGGTCGAGGCCGGACCTTCGGCAGGCACGATACGCAGCCGGCGCGCGGCGTTGAGCACGGCCTCGTCGCTCACGGTCGATTCGAGTTGTCCTGTGCCGCCGAGCAGTTCGGAGCGCGCGGGCAGGCCCGCGATGGTGCCGGGCCCGCTGGCCGGGGAGTGCACGCGACCGTCGATGGACAGCGCGTAGCCGACGGTCTCGCGGGCGTAGACATACAGGCTGGTGCGCGATGCGCCGCCGGCGTTCTCGGCGCGACGGCCGCTCAGCAGCAGTTCGGCGCCTGCCATCGCGTCGACGTGCGAGGCCATCGAGACCGGCAGGCCGAGGGCCTCGGCCAGCACGGGGCCCACCGGGGCGTCGGCCCAGCCGAGCCGCGGGTGATCGAGGTAGCCGGTGGCGCTGTCGACCACACCACCTGCGGCGACGCCGACCCACAGGGGACGACGACGATGCCAGCGGCTCAGGTAGCGCCGTGCGCTCGAGGCCAGGGTGGCAAGCGCGGCGGCCTGCGTACCCGTCGGCGTCGGGGTCTCGACCACGTCGAGCGTGCGGCCGAGCAGATCGGTGGCGACGATCGCGGTGGTCTTGGCGCCGATGTGCACGCCGAGGGTCAGGTACGGCTCGTGGTTGACCTCGACCGGGACACGCGGGCGACCGATTGCGCCGGACACTGCGAGATCGGCGCGCTCACGCAGCACACCGGCCTCAAGCAGTGCCGTGACCTGGCGGTTCACGGTCGCGATGCTCAGCGAGGTGTGCTGGGCGATGACATCACGGGCGATCGGGCCGCGCAGGCGGACGGCGTTGAACACCGAGGCCGCGGCCGCGTCGGGAACCTTCAGCGACGGCGCCACGATGTGCAGCAGTCGCGACTGCGGCAGACGGGCACCGGCCGACGGCAGCGACCGGGTGGCGCGAGCCGAACCGCGCGGGGCGCGACGGACGGTGGTGGAGAGGGGGGCCGGGGTGACGATTGCGGCGGTCATGCGATTGGTCCTCACTGGTTGTCGGCTGGTGGGTTCGAGGCCACACCTGGCGACTCAGCAGGACGGGAAAAGGCGTCCGGGCGCAGTCAGGCGCGGCAGTGTGCGCAACAACAACACGCACACTGCGCGAAACAGCGCTGGGACTTCCGGGTCACGTAGGTGAACTTAGCACGCCATCTACAGTTGGGTGAATGTCGACACCACACTCAGATCGTCCGGTCGCCGTGGTCACCGGCGCCAGCGCCGGCATCGGCGCCGCAACCGCGAAAACCCTTGCCTCGCTGGGCTTTCACGTGATCTGCGCGGCCCGCCGGGCCGACCGGATCGACGCGCTCGCCAAGGAGATCGACGGGACCGCCGTTGTGGCGGACGTCACAGATGACGAATCGGTCAACGCGCTGGCCGCGCAACTGGACCGGGTGGACGTGCTGGTGAACAACGCCGGCGGCGCCAAGGGACTCGCGCCGGTCTCCGACGCCGACCTCGACCACTGGCGCTGGATGTGGGAGACCAACGTGCTGGGCACATTACGCGTCACCCGAGCCCTGCTGCCCAAGCTCATCGACTCGGGCGACGGGCTGATCGTCACGGTCACCTCGATCGCGGCGTTCGAGACCTACGACGGCGGGGCGGGTTACACGTCGGCCAAGCACGCCCAGGGCGCATTGCACCGCACACTGCGTGGTGAACTGCTCGGAAAACCCGTGCGGCTCACCGAGATTGCGCCAGGAGCCGTGGAGACGGAGTTCTCCCTGGTGCGCTTCGACGGAGACCGCGAGCGCGCCGACAACGTCTACAAGGGCATCACACCGCTCGTTGCCGAGGACATCGCCGAGGTCATCGGGTTCGTCGCGTCACGGCCGTCGCACGTCAACCTCGACCAGATCGTGATCCGGCCGCGCGATCAGGCGCCCAACGGCCGCTTCAACCGCCGGACCTAGCGGCCGGACCTATCCGCCGGGCGCAGGCTCGGGCGGCGCCGTCGTCGTCGGCGTCCCCGACAACGTCGGGGCGTCGCTCGGCGTCGCGGGCGCCGACGCCGGGATGTCGGACGGCGCGCGCGTATCGGACAACGCCGACATCGACTTCCACTCGTCCCAGTCCACGGCCCAGTCCCAGATGTCGCCGTCGGCGTAGGACAGCTGGATGCGGGTTCCGGTGACCTCTACCGGGTCGCCGTAGATGGCGCTGTTGAAGTACTGCTGTGAGTTCTCCAGGTTCAGGTTGATGCAACCGTTGGTGACGTTGGTGTTGCCCTGCGCGCCGATGCTGTTCGGGTTGCAGTGGATGAACTCGCCGTTGTTGGAGATCCGCACCGCGAACCGCTCGTGCACGTTGGCGTAGCCGGCCGCGGGGTTGGTCATGTAGAAGTCCTCGTACTTCTCGGTGACCACGTGGATGCCGCTGCGCGTGACGTTGCGGTCCAGGTCGCCCTCGCCGTAGCTGCACGGGAAGTCCATGATGACCGCGCCCGCGCCGTCGAGCACCTGGATGCGGTGCGACGACGCCTCGGCCTTGACCACCTGCTTGCGCCCGATCTCGAAGTCGAGGGTGGCATCGGCCGCACCGTAGGCGCCGTCGCCGAACTCGACGCCGTACAGCGGCGCCTTGACGTGGACCTTGGTGCCGGCCGGGAAGTACTCGCGGCTGCGCCAGTGCACGCGCGATCCGGCGGCCTCGTCGGGCAGCCAGGCCCAGCTGCCCTCGACCGGCGGTTCGGTGACGACGCTGAGCGCCCGTTCGACGGTGGCGCGGTACTGGTCGTCGATCGAGGCGTCGAACTGCAGGATGATCGGCGCGGCGACGCCGACCACCTGGCCGTCGGCGAGCTGGAATTGACCGCTGACCTGGGTCTGCGGGGTCACCGTGGTGAACTTGCCCTCGATGGGCACGGTCTTGCCGTCCTCACCGACCACCGACCCGGACCAGGTGTAGGTGGCGTCGTAGCCGAGCGGTTCGGTGATGGTGAACGCCGTGCGGTCCTGGTTGAGCCTGCCGCTGACGACCTTGCCCGAGGCGTTGGTCAGCGCGATCTTCTGGATCCAGCCGTCGGAGATCTCGATGCCCACTTCGGACGTGGGCAGTACGTCGACGGTGTCGGGCTCGGGGCTGTACTTGAGCGTCGGCTCGGCGGGTGCGGCCTCGGGCTCGTCCTGGCTGCTCAGCGGCGTCTTGCCGGAGCACGCGGCCAGCACGCCTGCACCCATGCCCACCGCGAGTGCCGTCAGGGCGCGCCGCCGGTTCATCAACGGCGCTGGGGCCTGTCTGTCGGCCGATATCTCGGCCTGGTCATCACCGGCGGGGCTCACGTGGATCTAGGGTACCGACAGCACGCACCCCAGCAGAATCGGTTCTGGTGTGAGTTCGATCCCGAACACGTCGAGCACGCCCGCCCGGACCGTGCCTGCCAGGGCCATCACGTCGGCCGTGGTGGCCTGGCCGCGGTTGGTCAGCGCCAGCGCATGCTTGGTGGACAGCCGTGCCCGCGCCCCCTCACCGGGGTAGCCCTTGCCGAAGCCCGCGCGCTCCACGAGCCAGCCCGCGGCGAGTTTCACCCCGTCCGGCGCGGGATAGTTGGGCACCGGCCCGGCGCCCGCATCGCGCGCGATGCGCTCGACGCGCTCGAAGTCGGCGTGCGTCACGACGGGGTTGGTGAAGAACGAGCCGACGCTCCAGGTGTCGTGGTCGGGATGGTCCGGATCGGGGTCGACCACCATGCCCTTGCCGGTCCGCAGCCGCAGCACGGCGTCGCGCACGCGCAGCGGGTCGGTGCGCTCCCCCGGTTCCACGCCCAGCGCCGTCGCCAGTTCGCGGTACCGCACCGGGGCGCTGCGACCCGCGGCGTCCAGACCGAACTCGACCTCGAGCACGATGACCGCGTCGGAGTGTTTCAGCACGCTCGTGCGGTATCCGAAGCGCAGCTCTTCGGTTGTCGCCCAACGGTCTTCACCGGTACGACGGTCCAGCAGCCGCACCCGTGTGATGGTGTCGGCGACCTCGGCGCCGTACGCGCCGACGTTCTGCACCGGCGTCGCACCGGCCGAGCCGGGGATGCCCGACAGGCACTCCAGCCCGCCCAGGCCGTGCGCGAGCGAGGTCACCACGACGTCGTCCCACAGCGCGCCGGCCTCGGCACGCACACGGTCGCCGTCGACGGTGATCTCGGTGTTGGCGATGCGCACGACCGTGAGATCGGTCAGGTCGTCGGCCAGCACCACGTTGGACCCGCCGGCGAGGATCAGCAGCGGCTCGTCGTCGGCGGTCAGTGCGCGCAACACCCCGATGAGCTGTTCGGTGCTGGTGCATGTGAGCATCCGCCGCGCCACGGGCCCGATCCGCAGCGTGGTCAGCGGGGCCAGCGGAACCGCCTCCGCGATCTCCACGCCGGCAACATGCGAACTGGCCACGGCCGCTAACGGTAGCCTGACCAGCTATGCCGCGATCATTCGACATGGCCACCGAGTACGACGGCAGCGTCGAACAGGTGCTCCGGGCGTTCGGTGACGAACGCTACTGGCGGGCGCGGCTCGCCGATTCCGGAGCCGACGAGGCGATCCTGGACACCCTGACCGTCGACGCCGACGGCGGTATCGACGTGGTGACCACGCAGGTGCTGCGCTCGGATCGGCTACCCGGGCTGGTGTCGCAGTTCCATCCCGGCGACCTGAGCATCCGCCGCGAGGAGACGTGGCAGCCGGTCCGCGACGGGCGGACCAGCGGCAAGGTCGCGGGGTCGATTCCAGGGGCGCCGGTGTCGCTGACCGGGACCATGGCGCTCGAACCGTCGGGCGCGGGCGCACGCCTGTCGGTGCGCACCACGGTCGAGGTGCGGGTGCCGCTCGTCGGCGGCAAGATCGAGAACTTCATCGGCAGCCAGCTCGTGGACCTGCTGGTCGCCGAACAACGCTTCACCACGGTGTGGATCACCGAGAACGCCTGATTACTGCCGTAGCGTCGAATCCATGAGCCGCCGCCGCGAACACCCAATGGCGTTCACCGCACCGCCTGAGGCGGTGTTCGCGGCCTTCGCGGGCGAGGACTACTGGCAGGCGATGATGGCCCGCTACCGCGAACACACGCAGGAGTCGGAGATCACCGCGTTCACCTCGGGCGACGACGGCATCGACGTCTCGTTCCGCCAGGTGCTGACCCGCTCGGAGCTGCCCGGGATCGTGCGCAAGGTGATCCCGGTCGACATGGTCATCGAGCGCCACCAGCACTTCACCGCGTTCAACGCCGTCAACGGCACCGCCGCGGGTCACTTCGAGGCGACGGTGCCGCGCACCCCGGGCCGCCTCGACGGCACCTATGCGCTCATCGGGACCTCCACGGGCAGCCGGCTCGTGGTTACCGGCCGTGCCAAGGTGTCGGTGCCGCTGGTCGGCGGAAAGCTCGAGGACCTGGTCCTCGAATCCATGAAGAACCTGCTGACGCTGGAGGAGGCGTTCACCGCTGACTGGCTCGCCCAGCACTCCTAAGCCGGTGGGCGCCGTCACCCGCGGCACCACCGGTTACAACCGGTTGCGTCGCAGCGACCGCTGGCTGGTCCACGAACCGCGCGTCCGCACGGCGCTGCGCAGCGCGAGCGATCCCCTGGTGATCGACCTCGGATACGGCGCGTTGCCCATCACCACCCTCGAGCTCGCGTCGCGGCTGCAGATCGTGCGGGCCGACCTGCGGGTCGTGGGCCTGGAGATCCATCCGGAACGCGTCGCGACCGCCCGGGCGCTGGCCGCCCCGACGGTGCAGTTCGCGCTCGGCGGGTTCGAACTGGCCGGGTTGCGGCCGGTGCTGGTGCGGGCGTTCAACGTGCTGCGCCAGTATCCCGTCGAGGCGGTGCCCGACGCCTGGGCCACCATGCGCCGGCAGCTCTCACCGGGTGGGCTGATCGTCGACGGCACGTGCGACGAGCTGGGGCGACGATGCTGCTGGGTGCTGCTCGACGCCGACGGCCCGGTGAGCCTGACCCTCGCGTGCGACCCGTTCGCCATCGAGCGCCCGTCCGACCTCGCCGAACGCCTGCCCAAGGTGCTGATCCACCACAACGTCGCCGGCCAGCCCATCCACACGTTGCTCACGGCCGCCGACCGGGCGTGGGCCAGCGTGGCCGGGCACGGCGTGTTCGGTCCGCGCGTGCGCTGGCGCGCGATGCTGGAGTTGTTGCGTGACGAGGGCTTCGGTGTGCAGCCGCCGCGGCGGCGGATGCGCGACGGGGTCCTCACGGTCAGCTGGCAGACCATCGCGCCCCTGAAGAATTAGGCTGGAGTGATGCGGATCGCTCTCGCCCAGATCACCACCGGTACGGACCCGTCGTCGAATCTGGAGCTGGTCGAGTCCTACACCCGGCGCGCCGCCGGCCACGGCGCGCGACTGGTGCTGTTCCCCGAGGCCACGATGTGCCGGTTCGGGGTGCCGCTGGGCCCGGTGGCCCAACCGCTCGACGGGCCGTGGGCGCGCGCCGTGCGCGACATCGCAGCGCGTGCCGGTGTGGTGGTGGTCGCGGGCATGTTCTCGCCGAGCGACGACGGCCGCGTCACCAACACGCTGATCGCCGCGGGCGCGGGCGTGGACACCCACTACCACAAGATCCACCTGTACGACGCGTTCGGTTTCACCGAATCACGCACCGTCGCACCGGGTTTCACGCCGACGACGATCACCGTCGACGGCGCGCCGGTCGGCATCACCACGTGTTACGACATCCGTTTCCCCGAGTTGTACGTCGAGCTCGCGCGTCGCGGTGCCCAGCTGATCACGGTCCACGCGTCGTGGGGCTCCGGGCCAGGCAAGCTGGATCAGTGGACGCTGCTCGCGCGCGCCAGGGCACTCGACACGACCGGTTACATCGCCGCGGTCGATCAGGCCTATCCCGGTGACGAGATCGCCAAGGCCGGCCCCACGGGTGTCGGCGGAAGCCTGGTCGCCTCCCCCACCGGGGATGTGCTGGCCTCCGCGGGCGCCGAACCCGAGCTGCTGACCGTCGACATCGACCTCGACGCCGCGACGCGCGTCAGGGACACCGTCGCCATTCTGGACAACCGGTCGGCGCTGGCGGGGCTCAGCTGAACCTCGGTGGACATCAAGTCGCTCACAGGTTGCTCAGCCCGGTAAGGCACAATCGCTGGCGTGACCGATCCCTGGGCTCGACCCACCGACCAGGCCCCGCAAGCATCATCGCCGCAGCCCCAGCCGGGTCTGCCCCCGCAGGACCCCCAGCCGACGCCGCCCGGCGCACCGCCGCACGCAGGCGCGCCCGGCCAGCCGGTGCAGCCCGGAGCACCTGCCGAGCCGCCCAAGGGCTCGTCTCCCAAGTCGAAGGTCAAGAGCCTGCTGTCCGACCCGCTGTCGGTGGTGCTGGTGGTGGTGATCGTGCTGGCGCTGGTGGTCGCGGGCGTACTCGGCGGTGAGCTGTACGCGCGCAACCGCGCCGACAGCATCGTCGCCGGGATCGTCTCGTGCGTCGTCGAGGACGATGTGAAGGCGTCGTTCGACCCGCTGCCGCCGTTCCTGCTGCAGCACATGTCGGGTCACTACACCAACATCAACATCGAGACCGCGGGCAACCAGATCCGCGAGGCCAAGGGCATGAAGGTCGCGCTGGACATCCGCGATGTCCGCCTTGAGGACACGCCGACCTCGACCGGCACGGTCGGCTCGCTCAACGCCGACATCACGTGGTCCACCGAAGGCATCCGGCAGACCGTGGCCGACATGGTGCAGCTGCCGTTCATCGGTTCGGCGATCTCCGACGTCAAGACCAATCCGTCGGCGGGCACCATCGAGCTCAAGGGGCTCATCGGCACCATCACCGCGCGCCCGCGCGTGGTCAACAAGGGCCTGTCACTGCAGATCACCGAGCTCAGCGCGATCGGCCTGTCCTGGCCGCGCGAGACGCTGCAGCCCATCCTGGACAGCTTCACCTCGCAGCTGACCGAGAACTACCCGATGGGTATCCACGCGGATTCGGTGCAGGTCACCGACAGCGGTGTGGTCGCCCGGTTCTCGACGCAGAACGCCGCGATGCCCAAGGGCGAAGAGGATCCCTGCTTCGCGGGGATCTGACCTTTCGGTCTGACCGGCCGACAGGCCGGGCCGACGCTCAGGCCGAGCCGAACCCGTCGAGCACCGCGCGTGAGCCGGACAGGCCCAGCCGGGTGGCTCCCGCGTCGAGCATGGCCGCGGCCTGCTCGGCGGTGCGGATCCCGCCGCTGGCCTTGACCCCGAGGCGCTCGCCGACGGTGCGCGCCATGATCTCGACCGCCTGCACCGACGCGCCGCCGGACGGATGGAAACCCGTGGAGGTCTTCACGAAGTCGGCTCCCGCGTCGCGCGCGACCCGGCACACGTCGGCGAGCAGCGGTTCTCCCGAGAACTCCAGGAGCGCCGCCGACTCGACGATGACCTTGAGCGTCGCCGCGCGCACGGCCTTGCGGACCGCGGTGATGTCGGCGGACACGGCGTCCAGATCCCCGGCGAGCGCAGCACCGACGTCGATCACCATGTCGATCTCGGCGGCGCCCGCCGCGACCGCGAGTTCGGCCTCGGTCGCCTTGATGCCGGGCACGTGCTTACCGGACGGGAAGCCGGCCACCGCGGCGATCGCCAGGCCCGACGGCGCGACGCCTGCGGCGACCGACACCAGCGGCGGTGATACGCAGACCGCGAAGACTCCCAGGTCAGCCGCCTCGTCGACGAGGGCTGTGACGTCGGACGGCGTCGCCTCCGGCTTGAGCAGGGTGTGGTCGACGAGCGCAGCGACCTGCGCGCGCGTGTAGTCGGTCATCAGAAAGGCTCCTCGGTGCCGCCCGGATTGCACCCGGTCGCGGCCATCTCTTCCGGCGAGACCTCGGGTCGCCACGGCTCCAGGTTCCAGCTGGTCTTCCCCGGCTCGACGAGTTCGGCGAACGTCCAGTGGCACACGAACTGTTCTCGCATGCCGGCGATGTCGGCGTCCGGTGAGAGCGCCAGCACCTGCCGCCACGCCTCGTCGGCCAGCGCGGCGCCGCCCGGTTGGCGCGACAGCTCGCGCGCCGACGCCGTGGGGTACACGCGCAGGCTCGACAGGTCGCCCCATTTGGCCCATTCGACGTGGTCGACGTACGGCGTCGAGTCCTCGGCGTGAGCCGTCGGCACCCATGCGAGCGCAGCCGTCAGCACAACACTTGCCACGGCAGGCGCGGCGAACGAAAGTCGCATCTACTCAGCGCGACTTTCCTTGGATCTCAAGCAATTTCGGCCGGACGTCCACCAGGTACACGCCCGTGGCGCAGGCCGAGATCGCGGCACCGAACGCGTCACGCAGCAACAGCAGCAGGAGCAGTCCGACACCGAGGATGATCAGCCACACGGGCTTGGTCAGTTTGCCGGTCGCCGTATAGGCGTCCGGGCGTTGCATGGCCGCATGCACCAAGGCATAGACGCCCACAAAGAACACCAGGGCGACGAGTACCAAAATAATGACGCCCGCAAGGTCGGCAAGTATCACCTCACCAGCCTATGCGGGCGCCATCGTCAACGTCGAATGACGTCTGTACATCCCCCTCGCGTCGCGTTTCGGCGAACTACTTCTGGGTGACCTTCTTGGCCGGGGCCTTGGCCGCGCTCTTGGCCGGAGCAGCCTTCTTGGCGGGGGCGGCCTTCTTGGCGGGGGCGGCCTTCTTGGCGGCCGGGGCGGCAGCCTTCTTGACCGGCTCGGCGGTCTCGGCGGCAGCCTCCGAAGCGGTCTCGGCCGCGGCCTCGGCACGCTTCGGCAGTTCGACGCCCACCAGCTTGGCGGCACGCTCGCCGACCGCGCGGGTCTGCGACGCCACGGTGCCCAGGGCCTCCTGGGTCAGCTCGACGGCCTGGTCGGTGTAGGTCTCGACGCGGGTAGCGGCCTCTTCGAGCGCAGGCTGATTGCGCAGGCGCTCCAGCGCCGCCTCGCCACGCTCGACGAGCTTGTTGTAGGTCGCGGTGGCCTGGTCGGCGTAGCTCTCGGCGGCCTTGCGCAGCTCTTCGGAGTTCAGCTTCTTGCGCAGTTCGTCGGAGTTCAGCTTCTCGCGCAGCTCACCGAACTGGCTGGGCAGCTCCTCCTGCAGCTTGGTCAGGCGCGCGCGGCTCTCCTCGACGCGGGCCTCGGCGTCGCTGCGGGCCTCCCCGGCACGCTCGAGCAGGGTCGCGATGATCTCGTTGACCGTGGCCAGCGCCAGATCCGCGGCGCCGACGGCGGCGAGCAGCGGAGCCTTGAGCTCTTCTACGGTGGGTTGGGTGTTGTCAGCCATGTCGTTGTTCCTTTCTGCGGACTGTGTGTGCGGGATGTCCCGCAGTTGTCAGTTGTGTGTGCATGTTTCGGTCGGTGTCAGTCAGTAGCCGGCTCCTCATCTGGTGAGGGAATCGCCGCGGGACCTTCGGGCTCACCCGCGGCTTCGTTCTGCTGGCGAAACGACGTGTAGATGTCGAGCAGCACCTGCTTCTGGCGCTCGGTGATGCTCACGTCGTTGACGATGGCGTCGCGGACCTCGCTGGGTTCGCTGGGTTCCAGGATCCCGGCGCGGACGTAGAGCACTTCCGCGGACACCCGCAGCGCCTTCGCGATCTGGTTGAGCACGTCGGCGGAAGGTTTCCGCAATCCCCGCTCGATCTGGCTGAGGTAGGGATTGCTCACACCGGCCTTCTCGGCCAGCTGACGCACCGATACCTGCGCCGCTTCGCGCTGAGCCCGGATGAAGCTGCCGATGTCCTGCGCAGCGTTGGAGACCACTGCCGCGAGATTCTCATCCTGCGCCATTGAAGCCCCCTCATAGCTCGGTATCCGATGTCGACGAATACAGGCTACGTGCGAGTGCTAACTTTTGCAAGCACTAGTTAGCGCAGGTCAGAAGAGCAGCTGGGCTACCGAGTAGATCACCAGGCCCGCGAGCGCACCGACCACGGTGCCGTTGATGCGGATGAATTGCAGATCGCGTCCCACGTGGAGTTCGATGCGCCGGCTGGCCTCGTCGGCGTCCCAGCGCTCGATGGTCTCGGTGATGATCGCGGTGATCTCCACGCCGTATTCGGTCACCAGATGCTGCGCGGCGCGGATGATCCAGTTGTCCACCTTGTCGCGCAGTTCGGCGTCATCGCGCATCGATTCACCGATGCGCACCACCGAATCGGCGATGCGGGTGCGCAACGCCGACGACGGATCGTCGACCGACTCCAGGACGATGCGCTTTGCTGCGGTCCACGCCGTCTCGGCCGCCCTGGCGACCTCGTCGCGCGCCATGATCTGTTCCTTGACGTTCTCGGCGCGTTGGATGGTCGCCGGGTCGTTCTGCAGATCGTCGGCGAACTCGAACATGAACCGCGTCGCAGAGCGGCGCAGTTCGTGATCGGGATTGCGCCGCACCTTGTCGGTGAAATCCATCAGCTCGCGGTGGATCCGGTCTCCGACGAGGTGGTCGACCCAGCGCGGCGACCAGGTCGGTGAATCGCGTTCGATGACCCGCTCGATCACCTCACCCGCGTTGAGCGACCACTGGAAGGCCCGGTCGCACAACAGCTGGATGAGCGCCTCCTGGCGGCCCTCGGCGAGCAGCGACGCCAGCACCCGTCCGATCGGCGGGCCCCACTGCGGCTCGGCGATGCGTTTGACGATCATGCGGTCGAGCACATGCTGCACGTCCTCGTCGCGCAGCATCTCCACCCCGACGCGCAGCACGGTCGCGGTCTCGGCGGCCACCCGCTCGGCGTGCGCCGGATCGGACAGCCACTTGCCCACCCGGCCGGCCACCTGCGCGTCACGCAGTTTGGCGGCCACCACATCCGGGGACATGAAGTTCTCGCGGACGAAGGTTCCCAGCCCCTCGCCGAGTTGATCTTTCTTACGCTTGATGATCGCGGTGTGCGGGATGGGCAACCCCAGCGGGTGCTTGAACAATGCCGTGACGGCAAACCAGTCAGCAAGCGCGCCGACCATGCCGGCCTCGGCTGCCGCCCGCACGTAGCCCACCCACGGCGCGGCACCGTGGGATTGCGCCCACGTGCACAGCAGAAAAATGACGGTGGCGCCGACCAGGAAACTCAGCGCCACCACCTTCATCCGCCGTAAACCCCGCCTGCGCTCGGCGTCTGCCGCCGTATCGGCACCGGCGAGGGTCTCGGCGAAGCTCGGCCGTGCGGCGGGCAACGCGTGCTGATCCGCATCCATTCGATGTGCCACATTTCCATCATCCGCCACCGCACCAACATCCCCGTCAACCCGTGAACCGAATCCTGGCGAATCGCCGTAGTATCGAGGTGACCTAGGGAACGGAAACTACTGCGAAAGTGGCACAGCAGACTCCACCGGCGACGGTGAAGACCGATGGACGCAAACGGCGCTGGCACCAACACAAGGTGGAGCGTCGTAATGAATTGGTGGACGGCACCCTCGAAGCCATCCGCCGCCGGGGCAGCAACGTCAGCATGGACGAGATCGCCGCTGAGATCGGCGTGTCCAAGACCGTGCTGTACCGCTACTTCGTGGACAAGAACGATCTCACCACCGCGGTGATGATGCGGTTCGCACAGACCACGCTGATCCCCAACATGGCGGCCGCGCTGTCGTCGAACCTCGACGGGTTCGCTCTCACACGCGAGATCATCCGTGTCTACGTCGAGACCGTCGCCGCCGAGCCCGAACCGTACCGGTTCGTGATGGCCAACAACTCCGCGAGCAAGAGCAAGGCCGTCGCCGATTCCGAGCAGATCATCGCGCGCATGCTCGCGGTGATGCTGCGCCGCCGCATGGCCGAGGTCGGCATGGACACCCGCGGTGTCGAGGCCTGGGCGTTCCACACCGTCGGCGGTGTCCAGCTCGCCACGCACTCGTGGATGTCGAACCCGCGGATGACCTCCGACGAGCTGATCGACTACCTGACCATGCTGTCGTGGTACGCGCTGTGCGGCATCGTCGAGGTCGGCGGATCGCTGGAGAAGTTCAACTCGCAGCCGCATCCATCGCCGATTCCGCCGCGTCACCTGCTTGACTGACCGGATGTCCGATTTCGACGACGATGACCTCGCCGGGGACCTGCCCACGCTGTGGACCCATGAACCCCACGAACACTTGGCCTTCCGCCAGGGCGACCAGGTCAGCCGCATCAAAACCGATGGCACGCCGGGCTTTCGCGGTTCGAAGTCCGACGCCGCGACATTGCAGGTCGAGCGCAACCTGCGCCTGGCGTCGCTGCAGGAGATGCTCTACGCGCGTTCCAAGGCCGGTGACGACAACCGCTCGGTGCTCCTGATCCTGCAGGGCATGGACACCGCAGGCAAGGGCGGCATCGTCAAACATGTTGTGGGCGCGGCAAATCCGCAGGGCGTCCGGTACACGAGCTTCGGCAAGCCGACCGAGGAGGAACGCGCCCACCACTACCTGTGGCGAATCCGCAACGCGTTGCCGCCCGCGGGCCACATCGGTGTGTTCGACCGCTCGCACTACGAGGATGTGCTCATCGTCCGCGTCCACAACCTGGTACCGCCCGAGGTGTGGAGCGCCCGCTACGACGAGATCAACGAGTTCGAGCGCGAACTCGTCGACGCAGGCACCACCCTGGTGAAGGTCGCGATGTTCGTGTCGCTGGCCGAACAGAAGAAACGCCTCGCCGAACGCCTCGAACGTCCCGACAAGTACTGGAAGTACAACCCGGCCGACATCGACGAACGCCTGCTGTGGCCCAAGTACCAGGAGGCCTATCAGGCCATGCTGGAGAAGACCTCGACCGATCACGCGCCGTGGCACATCGTGCCGTGCAACCGGAAGTGGTACAGCAGGCTGGCCATCACCGAACTGCTCATCGAAGCGCTCAAGCGCCTCAACATGTCCTGGCCGCCACCGGATTTCGATGTCGAGGCCGAGAAGCGCAGGCTTGCCGAGGCGTAAGTTTCGCCGACACTACGCTTTCTTGCGCTGAATCCCCCGTTTTCTCGTCAACAACCGTAGCGTCGGCGAGCATGGAACCGGATGGCCCCCGCGCGCGTCGAATACCGGCATGGGGGACATCATCGTGGGGAGCGAGGCACTGTCGAGCGGGGTGCTCACCCGGTACGCGCTGCAGACCAGTTACCGCAAGCTGCACCGAAATGTCTATGTACCACGCGATTTCAGCCTCGATGCCCGTAGCCGCGCGAGGGCCGCATGGCTGTGGTCGGGCCGGACCGCGACGCTGGCCGGATACTCCGCCGCGGCGATGCTCGGCAGCAGGTGGCTACCGGACGACGCGCCTGCCGAACTCGCCCGCGTCCGCCACCCCTCCCTGCCGGGATTCGGATCCACACCGGCGTCATCGCCGACGACGAGATCTGCAGGGTCGGCGGCATGGACTGCACCACACCCGCACGCACGGCCTATGACCTCGGCCGTCGGCTACCGGTCGAGACCGGGGTGATCCGCCTCGACGCCCTGCTCAATGCCACCAAAACCGATGTCGCCGAGGTGATGTCGGTCGCCGAGCGGTATCGCGGAGCACGCGGCATCCGCAGGTTGCGCACCACACTGGATCTGGTCGATCCCGGTGCGGAGTCACCGCAGGAGACCCGGCTGCGGTTGGTGCTGGTGAGAGCCGGTCTGCCGCGCCCGGTCACTCAGATACCGGTGCTCGACGAGCGGGGTCGCGTGCGGCGTCGCATCGACATGGGGTGGCCGGATCGCATGGTCGGCGCGGAGTACGACGGAGCGCACCACTGGCAGGACCCTGCCGCCCACGCATCCGATATCGATCGGCTGGAATTCCTGGCCGCGTCGGGCTGGACGATCATCCGGGTGAGCCACGAACACCTGCGGTACCGGACGCCGGCGGTGATCGCCCGTGTCCGCGATGCCCTCGAATGCGCCGAGGCTACGGTTGTTCGCGCGAATTCGTGAGAATCACGCGAAAAACCGTAGCCTCGGCGACGGAAAAACCTACTTGACCAGCGTGAACTGGCCGACGTTGGTGATGCCGCGACGGAAGAAGTCGGCGCAGCCGGTGAGGTACTTCATGTAGCGGTCGTAGACCTCTTGGCCCTGCATGGCGATGGCCTCGTCCTTCTTGGCCTCGAGGTTGGCCGCCCACATGTCGAGCGTGCGGGCGTAGTGAGGCTGCAGCAGGTGGATGCGCTCGAGCTTGAAGCCCGAGTCCGCGGCGAGCTTCTCGATGTCCTCGACCGCGGGAAGCTGACCGCCCGGGAAGATCTCCTCGCCGATGAACTTCATGAACTTCAGGTCGCTGATCGTCAGCTTGATGCCGTTTTCGCGGAAGAACTTCTGGGTGTGCGCCAGGATCGTGTGCAGCAGCATGCGGCCGTCGTCGGGCAGGATGCTGTACGCACGCTCGAAGAACACCGGGTAGCGCTCGGCCTTGAAGGCCTCGAACGCGCCGATCGACACGATGCGGTCGACGGGCTCGTTGAACTCTTCCCAACCCTGCAGGCGGACTTCCACGCTGCGGTTGGTCTCGATCTTCGCGAGGCGCTCACGCGCGTAGTCCGACTGCGCCTTGCTAAGGGTGATGCCGATCACGTTCACGTCGTACTTGGTGACGGCCCGCTCCAGCGCGCCGCCCCAGCCGCAGCCGACATCGAGCAGGGTCATGCCCGGCTTGAGGTCCAGCTTGCCGAGTGCGAGATCGAACTTGGCGTTCTGCGACTCGTCGAGCGTCATGTCCTCGCGCTCGTAGTAACCGCAGGTGTAGCCCATGGTGGGGCCGAGGAACAGCGCGAAGAATTCGTTCGAAATATCGTAGATCGACTGCGATTCCTCGTAGTACGGCGCCAGTTCGGACTCGACGTTTGACATGCGACAGATAACCCTTTGCGTTTTTCGTCTTCTGAAGACTTGTACGGGCCGACGCGCATTTTGCGCAGGCTCTCGATGGAGCCGGGATGGCCTTCCTTTGGGAAGAGTAGCCAAGCGAAGCTCTCAGTGCCAGCTTGGCCCGCCCCCGCGTAATCAGCAGCTGATCAGTAGGTATAGAAGCCCTTGCCCGTTTTCTTGCCGAGCTGGCCGGCCTCGACCATGCGCAGCAGCAGTGGCGGCGCCGCGTACAGGGGCTCCTTGAACTCGTCGAACATCTTGTCGGCGATCAGCTTCAGCGTGTCGAGCCCTACCAGATCGGACAGGCGCAGCGGCCCCATCGGGTGCGACAACCCGGCCACCACGGCCTTGTCGACGTCCTCGATGGCGGCGACGCCACCTTCGACCATGCGGATTGCCGAGAGCAGGTACGGCACGAGCAGGAAGTTCACCACGAAGCCGGACCGGTCGGAGCACCGCACGACCTGCTTGCCCAGCACCGATCCGGCGAACTGCTCGACCCGGTCGGCCGCCGCCTCGGAGGTGACGAGTGTGGACACCAACTCGACGAGTGGCAGGACGGGCACCGGGTTGAAGAAGTGCAGGCCCAGCACGCGCTCGGGGTTCTCGGTGGACGCCGCGATCTTCATGATCGGGATGCTCGACGTGTTCGACGCCAGCACCGCGTCGGGGTCGGTGATCACGCGGTCGAGTTCGGCGAAGATCTCGCCCTTGATGTTCTCGTCCTCGATCACGGCCTCGATGACCAGCTGACGGTCGGCCATGTCGGCGAGGCTCGTGGTGAAGCGCAGCCGGCCCAGCGCCTCGTCCTTCTCACGCTCGGTGACCTTGCCCGCGCTCACGGCGCGCTCCAGCGACTTCGTGATGCGGTTGCGCCCGGCCGTCACGAAGGCGTCAGTGGTGTCGTAGACCAGGACGTCGACGCCCGCGCGGGCGGACACCTCGGCGATGCCGCTGCCCATCTGGCCGGCTCCGACGACACCTACTCGTTCGATTGCATTGCTCACTGCTTGTTTTCCTCCTCGCGTGCGGGCCGTTCAACTCTCGCATTCCGCAGACACGCGACAGGCCCCGCCCAAGAAACCTGAGCGGGGCCTGCGCTGTCAACACTTACCGGGTGGAGCCGTCACCGGTGGCTCAGTGGAACTGACCCTCTTCGGTCGAGCCCGCGAGCGCGGTGGTCGAGCTGTTGGGGTCGACCGTGGTGGCGATGCGGTCGAAGTAGCCGGCACCCACCTCGCGCTGGTGCTTGGTGGCGGTGTAGCCGCGCTCCTCGGCAGCGAACTCGCGCTCCTGCAGTTCGACGTACGCGCTCATCTGGTTGCGGGCGTAGCCGTAGGCCAGATCGAACATCGAGTAGTTGAGCGCGTGGAAGCCGGCCAGCGTGATGAACTGGAACTTGAAGCCCATGGCGCCCAGTTCCTTCTGGAACTTCGCGATGGTGGCGTCGTCGAGGTGCTTCTTCCAGTTGAACGACGGCGAGCAGTTGTAGGCCAGCATCTGGTCGGGGAACTCCGCCTTGACGCCCTCGGCGAACTTCTTGGCGAGCTCGAGATCCGGCGTGCCGGTCTCCATCCAGATCAGGTCGGAGTACGGCGCGTAGGCCTTGGCGCGCGCGATGCAGGGCTCCAGGCCGTTCTTCACGCGGAAGAAGCCTTCCTTGGTGCGCTCACCGGTGATGAACGGCTGGTCGCGCTCGTCGACGTCGGACGTGATCAGCGTGGCGGCCTCGGCGTCGGTGCGGGCGATGACGACGGTGGGCACGTCGGCCACGTCGGCCGCCAGGCGCGCCGAGGTCAGGGTGCGGATGTGCTGCTGGGTCGGGATCAGCACCTTGCCACCGAGGTGGCCGCACTTCTTCTCCGAGGCCAGCTGATCTTCCCAGTGCGAGCCCGCGACACCCGCGGCGATCATCGCCTTCTGCAGCTCGTAGACGTTGAGGGCACCACCGAAGCCGGCCTCGCCGTCGGCGACGATCGGAGCCAGCCAGTTCTCCACCGAGGTGTCGCCCTCGACCTTGGCGATCTCGTCGGCGCGCAGCAGCGCGTTGTTGATGCGGCGGACCACCTGCGGCACCGAGTTGGCCGGGTACAGGCTCTGGTCGGGGTAGGTGTGACCGGACAGGTTGGCGTCACCGGCGACCTGCCAGCCGGACAGGTAGATGGCCTTGAGGCCCGCGCGAACCTGCTGGACGGCCATGTTGCCGGTCAGCGCGCCGAGCGCGTTGACGAAGTCCATGTCGTGCAGCTGCTCCCACAGCACCTCGGCGCCGCGGCGGGCCAGGGTGTGCTCCTCGACGACGGTGCCCTGCAGGGCCACGACGTCCTCGGGGGTGTAGTCGCGCTTGATGCCCTTCCAGCGGGGGTTGTGATCCCAGTCGTGCTGGATCTGCTCGGGGGACTTCGGGGTGCCAACGGTCGACATTGGACGGCTCCTTCGGTTGTTAAGTCACTGCGGTTGTTAACACCGCAGCAGCTTCACTGGTGTGCTAACCCGACGATGGCACATGACATAACCGCAGGTCCACCCGTTTCCTTTGCCAATTTTGGCGAAACGTGTGCGTTAACTTGCGAAGATTGTGAAGAAATATGATGGCTGTACCGGTTCAGAAGCTACCGGCGAGTAGCCACTTTCCGCAGGTCAGTACGCCCGTACTGTTAAACGTGATTGATTCAGAGCGAGAAGAGGCACGCGACGGCTTTTGTCTCCTCGCCGACCGCATATGTGAGGGTTGTAACAGTCCGATCCGTGAGCTCCGGACCGAATTTGTCGGTGGAACCCGGCGGGTGGGTGTGGGAGATGATCTCCAGTTTGTCGCCGAGCGCGACGGGAGCGTCATGCTCGATGGTCACGCGCAACGGCTGCGCGAGCAGTTCGGGATGCGTGTACAGATAGTCCTCGACCACGGTCCAGTAGACGGCGTTGTTCATGTGGTCGAACAGGTCGATGTCGGTGACGCGCACCGGGTACTCGCGGATCTCCAGGGCGTCCTCGCGGCTGCCCGCCTTGAGATAGGGCTTCCAGCGCAGCCGGTCGATGTCGGTGGTGCGCCGCAACCCGGCCAGGAAGTCGTCGGCGATCCGCGACGGGCCCTGGGTCTCGCGGTTGATGTTGATCCAGAACGCCTCGGACTCCACCAGGCCGCCCTTGCGTCCGTCGATGCGCACGCGCATCTCGCACCACCGGTTCGAGGTGCCCGAGCACCAGCGGCGCAGCCGCAGCAGTTCGGGGAACTCGATGGGCTCGATCATGTCGATCATGGTGCGGCGCACGATCCAGGCCGGATGGGTGTCCTCGAACCCCAGCTGACGCAGATGATCCTGGCCGATGTCCTGGATGTGCCGGGTCGAGGCATCGAAGCGCAGCCGCCCGTTGCGGTCGATGTCGGCGACCCGCAACGGCCAACCGGTGTCGAACACATCGGGGTGCGGGTCCGGTACGGGCATCATCGTCTTGGCCAGACCCGTGCTCACCGGGGTGTTCTTACCGCTGTCTTTGCTGCCCTTCTCGGTGCCCGTCATGCTCTCGTCTTTCCCATCTGAGTCGCCTGCTCGCGGCCGCTGAGCAGGCGATCCCATACTGCCAGAGGGTCAACGGCACCGCTTTCATCAGCGCATATCGCTCAAACGCCCTGCGACCCGGCCGTTGACCGGGACAATTCGGTGCTGCGCTGCGGCGCATCGGTGCCGTAGATCACCTCGGCGTAGCCGGCGTAGGCGGCCTGCGCAATCGGGCGCGGGTTCGGGCCCACTTCCGGCGGCAGGTTCGCCATGGTGCGCTCGACGGTCTCGTCGTCACCCTCGTACGTCGTCATCCCGATCGTGAGCATCAGGTCTTTCGGGTCGATCGCCATCGCCATGGTGGCGATGACACGGTCCCACTCGGACCGCGCGATGTGACGCTCCATCTCCGGAACGATCCAGCGCTCCTCGTAGTCCATGTGGTCGACCACGACAGCCTCGAGCGTTTGCAGCGCCTCGACCAGGGCGCCGCGGCTCACGGCGTCGGCGTCGCGACGCCATGCCGAGACGGCACCGGCCACGGCGTCCAGCGCGGCGTCGACGTCGCGGTGCTGACGTTCCACGTCGTGGACACGCTGAGCCTGCGGTGCAGCGCGTTCCAGCAGCAACGGCCAGACGTGGTCGTCCTCGCCGGCGTGGTGGTGGTGCAGCAGCGTCGCGATGAATCTCAGATGGTCGGCGATGACGCCTGCGCGCGCGACCTCCCCCGCCGCCACGGCACGGACCACGTCGACCGCAAGCCCGAACTCCCGCCGGAACATGCGGGTGTGCCATCTCCATCTCACGCGTCAGCTCGCCCGCCGAAGCGTCCGAATCAGCCATGTCCCGTGACCCCCTCACAGTTTGCAAATGTTGTTAAAGCCCGCTTTGCAACAGGCCCTAGGATGTAGAACGTGCCGAAGACGTTCGTCGGTTCGCGGGTGCGACAACTGCGGAGCGAACGCGGATTCAGCCAGGCCGCGCTCGCGCAGATGCTCGACATCTCGCCGAGCTACCTCAACCAGATCGAGCACGACGTGCGCCCGTTGACGGTCGCGGTGCTGCTTCGCATCACCGAGGTGTTCGGCGTCGACGCGACGTTCTTCTCCCCGCAGGACGACACGCGCCTGGTGGCCGAACTGCGCGAGGTCACCCTCGATCGCGACCTGGGTGCCTCCGACGTCGACCTCACCGAGGTCGCCGACATGGTGGCCTCGCACCCCAAGTTGGCACGCGCGATGGTGAACCTGCACCGGCGTTACCGGCTGGCCACGACGCAACTGGCCGCCGCCACCGAGGACCGGTATTCCGACGGCAGTGGCAGCGGCGCGATCACGATGCCGCACGAGGAAGTGCGCGACTACTTCTACGAGCGCCAGAACTATCTGCACGAACTCGACACCGCCGCAGAGGATCTCACCGCACGCATGCGCATGCACAGCGGCGACCTGGCCGCCGAGCTGACCAACCGGCTGACCAGCGTGCACGGCGTGCGGGTGGTGCGCCGCATCGACATGGGCGAGACCGTATTGCACCGCTACGACCCGGCCACCAAAACGCTGGAGATGAGCAACCACATCTCACGCGGTCAGCAGGTGTTCAAGATGGCCGCCGAACTGGCATACCTGGAATTCGGCGATCTCATCGACAAGCTCGTCGACGAGGGCCGGTTCACCAGCGACGAGTCGCGCACCCTGGCCCGGCTGGGCCTGGCCAACTACTTCGCCGCGGCGACGGTGTTGCCCTACCGGCAGTTTCACGATGTCGCCGAAAACTTCCGCTACGACATCGAGCGGCTGTCGGCGTTCTACCAGGTCAGCTACGAGACCATCGGGCACCGGCTCTCGACGCTGCAGCGCCCGTCGATGCGCGGCGTGCCGTTCTCGTTCGTCCGCGTCGACCGCGCGGGAAACATGTCGAAACGCCAGTCCGCCACCGGTTTCCACTTCTCGTCGTCAGGCGGCACGTGCCCGCTGTGGAACGTCTACGAGACATTCGCCTACCCCGGCAAGATCCTGGTCCAGATTGCGCAGATGCCCGACGGCAGGCACTACATGTGGGTCGCGCGCACCGTCGAGCGTCGCGCGCACCGGTACGGTCAGCCCGGCAAGACCTTCGCGATCGGTCTGGGATGCGAACTGCGCCATGCGCATCGGCTCGTCTACTCCGAAGGCCTCGACCTGTCGGGCAACGTCAGCACCCCGATCGGTGCGGGATGCCGCGTGTGCGAACGCGACAACTGCCCGCAGCGCGCGTTCCCCGCGCTGGGCAAGGCACTCGACCTCGACGAGCACCGGTCCACGGTGTCGCCGTATCTGGTCAGGCCGAGCGAGGTGAAACCGCTCGGCTGACCGAAGCGGTTCTTTAGACTCGCGGAGGTGACCCGCGACCATCAGACCGAGCCCGCCCGTATCCCCGCCACCCGCAGCCTGCGCGCTCTCGGGCCGATCGGCTGGATCGCGGCCCGGGCGGGGGCACGCGCGATCCGGGCACCGCGCTTTCACCTGTTCGACGTCATCGGCCAGCACAAGCTGGCGTTCCTGGCGTTTCTGCCGTACTCCGGTGTGCTGCTGAACTGGGGCAAACTGCCCAAGCGCGACACCGAACTGGTCATCCTGCGCGTGGCGCACCTGCGTGGCAGCACCTACGAACTGCAGCAGCACCGCCGGCTGGCCCGCAGCCGCGGCCTCGACGCCGAAACACAGGCCAAAATCTTCGAGGGGCCCGACGCCGAGGGCCTGACCGATCGTCAGCGGACGCTCATCACCGCGACCGACGAGTTCGTGGTCACGCGCTCGATGTCACCGGAGACCTGGGCGGCGCTGTCCACGCACCTCAACCGGGCGCAGCTGATCGAATTCTGTTTGCTCGCAGGGCATTACGACGGCCTTGCCGCCACCATGGCGACCCTGCGCATCCCACTCGACTTCCCCGACTGAGCAAACCTACAGGTACGTCACGCCCAGCAGCGTCAGCGAGAACAACACGGGCGACACCGGCAGGCACCACAGAAACGCCGCCCACACGCGCGAACGCTGCTGGTACTTTCGCCAGCCCACCCAGGCCGCCGCGGCACCACCCACGAATGACAGCGCGGCAACCACCAGAACCCAGCGGGTGACCCGCGAGCTGTCGGTGGCCAACGTGATGGCGGCCAGCCACAAAATGTGGCCGGCCACCAAACCGGCTATGCCGGAGACGATCTCGTTTCTCAAAAGTTGATCATGTGGCCGGCCAGACCGTGGAAGCACTCCTGCAACGCCTCCGACAGCGTCGGGTGGGTGTGCACGTTGCGGGCGAGCTCGTTGACGGTCAGGTCCCACTTCTGGGCCAGGGTCAGCTCAGGCAGCAACTCCGAGACGTCGGGGCCGATGAGGTGCCCGCCGAGCAGTTCGCCGTACTTGGCGTCGGCGATGAGCTTCACGAACCCGGTCGGGTCGGCCAGGCCGTGCGCCTTGCCGTTCGCGGTGAACGGGAACTTGGCGACCTTCACGTCGTAACCCTCGTCGCGGGCCTGCTCCTCGGTGAGCCCGAAGCTCGCGACCTGCGGCTGGCAAAACGTCGCGCGCGGCATCATGCGGTAGTCGCCGAGCGGCAGAGTCTCTGCGCCGGCGATGGTTTCGGCCGCGACCACCGCCATCGCCTCGGCGACGTGGGCGAGCTGAAGCTTGCCGGTGACGTCACCGATGGCGTAGATGTGCCCCACGTTGGTGCGCATGTAGTCGTCGATGCCGATGGCCTTGCGGTCGGTGAGCTCGACACCGGCCGCCTCCAGGCCGTAACCCTCGACGTTGGGTGCGAAGCCGATGGCCTGCAGCACCTTGTCGGCCTTGAGTTCCTCGGTCTTGCCGTCCTTGCTGACGGTCACCTTCACCGTCGAGCCGTCATCGGCAATACCCTCCACCTTGGTGCCGGTGAGGATCTTCACGCCCAGCTTCTTGTACTGCTTCTCGATCTCCTTGGAGACCTCGGCGTCCTCGTTGGGCAGGGCGCGCGGCAGGAACTCGACGATGGTGACGTCGACGCCGTAGTTCTTCAGCACGTACGCGAACTCCATGCCGATCGCGCCGGCGCCGGCGATGATGATCGAGCCGGGCAGCTCACGCGAGAGGATCTGTGTCTCGTAGGTGACCACGTTCTCCGACAACGACGTGCCGGGCACCAGGCGCGTGCTGCTGCCGGTCGCGATGATCGCGTTGGAGAACTCGACTTTCTCGGTCCCGCCGTCGTTGAGCGCGACCTCCAGGCTGTTGGGGCCGGTGAACTTCCCGTAACCGTGGATCTCGGTGATCTTGTTCTTCTTCATCAGGAAGTGCACGCCCGCGACACGGCCGTCGGCGACCTTGCGGCTGCGGTCGAACGCCGCGCCGTAGTCGAACGTCGCCTCACCACTGATGCCGAAGGTCTTGGCTTCCTTGTTGAACATGTGGGCGATCTCGGCGTTCCGCAGCAGCGCCTTGGACGGGATACAGCCAACGTTGAGACACACGCCGCCCCAGTACTTGGGTTCGACAATTGCGGTATTCAGCCCCAGCTGGGCGGCGCGAATGGCCGCGACGTATCCACCGGGACCGGCTCCGAGAACAACAACGTCAAAGTGGGTCACGCTCCCACCCTAGTGGGCGGCGCAACGGTCACACGCGGCGATCGCAGCGGAATGCGCCACACCTGCCGCTTCGGCTGGTGCTCAGGCCGAAATTGAGGCGGATTCGGCCAGGCGTCGTTGATATGGGTGTCCCCGCCGCACCTGGTGGGCATTTCCATGAGTAGAGAGGCACCGGTGTGCGCGAGACGCTCACTCCCAACTTTGCCGATGTGCAGGCCCATTACGACCTTTCCGACGACTTCTTCCGGTTGTTCCTGGATCCGACGCAGACCTACAGCTGTGCGTACTTCGCCCACGACGGGATGACGCTGGAAGAGGCACAGATCGCGAAGATCGACCTGGCTCTGGGCAAGCTGGGACTGGAGCCGGGGATGACACTGCTCGACGTGGGCTGCGGCTGGGGTGCGACCATGCGGCGCGCGGTCGAACGCCACGACGTGGACGTGGTGGGACTGACGCTGTCGAGGAACCAGGCCGCCCACGTCGAGCGCATGCTCGACGACGTGGGCAGCAGGCGTTCCCGGCGCGTGCTGCTGCAGGGGTGGGAGCAGTTCGACGAGCCCGTCGACCGCATCGTGTCGATCGGCGCGTTCGAGCACTTCCGGCACGAGCGCTACGACGAGTTCTTCGCCAAGGCCCACGCGCTGCTGCCCGACGACGGCGTCATGCTGCTGCACACCATCTGCGGGTTCCACCCCAACCACTTTCGCGAGGCGGGAATCCCGATGACGATGGAGATGGCGAAGTTCGTCAAGTTCATCCTCACCGAGATCTTCCCCGGCGGGCAGCTGCCGTCATCGGAGATGGTGCACGACCGCGCCGGACGGGCCGGCTTCGTCGTGTCCCGCGAGCAATCGCTGCAGCCGCACTACGCCAAGACCCTCGACATCTGGGCGTCGCGCCTGCAGGCGCACCAGGACGAGGCCATCGCGATCCAGTCGGTGGAGGTCTACCAGCGGTACATGAAGTACCTGACCGGGTGCGCGCAACTGTTCCGCGACGGCCAGGTGGACGTCACGCAGTTCACCCTGCAGAAAGGGCGCTGATCAGCGTCCCGGTACCGGGCAGGCGTCCTCGGCCTCGGCGACGACGGAGGTCCCGGTCTGCACCGGCCGGGCACCCTCGGCGTACTGCGCGCCGGTGATCGGCGGCTGCGCGGCCAGTTCCTCGTTCTCGGCGTCGGTGAACGCGCGTCCCCGCGACAGGAACCGCATCCCCTCGGGCGATTCGAGGCTGAAGCCCCCGCCGCGGCCGGGCACCACGTCGATCACCAGCTGCGTGTGCTTCCACGCCTCGAACTGCGGACCCGAGATCCACACCGGGACACCGTCACCGACGTCGAGCACCCCGAGAAGGACGTCGCGGTCACCGACGATGAAATCACCCTCGGGGTAACACATCGGGGACGACCCGTCACAGCAGCCGCCGGACTGATGAAACATCAACGCGCCGTGCGTCTTCTGCAACCGCGCGAGCAGATCGGCGGCCGCCGCGGTGATCAGGGCCCTCGACGGGGTGCTCATCATCGTGTCCTCTCTAGAAGAATCCCTGGGCCTTGTTGGAGTAGCTCACCAGCAGGTTCTTGGTCTGCTGGTAGTGGTCGAGCATCATCTTGTGATTCTCCCTGCCGATGCCCGACTGCTTGTAGCCACCGAACGCGGCGTGCGCCGGGTACTGGTGGTAGCAGTTGGTCCACACCCGGCCGGCCTTGATGTCGCGTCCGGCACGATACGCGGTGTTGCCGTCACGCGACCAGACCCCGGCGCCCAGACCGTACAGCGTGTCATTCGCCAGGTTGATGGCGTCGTCGTAGTCGTTGAACGAGGTGACCGCCACGACCGGGCCGAAGATCTCCTCCTGGAAGATGCGCATCTTGTTGTGGCCGGTGAAGATCGTCGGCTGGATGTAGTAACCACCCGACAGGTCGCCGCCCAGATCGGCGCGCTCACCGCCGGTCACGATGCGGGCGCCCTCGCTCTTGCCGATCTCGATGTAGGACAGGATCTTCTCGAACTGGTCGTTGGACGCCTGGGAGCCGATCATGGTCTCGGTGTCCAGCGGATCGCCCTGGCGCACGGCCTTGGTGCGGATGGCCGCGAGTTCCAGGAACTCGTCGTAGATGTCGGACTGGATCAGCGACCGCGACGGGCACGTGCACACCTCGCCCTGGTTGAGGGCGAACATCGTGAACCCTTCCAGCGCCTTGTCCTGGAAGTCGTCATTGGCGGCCATGACATCCGAGAAGAAGATGTTGGGGCTCTTGCCGCCGAGTTCCAGGGTCACCGGGATCAGGTTCTGCGACGCGTACTGCATGATCAGCCGGCCCGTGGTGGTCTCACCGGTGAACGCGATCTTGGCGATGCG